>Ga0334890_1001004_pt1 | contig 42437 bp, 32 predicted proteins | sample GraSluR1_MG_3_FD_207220 | JGI IMG/M metagenome (GOLD analysis project Ga0334890, IMG submission 207220) | Sludge microbial communities from methane-producing bioreactor in Wageningen University, Netherlands - Granular Sludge_31_08-R1 | ecosystem: Engineered > Bioreactor > Anaerobic >... | reverse complement strand
CGAAGGGAGCGGGGGCAAGCCGAGCGCAGCGAGGCTGGGGGTGAGGTCATCTGCCCCACGACGTTTGCCCGAATGTTCCTCCGCGCTATATAATCCGCAGCACCTTCAAGCGGGATCAGCGGACCCCAACCCAAATGTCTGTTGTTGACGACGTGAAAGCACGTCTCGACATCCTTGATGTCGTCTCCGGCTACGTCAGTCTCCAAAAGGCGGGGCGCAACTTCAAGGCGTTGTGTCCTTTTCACCAGGAGAAGACGCCGTCGTTTGTCGTGTTCCCCGACACGCAGACGTGGCGCTGCTTTGGCGCGTGCGGTGAAGGCGGCGATGTCTTCAGCTTTGTGATGAAGGCGGAGGGCTGGGACTTCGGCGAGGCGCTGCGCGTCCTGGCCGAGCGCGCCGGCGTCGAACTGAAGCCGCTCACGCCCGTCCAGCAGCAGCAAGCCAGCGAAAACGAGCGCCTGCAAGGGCTGCTCGAAGAGACCGCGCGCTTCTTCTACGAGCAGCTTCTCACCGCACCCGCTGCCCAGGGCGCGCGCGACTATGTGGCCGGGCGCGGGCTGCGCCCGGAGACGGTCACCGCCTTCCAGCTTGGCTACGCGCCGGACGACTGGCGTCAGGCCCTGCAACACCTGCAAATGCTCGGCTACACCCAGGACGAGGTGGTGGAGGCGGGCGTCGCCATCCGCAACGAGCAGGGCAACGTCTACGACCGCTTCCGCCATCGGCTGGTCATCCCCATCCGCGACGGGCGCGGGCGCACCGTCGGCTTTGGGGCGCGGGCGTTGGAGAAGGACGCCGTGCCCAAGTACCTCAACTCGCCGCAAGGCCCGCTTTTCGACAAGGGCCGCCTGCTCTACGGGCTGGACGTGGCCCGCCGCGCCATTCGCGAGACAGAGACGGCGGTCATCGTCGAGGGCTACATGGACGTGTTGCAGGCGCACCAGGCGGGCTTCAGCAACGTCGTGGCCCAGATGGGCACGGCGCTCACCGAAGACCAACTGCGCCAGCTTAACCGCTACGCCCGCCGCCTGATCCTGGCCCTCGACCCGGACGCCGCCGGCATCAACGCCACCATGCGCGGGCTGAACGTCGCCCGCGAGACGCTCGATGGCGAGCGGGTCGTGACTTTTGATCCGCGCGGGATGATGCGTTACACTGGCCTGCTGGAGTTGGACATTCGCGTGGTCAGCTTGCCGGAAGGCAACGACCCCGACGACCTGATCCGGCGCGATCCGGCGGCGTGGGAAGCTTTGCTGGCGCGCGCCATTCCGGTGGCGGACTATGTGATCCAGCAGGGCACGGCGCACCTGACCGCCCAATCGTCGCCGCAGGAGCGCGAGCAGGCGGCGCGCACGCTGCTGCCCATCCTGACCGCGACCGAGAGCGACATCCAGCGCAGCGGCAACATCCAGGCGCTGGCCCGGCGGGTGCGCATTGACGAGCGCGTGCTCATTCAATGGTCGCAGCGTCGCCAGGCGGCGCGCGCGCGGGCGCTGCCTTCGCTGCGCGAGCAGCGGAAGCTGGCAGAGCGACCGGCCCCGGCGACTGCGCCGCCCGGACAGCCTGCGCTGCGCGAAGGGTTCTGCCTGCGGCTGCTGCTCGAACAGCCGGAGCGCCTGTATGCGGCCAATCGGCTGCTGCGCGAGCTACAAAGTGATAACGCGCTGCTGGCCGACGTGTTGGCCCCCCTGAAAGTGGAGGATTTCACCCGTCCTGACTATCAAGCGATCTTCCAGGTGTTGGTGCGCGCGCTCGACCAGCACGAGGCGGAGCCTATCGAATATTTCTACGCGCACCTGTCGCCGGAACTGCGCGCCATCGTGGACGAGCTGCGCGTGACGCCCCTGGAGGAGTTTGAGCAGGCACTGCCCAGGGCGCTGGCGACGGAGCTGCGCTCGATCATACGCGAGCAGGCGCGCCTCAGCGCCCTGCCCGAACCTGATACGCGAGTCTGGCTGCAAGAAGTCTTGGCGCTGCGCCAGCGCCTGCTGGAGCGGCAGCGCAACGAGTTGTATTTCATCCAGCAGGATGCTCAGGCGCTCAGCGGTGACCTGACCGGCGCAGGCTATCATGAGGCGCTGCAAGCCAACAACCGCGCCATGCAGATCATCGCCAGGACGCTGCGCGAGGTCAACGGCCTGCGAGGGCCGTAGCCCGCTGAAGGTGCGTGCGAAGGTGGTCAGGCAGCAGCGGCGCAGCGGGGCCAGCCTCACCCCCGCTCGGCGCTGACGCGCCTCGCCGCCCCCTCCACGTCATGGAGAGGGGGCAAGCCGAGCGCAGCGAGGCGGAGGTGAGGCTTTTCGTCGGCGTCAAGTGATTCACTGATGACAACTGCTCGCGCCTCCGCTGAGGCCAGCAAGGACGTGCTCACGGAAGATGCCCGGAGATCATGGCTAACGTACCACGCAGCAGCCCCAACGACGAGACACCCAGGGCGATTCGCGATCTGATCGAGAAAGGCCGCCGCGACCGGCACCTCAACGAGAGCGAGGTTCTGGCGCTGTTCGACGACCCGGACAGCGAAGAGGCGCAGGCCCTCTTCGACCAGCTAGAGGAGATGGGCGTCGAGATTCTCATTGACGAGCACAGCGCGCTCGATCTCGATGAGCCGCTGGTGCCCGACCTGGACGCCAGCGAGCTAGATGTTCACGACCTGGAGAGCCTCGACAACGGCTTCGACGTGGCCCGCCTGGAGCCATCCGTCCTCGCCGACGATCCCGTGCGCATGTACCTCAAGGAGATCGGGCAGGTTCAGCTTCTGGATCCCGACCGCGAGACCTGGCTCTCCTCGCAGATCGCGGCCTGCCACCTGCTGGACGCCATCCGCCAGCGTCTGGCCACCGAGCACGGCGACGGCAACCCGGAGCCGGATGCGGCGGACGTGCTGGCGGCGCTCTACGCGCACCTGCTCGACCATTGGGAGGCCACCCTGCAATGGATCGCCGCCTTTAACCTGGAGCCGCCGGTCGTGGACTTGCTCATCGCCGAGGCGCAAAACCTGCGCCGATCGTGGAACGGCGCGGAGCCGTCCTACGTCCGGGCCTACCTGGAGAACGGCGAATGGGGCCGCGACGAGAACTGGAACCGCGTCGCCGAGCACCTGTTCGACGTGTTCCGAGCGCTGTACCTCATCCCCGCCCCCTTCCAGGAGCGGCTTGCGGCTGCCTACAACGCCGGGGCTGACTGGCCGAGCTACGAGACATTCAGCGCCTGGCTGGACGAGAATCGCGCCCAGGCCAACGCCCTGGCCGAGCACGAATTCGCCCAGGCCGCCGAGCGCGGCCCGCAGGCTGCCGAGGCGCTCACCCGCGCCAACCTGCGCCTGGTCGTCAGCGTGGCCAAGCGGTACATGGGGCGCGGCATCAACTTCCTGGACTTGATCCAGGAGGGCAACATCGGCCTGCTGCGCGCCGTCGAGAAGTTCGACCACACCAAAGGCTTCAAGTTCAGCACCTACGCCACCTGGTGGATTCGCCAGGCGATCAGCCGGGCCATCGCCGACCAGGCGCGCACGATCCGCATCCCCGTGCACATGGTTGAGACGATCAACCGGCTGATGCGCGTGCAGCGCGACCTGATCCAGAACCTCGGCTCCGAGCCGACCGCCGAGCAGATCGCCCTGGAAATGGACTTCCTGGACCCGGAGGATGTGGCCGAGATTCGCGCAGCGTGGGAGGCGGACGAGAGACTGGAGGCTGGCCTGGCGCGCAAGTTGCGCCGCGCCGCCAACAAAGTCCGGCGCATCCTGCGCATCTCGCAGGAGCCGATGTCGCTGGAAATGCCCGTCGGCCAGGAAGATTCCAGCCTGCTGGGCGACTTCATCGAGGACGACAAGATTCCCGGCCCGGTGGACGCTGCCGCGCGCCAACTGCTCAAAGAGCAGATTCGCGGGGCGCTGGCGGTGCTCAATACCCGCGAGCGCGAAGTCCTGGAGATGCGCTTCGGGCTGACCGACGGCCAGGAGCACACGCTCGAAGAGGTGGGGCGGCACTTCGGCGTGACCCGCGAGCGCATTCGCCAGATCGAGGCGAAGGCGCTGCGCAAGCTGCGCCACCCCAACCGCAGCCATCCCCTGCGCGATTATCTGGAGCTATGAGCCGCCTGGCTGCCCCGCCATGACCTCTCCTCCCACGCGCCTCACCTACTGCCCGCAGTGCGGCGAGCCGCTGGCGCTGCGCACCGTCGGCTCGCGCGAGCGGCTCATCTGCCCGGCGTGCGGCTACGTTCACTACCACAACCCGGTGCCCGGCGTGGGCATCCTCATCGAGATGCAAGGTGGCGTCGTGCTGATCAAGCGCGGCGGGCACGTCAAGCCAGGGTTGTGGGCGCTGCCGTCCGGCTACATCGAAGCCGACGAGAGCGTGGAGGAGGCGGCTATCCGTGAGGCACGCGAGGAGACCGGCCTGGAAGTGCAGCTTGAAGACCTGGTGGGCATTTACTCGTTCCCCGAAGGCCCGCCCACCAGCGGCATCATTGTCTTCTACCGGGCGCGACCGGTCGGCGGGGCGCTGCGCGCCGGCGATGACGCACTGGACGTGCGCGTGTTCCAGCCGGACGACGTGCCGGAGCTGCCCTTCCGCACGCACCGCCAGGCCATCCAGCGTTGGCTGGCCCTCCGCCAGCGCGCACCCTATACGTCGGAGGAGCGGGCGGTCGGCTTCCATATCCGCGAGGCGGAGCCGGGCGACGCCGACGCCGTGCTCGACCTGCTGCGTCTGGTGGACGCCAACGCCAGCCTGACGCCAGCCGACTGGGACGCCGCCCGCCAGCGTTTCGGCGAGCGGCAGACGGTCAGCGTGTTCGTCGCCCAGGCAAACGGCGCGCCGGGCCGGGTGATCGGCTTCGTGGCCATGTCGCTGGTGCAGACGCTGACCGGCGGGCGCGGCTGGATTGACGACATGGCCGTTGCTCTCGACTTTCGCGGAGAGGGCGTCGGCGCGGCTTTGCTTGAAGCGGCGTTGCGCCACGCCAATCGCCTGGCGCTGACTCACCTGTATGTGAACATCGCGCGCGGGAGTCCGGCGGCGCGCGCTTTCTTCCAGGCCGCCGGCTTCCAGGAGAGCGCGATCACTTACCTGCGTATTCGCTGAGCGGGGGTGGGAGTCTCTGAACCGCAGGGGCGCAGAGCACACAGAGGTAAGAAGAGTAAGAGTTTCTCAGTTCTCTGCGCCCTCTGCGTCTCTGCGGTGAGGTTTTTCCCCAGCAGCCAACGCATCCGACAGGGTGCGGTGCGATGGGTGCGCCTGGGAAGCCCGTGATAGAATCAACGAAGTTTTACGATGTTCAGAACACTCTGAACGACGGAGAGGCCACACACATGGCGTATGCCGATCTGCGCGACTTCCTCGCGCGCCTGGAAGCGGAGGGCGAACTGCTGCGCATCACCGCGCCGGTGAGCGCCCACCTGGAGATCACCGAGATCACCGACCGGATCAGCAAAGGCCCCGCCGCGCAGAACAAGGCGTTGCTCTTCGAGAACGTGGCGGGCAGCACCATGCCCGTGCTGATCAACGCCTTCGGCTCGGCGCGGCGCATGGCCCTGGCCCTGGGCGTGGACGATCTCGAGGACCTGCGTCACCGGCTGGGTAAGCTGATCGATCCGCGCCTGCCGCAGGGCATGGGCGCGATGATGAAGCGCGGCGGGGAGATGCTGGCTGCGCTGCGCAGCATCGGCCTGGGGCCGAGCCGCATCCGCCGCGCCCCGTGCCAGGAAGTGGTCGTCACCGACGACCCGTCGCTCGACCTGCTGCCGATCCTCACCTGCTGGCCGGAGGACGGCGGCCCGTACATCACCCTGCCGCAGGTCATCACCCGCGACCCGGTTACGGGCGCGCGCAATGTGGGCATGTACCGCCTGCAGAAGTTCGACGGGCGCACGCTGGGCATGCACTGGCAGCGGCACAAGGGCGGCGCCGATCACGAGCGCGAAGCGCGCGCTCACCAGCAGGAGCGCATCCCCTGCGCCATCGCCCTGGGCGGCGACCCGGCGCAGATGTGGTGCGCCTCCGCTCCGCTGCCGCCCGGCATTGACGAGTATCTGCTGGCAGGCTGGCTGCGCGGCAAGCCGGTGCCCTTCGTCAAGTGTATCACCCAGGACATCGAGGCCCCGGCCAACGCCGAGATCGTCATCGAGGGCTACGTAGACCTCAGCGACCGGCGCAGCGAAGGGCCGTTCGGCGATCACACTGGCTTCTACACGCCGCCGGACTTCTTCCCGGTCTTCCACGTCACGGCCATCACCCACAAGCGCGGGGCGATCTACCCGACGACGGTCGTCGGCAAGCCGCCGATGGAAGACTACTGGATGGGCAAGGCGACCGAGCGGCTGTTCCTGCCGCTGCTCCAGCTTTTCCAGGGCGAGATCGCCGACTACGCCATGCCCGCCGAAGGCATCTTTCACAACCTGATCATCGCCAGCCTGGCCCCACGCTACCCCGGACACGCCCAGAAGGTGATGTACGGCGTCTGGTCCATCGGGCTGATGATGCTCAGCAAGGCGGTGATCATCGTGGACGCGGATGTGGACGTTCACGACCCGGCGGCGGTGGCTGACGCGGTGCTGGCCAACGTGGACTGGCGGCGCGACATCACCCTCGTGGACGGGCCGGTAGACCAGCTTGATCACAGCGCCATCCAGGATTCCTACGGCGGCAAGATCGGCGTGGACGCCACGCGCAAGCCGGATCGCGCGCCCGCTCCGTCTCCCGCTGCGCTCCCCGCCGACGTGCTCACCACCCTGCTGGGCGACCGCTGGCACAGCCCACGTCCGGGCGTGCTGCTGATTGGCGCGGACAAGGCGGAGCGGCCCGTGCGCGAGACGTTCGAGGCGATCTGGGCGGTTGCGCCGGAGGTGAGCATCGTCGCGCTGGACTCGTTCGTGGATGTGCGCCGCCTGCCGGAGGTGGCCTGGCGTGCACTGGGCAATGTGGATTGGCGGCGCGATATTCTGATCAGGGGCGGGCCGGTGGATCACTTCGCCGGGGACGGCCCGCGCGGGCAGATCGGCGTGGACGCGACGAGCAAGGGGCCGCAAGACGGGCACCCGCGCGGCTGGCCGCAGGAGATCGTCATGAGCGAGGAGATCGTGCGGCTGGTGGACGAGAAGTGGGCCGATTACGGGATCGGGCCTTGAGTCGGGAGGCAAGCGACGCGGATCGTGCGAGTCCACGAACGGCCTGCTACGATGGGGGCATCAGAAATGCTCGCCGAACGCCTCCCCCCTCAATCCCCCCTCCAGCCAAGCTAGAGGGGGGACGATCCGGCGGGCGGCTCTCCCCTTCCCCTAGCTCGGCTGGGGGAAGGGGCTGGGGGATAGGGGCGTTCCAACAACCCGTTTGTGAACCCGCATCGTCCCGCACGCCCAACTGATAACTGACAACTGACTACTGACAACCACAAACTCACGACTCAACGGCAGCGGATCATGGGTTCCTCCACACAGCGAGCGAAAGAATCGGCGCAGGCGCGCGGGCTGAAGCCGGGTACGTTCGCCTACCGGCTGCGCGTGTTCCTCGACCTGGTGCGCTTCGAGCACACCGTCTTCGCCCTGCCTTTCGCTTACATCGGCATGGTGCTGGCTACGAACGGGCTGCCCACCCTGTGGCAACTCGTCTGGGTGACAGTGGCCATGGCCGCCGCGCGCACGCTGGCCTTCGCCGTCAACCGGCTGGCCGACCGCGCCTACGACGCGGTTAACCCGCGCACGCGCAACCGGCCCACCGTCACGGGAGCCATTGAGGCGGGCACAGTGACGCGCTACGCGGCGGTGTCGCTGGGTGTGCTGCTGATCGCGGCGGCGTTGCTCGATCCGCTGGCATTCAAGCTGGCCCCGGTCGCCGTGCTGTTCCTGGTCGGCTACAGCTTCACCAAACGCTTCACTGTGCTGGCGCACTGGGTGCTCGGCTTCACCGACGCGCTGGCCGTCGGCGGCGGGTGGATCGCCGTGCGCGGCTCGTTCTTCGCGCCAGAAGACCTGCCCGCCTGGTTGTTGATCAGCGCGGTAACCTTCTGGATCGCCGGCTTCGACCTGATCTACGCCTGCCAGGATGTCGAGCACGACCGCCAGGAGGGGCTGCATGCCTGGCCCGCCCGCTACGGCATCGCCAGCGCGCTGCGGCTGTCGCGACTGAATCACGCTGCATTCCTGGGCTTTCTGGCCCTGGCGGGGCTGGCGCTGGCGCTGTCCTGGCCGTACTACGCGGCGGCGCTGATCACCGCGCTGCTGCTGGTCTACGAGCACCGCCTCGTCTCGCCGGACGACCTCAGCCGGGTGAACGTGGCTTTCTTCAACATGAACTCGTACATCGCGCTGACGCTGCTGGCCGGGGCGCTCGGCGCGGTGGTGGTGTAGTGGTTGGTTTTTGGTGATTGGTTTTTGGTTTTTGGTTTTTGGTTCTTGGTGATTGGGGAAGGCTGTGACGCTCACCGTACATTTGAGAGTTTTTGGTTCTTGGTGATTGGTTCTTGGTGAAGGCGGTTCGATGGTGGGGGTGTGCTCTACCAACAACCAATAACCAACAACCAATAACCAATAACCCCATCATTTGAAAGGGGCGTAGCCATGCCAGCAGAACCGATCACCCTGCTCGAAGGCAAGCGGATCATCCTCGGCGTGACGGGCAGCATCGCCGTCTACAAGGCGGCGGACCTGGCCAGCAAGCTCGCCCAGGCCGGGGCGCTGGTGGACGTGATCATGACCGAGGCGGCGCAGCGGTTCGTCGCGCCGCTCACCTTCCAGTCGGTCACCGGGCGCGCCGTCTACACGACGATGTGGGCCACCGCCGACGATGCCCTGCCAACGCACATCGCTCACGTGGGGCTGGGCGAGGGCGCCGATCTGCTGGTCATCGCGCCGATCACCGCGCAGACCATCGCCCGGCTGGCGCACGGCCTGGCCGACGATCTGCTGGCAGTGACGGCCCTGGCCGCGCGCTGCCCCCTGCTGGTCGCCCCGGCGATGGACGGCGGCATGTACGCCCACCCCGCCACGCAGGACAACCTGGCGACGCTGCGCGCGCGCGGCGTGATGGTCGTTGAGCCGGACGAAGGGCGCTTCGCCTCCGGGCTGGTGGGCAAGGGCCGCCTGCCGGAGACGCCTGTCCTGCTCGGCCATATCCGGCGGGCGTTGGGGTGGCACGGGCCGTTGGAGGGGCGGCGCGTCGTGGTGACCGCTGGCGGCACGCGCGAGCCGCTCGACCTGGTGCGCGTGCTGGCCAACCGCTCCAGCGGCAAGCAGGGCTACGCGCTGGCCCAGGCCGCGCTCGACGCGGGCGCGGACGTGACGCTGATCAGCACGATGGGCGAGCTACCGGTTCCGGTCGGCGCGGCGCTGCTGCGCGTGGAGACCGCCGCGCAGATGCGCGATGCCGTGCTGGGCGCAGTGGCGGGGGCGGATGCGCTGCTCATGGCGGCGGCGGTCGCCGACTACCGCCCGGCCCAGGTCGCCGCGCAGAAGATCAAGAAGTCCGGCGACGCGAGCGAAGAACTGGCCCTGCCCCTTGTCCGCACGGCGGACATCCTGCAGGATGTGCGCGCGGCGCGCGAGGCGAGCGGCTGGCCGCGCGTGGTCGTCGGGTTCGCTGCCGAGAGCGAAGACGTGCTGCGCAACGCCGAGGCCAAGCTGCGCGCCAAAGGACTAGACCTGATCGCCGCCAACGACATCACCGCGCCCGACGCTGGGTTCGGTGCTGACACCAACCGCGTCACCCTGCTCGACCGCGACGGCGGGCAACAGGCGTTGGGGCTGCTGAGCAAGGCCCGCGTCGCCGAAGCGGTGATCGCGCGGGTAGCGGAGTTGCTCGCCGGGCAAGACGAGGGGTAGGGCCGGGCAAGGGCCGCAGCGCACAGCCTGTCAGGGATTTTCGTCCGTAGGGCAAAGCATCACCGCAGAGGCGCAGAGCGCGCGGAGAAGAACTGGGCGTATCTAGAGCGTATTATGCACTTTCAAGCCCTATCCCCCGGCCCCTTTCCCCGCAAGCAGGGAAAGGGGAGCAGCCCGTCCCTCCCCGCCAGCGATACTGTTGGCGAGATGCCTCCGTAGGGGCGTATTGCAATACGCCCCTACGAAACCAGCGCGTGCTTAGCTCGTCAACAGTATCCCAGCGGGGAGGGACCACAGGGTGGGGTTCAGGTGATCACAGGACATCGCGAGTTGCCCGCTGCGTCGAGTGCACAGAGTTCATAACACGCTCTAGATTTTCTCTGCGTCCTCTGTGTCTCTGCGGTTCAGAGACTCTCGCTCCACAGGTGGCGCTCCTCACCCGCCGGCGATGGGCAAAGCCCGGCGCGGGGTGCTATAATGCGCCACATTCCACCCTGCGAGGACGGTGCCATGAGCGATCCCTTAGTCACCCCGCCGGTGTCTGACCCCCAACACCTGGCGACGCTCTACCAGATCACGCGCGAGCTAAATTCCAGCCTGGACCTCGACGTGGTGCTGGAGAACGTCATGGATCGCGTGATCGAAGTCACAGGCGCGGAGCGCGGCTTTCTGATGCTGCGCAACGAAGGGGACGGCGATCTGGAGTTCAAGGTCGCGCGCGGCATTGACCGCCAGGCCCTGGCCTCGCCCGAATTCCAGGTGAGCACGACCATCATCCGCAAGGTCGTGCAGACGCGCCAGCCGCTGCTGACCGACAACGCCCAGTTCGACAAGCGTTTCACGCGCGGCGAGAGCATCATGATCCTGGGCCTGCGCTCGATCCTGTGCGTGCCCATCCTGGTGCGGGAGCGCATGACCGGCTTGGTCTACGTGGACAACCGCCTGCAAGCGGGGCTGTTCAACGAGGGGCACCGCGACTTGCTGACGGCGTTCGCCATGCAAGCGGGCATCGCCATCGAGAACGCGCGGCTCTACCAGGTCGCCGTCGAGAAGGGGCGCATGGAAAAAGAGCTACAGATGGCCCAGGACATCCAGCGCGGCCTGCTGCCCCACGCGCTGCCCGTCCTGCCCGGCTACGACATCGCGGCGGCCTGGCATTCCGCGCGCGAAGTGGCGGGCGATTTCTACGACTATTTCCCGGTGAACGGCGACAGTCTGGGCGTGGTCATCGCCGACGTGTCCGACAAAGGCGCGCCGGCGGCCATCTTCATGGCCGTGGCGCGCAGCCTGATCCGGGGCGCGGCGCTGGCCACCGATACGCCCGAAGCCATGCTCCGCCAGACGAACCTGACCCTGCTGCAGGACACCGAGTCCGGCATGTTCGTCACCGTGTACTACGCCATCCTGCACCCCAACGGGCTGATCACGGGCGTCAACGCCGGGCACAACCGCCCGTTGCTAGTGCGCGCCAGCCAGGGGGTGCACGAGTTCCTGCCGCGCGGCGGGCGTCCGTTGGGCTGGTTTGAAGACCTGCCGGTGAGCGCGGTCAGCGTCCAGTTGGTGCCGGGCGATGTACTGGTCTTCTACACCGACGGGCTGACCGAGGCCGAGAACCGGCGCGGCGAGCCGTTCGGCGAAGGGCGGCTGGTAGACGTGGTACGGGATTGCGCCGGCCAGCCGGCAGAAGAGATCAGAGCGCGGCTGGTGGCGGCGGTCGAGGCTTTCCGCAACGGCGCGCCGCCCTTCGACGATCTGACGCTGGTCGTCGTGCACTACACCGGCACGTGATGCGCCAGCACAATGCTGCAAGCGAGAAACACATGGCCGAAGAACGACTGCAAAAACTGATCTCCCAGGCAGGCATCGCCTCGCGCCGCGCCGCTGAAGACCTGATCCGCCAGGGGCGCGTCTCCGTCAACGGCAAGCTCGCCCAGCTTGGCGACAAGGCCGACCTGACGCGCGATGAGGTGAAGGTGGACGGCGTGGCCCTCAAGCCGCCGCAGTACGCCTACTACCTGCTGTACAAGCCGCGCAACGTGGTCAGCAGCAACCGCCGCATGTTCAACGAGCGCCGCCGCCTGGTGCGCGAGTTGATCCCGCACGAAGGGCACCTCTTCACCGTCGGGCGGCTCGACGCGGACAGCGAGGGGCTGATCCTGCTGACTAACGACGGCGAGCTGGCCGACCGGTTGATGCACCCCCGCTACGGCCACACCAAGACCTATCATGTGTGGGTTGTGGGGCGGCCCCTGCCCAAGACGCTGGAAGCCTGGCGCAACGGCGTGGTGCTCGACGGCGTGCGCACCGCTCCGGCCAAAGTGCGCGTGTTGGAGGAGAGCGGGGGCGAGACGCTGCTCGAAGTCGTCATGCGCGAGGGGCGCAAGCGCCAGATTCGCAACGTCGCTTCGCTGTTGGGCCATCCCGTCAAGCGCCTGATCCGCGTCAAGATTGACTTCCTGGAGATCGGGCACCTGCGCCCCGGTCAATGGCGAACGCTCAGCCCCGCCGAAGTGCGCCAGCTTAAGGCGCGTCGCAAATCCTGACCCACAGGGAGACCGCCGGATATGGGTACCACTGACCTGCCGACCGGCTCGCGGATCGCCCCCATCGTCCTGCATCAGGAACGCTACGCCCGACGTCGCCGCTTTTTGCGCGATGTCGTGCTGCGGCGGATAGGCTTCGGCCTGCTGTGGCATGTGCAGGTGGACGGCACGGGTCTCGTCCCCGCTGAAGGGCCGCTGATCGTGATCATGAACCACATCGCCGCCATAGACCCCTTCGTGGTCGTCGGGGCGATCACCAACCGCCTGCTCACGCCGATGTCCAAGATCGAAAACTACCGCCACCCGATCGTGGGGCTGATGGCCCGCGCCTGGGGCGTCTATACCGTGCGGCGCGGCGAGGTGGATCGTCAGGCGTTAGAGAGCACCATCGCCCTGCTGCAGCGGGGTAGCGCCGTGCTGATCGCCCCGGAGGGCACGCGCCATCCCCACATGGCCGATCCGAAGGACGGCACCACTTACGTGGCGACCAAAGCCAACGCCGTCATCCAGCCGGTGGGGTTGGCCGGAACCGACCAGTTTCCGGGCAGCCTGCTGCGGCTGCGGCGCACACCAGTGACGGTACGCTTCGGGCGACCGTTCCGCTTCTGCACGGACGGGCGGGCGCGCATCCCGCGCGACGAGCTACGCCAGATGACGCGCGAGATGATGTACCAGGTGGCCCTGCTGGTGCCGGAGCAGCGGCGTGGCATCTACCACGACCTGGAGCGACTCACCACCGACACCCTGCAATTCGTGGAGTGAGCGGCCTATGTGGAATCACGATTAGCCTCACCCCAGCTCGGCGCTGACGTGCCTTGCCGCCCCCTCTTCACGTCGTGGAGAGGGGGCAAGCCGAGCGCAGCGAGGCTGGGGGTGAGGCTAATGTCTCATCGCTCAAAACTGCATATAATGAACGCCATCGCTAAAAGGACAGGAGGCTGATTTCATGGCGCAAGGACCGTCGTATGCATATTTTCAGGGCAAGATCGTGCCCATCGCCGAGGCGAAAGTCAGCGTAATGACGCACGCGCTCAACTATGGCACGGGGGCGTTTGGCGGCGTGCGGGCCTATTGGAACGACGACGAGAAGGAGCTATTCATCTTCCGCCCGCTCGATCACTTCCAGCGCGTGCTCAATTCGGGCAAGCTGTTGATGATAGACCTGCCCCACACGCCAGAAACGATGTTGAACATCCTGCTTGAGCTGCTGCGCATGGAAAATTACCGGGGGGTGGATGTCTACATCCGCCCGCTTATTTACAAGTCTTCGGCGGTCATCGGCGTGCGCCTGCACGACCTGGAAGCGGACTTCACCATGTTCGCCCAGCCGTTCGGCAGCTACATCCATAACGAGGAAGGATCACGGGTGACGTTCTCGGCCTGGCGTCGCCTTGACGACAACATGATCCCGGCGCGCGGCAAGATCACCGGCGCTTATGCCAACTCCGCCTTCATCAAGACGGACGCCGCGCTGTCCGGCTTTGACGAGGCGCTCGTGCTCAACCAGAACGGCCACATTTCCGAGGGCAGTGCCGAAAACTTCTTCATGGTGCGCGACGGCGTGGCCATCACCCCGCCCGTGACGGCCAACATCCTGGAAGGCATCACCCGCCGCACGATCATGCACCTGCTCAGCGAGGAGATGGGGGTGCCGGTCGAGGTGCGCGACATTGACCGCACCGAGGTCTTCGTCGCCGATGAAGCGTTCTTCTGCGGGACGGGCGTGCAGGTCGTCGCCATCACCGAAGTGGATCACCGCCCGGTCGGGACAGGCAAGCTGGGGCCGGTCGTGCGCCAGCTTCGCCAGCTATACTTCGACCTCGTGCGCGGCAAGATCGCCAAATACCGCGCCTGGAACGTTCCGGTCTATGGCCCACAGCTCTAGCCAGTTGCGCAGCGCGACGCGCCCCAGCACCAGCACCAGGCTGGCGCTGTGCACCATCGCCTCGCTGTCAAAGCAGGTGATGTTGGGCGCGTCAACCTCGCGCTGATCGGAGAACCAGCGCAGAAACATATAGACGGCCCCGCCGATCCCGGCGATGACGCCCAGGGTGCGCACGCTGTCCTTGTCGGTCGAGGCGGCAACCGTCAGCGGGGCGGCGAAAATCACGGCCCGGATCAGATAGGTGCCGACGAAGATCTTCGCGTGGCAGTACTCCGGCGAGTAGGGGCCGCTGTCCAGGATATGGCCGAAGGCGTAGGTCTTGTCTATGAACAGGCACAGGATCACGGCGATGCTGAGCACGGTGCCCAGCGTCGAGCCGTCGGGCAGCAACAGCAGAATGACCACGTTGAGCAGGAACAGCGCGTACAACGTCAGGTCCCAGGCCAGCGTGTCGCTCGACGGTCCCACTGACTCCAGAATGGCGCGTAGCTCTTCCATCGAGTCCTCCAGGGCGGGGCAGCAGAGCCGGACGCATCAGGGCCTACCCGCCAATCTGCCCGCGTAGGGGCGTGCTCGGCTGCGTCCGGCAATTGACGGATAGAGTGTTATTGTACTAAGGTGAGGCAGTCGGCGAAACTGCGCCGGGCGTGCTGCTGGGCAGCGGGGGCGGCTGCCACGTCACGGGCAGCGCGTTGAGGCGCGTAAGCTGCTTGTTGGCGTCGAACGGCGGGCGGAAGACCAGCGTCGCCACCGGCGTGTCGAGCGCCAGCGCGTCCGGCGCGGCGGCGAAGGTGGCGATGACTCCCCGTTCCGGGAAGAGCAGCACAGCGTGGCCGATGTCGCGCAGGGTCAGGTTGCCCTGCGAGATGCCAGTTGCGGCGGGCGCGCCGTAGTGCGCCAGCAGCAAGCCGAGCGTGCCATAGTTGCGCAGCTCCACTTCGAGCACTTCCTGCACGCCGATCAGCGCGCGCAGCGCGCAGCCGCCGGCCTCAAAGCGAAAATAGCTGGCGCGGCCCCGCTCGCGCACAGCCCGCCCAAAGGCCGCCTGAAGCTGGACGAGCGTGGTCTGGCCCAGGACGATGGCCTCCACGTTTTCCAGCGGGAAGACGGTGGTGCAGTCGCGGGTTGGCGTCGGCGAGTGGCTGGGGAGCGGCGTGGGCAGGGCAAAGGGAGAAGTCACTCGCGGCGTGGGCAGCGCCGTCGGCGCGGCGAGGAGGGCGGGCGTGGCCCGGCCCGGCAGCCCTTCCCCGGCCAGTGTAGCCGTCGGCTCCGGCGCAGCCCAGATTGGCCCGCCTGCAGCGCCCAGCAGGGCGAGCGCGCCCGCCGCACAGACCGCCAGCGCCAAAACCCCCAGACCTACCCTGGTTTTCGTCATGGCCCCCATTCTAATCGCCCCGCGCCCAAACACCAAGCGCGGCGTTGACCTCACCCCCAACTCCCTCTCCGCGTATGGTTCAGGGGCAGACAGGTGCTGAGCAAACGTGAAAGCAGGCGAACGTCTCAGAGGCCATTTGAGAGGTATCTTGACCCCCATCCCCGGCCCTTCCCCCGCAAGCGAGGGAAGGGAGAATGGACTGCTCTTGAAGTCCCTCCCCGCAGGCGGGGAGGGATTTAGGGTGGGGTTGCAGGCCTTTTCAAACGGCCTCTCACGGTTTGGCCTCACCCCCCAGCCCCCTTTCCACGACGTGGGGAGGGGATTTAGGGGCGGGGTTAATATCACACACAACATCACTTTGCTCATCTCAATGATTCTCATCTGCCTGTCCGCCCCCGAACCGCGTATGGAGAGGAGATTTTCCAATCCGCAATTCGCAATTCGCAATCCGAAATCCTGCTCTTTCTCCGCGTCTCTGCGGTGAGGCTCTGCGGTGAGGCTCTAAGGCCTCGGTGTGGCAAAAAAGTTAAGAATTCATGAATAAAGCATAAAGATGGTTGTGATGTGTTACTCTTAGAATAAGCGGGATCTCCAAATCAAATCGGGCCGGGTGCGCTGGCGAGTCGCACGAGCGGTAAGCGCGCCCGGCCCATCGTCTGAACACGACGTATGGCAAACTCTGACGCGATCACACACGGATATTTCTACCGCCAGCTTGAGGCGCTGCGGGCGCGCATCCGCAAGCTGGAGCACGATGCGGCCCGGCACGCCCAGCTTCAGCAGGTGCTGGAGGAGAGCGAGCAGCGTTATGCTGCTCTGTTCAACCAGGCGTTTGATGCCATCCTCCTGGAAGATGAGACCGAGCGCATCCTCGACGCCAATCCTGCCGCCTGCCGCATGTTGGGCTACACCCGCGACGAGCTGTGCGCCATGAGCACGGCGCAGTTGCAGGCGGGGCGGCGCAGCAGCTGTGCCCCAAACCCCGTTTACCGCCGGGCGCTGGAAGGGCAGCGCGAAGGCACTCGTCTGTCACTCACGTTGGTTCGCCGCGATGGAACGACTTTCCCCGCCGACGTGACCATCACCCCGCTCGATCTGCGGCAGGGGCTGGTCTTCCTGGCCATCCTGCGCGACATGAGCGAGCGCCAGCAGGCAGCGCAGGCGTTGGCCGACGAGCGCAACCTGCTGCGCACGCTGATTGACCTGCTGCCCGACTACATCTATCTCAAAGACCGCGACGGGCGCTACCAGTTGGTGAACAGGGCGTCGGCGAAGTTCCTGGGCCTCTCTTCGAGCACTGGCCTCCTGGGCAAAACGCCCGCCGACCTTTTCGCGCCGGATCAGGCTGCCGCGCTCAGTGCCGCCGACCGCGCCGTGCTGGAATCCGGCCAGCCGGTTTCTCAAGTCGAGCAGGAAGTTGAGGACTCGCAAGGGAATGCTCATACCCTGCTGATGAACAAGGTGCCCCTGCGCGACAGCCAGGGGGCGATTGTCGGTCTGGTCGGCATCGCCCACGACATCACCGAGCACAAGCGCACCGAAGAGGCGTTGAAGCACTACGCCGCGCGGCTCAATGTGCTCCATCTCCTTGACCAGGGCGTGCTGTCCGGGCAATCCGCTGAGGAAATCGCCGCCGGCGCGCTGGCCGGCTTTTGCGAGCTGGTGCCCTGCCACAGCGCGGGGCTGGCGCTGTTCGACGCCGGGAAAGACGACGCGCTGATCGTCATCGCCAGCGAGTACGGCGAGACCATCGCCAACGCCGGTGAGCACATTGCGCTGGGGCAGTTCGCCATGCCAGAGAATGTGCCCGCCCTGCGCCAGGCGATCATCCCCGATCTCACCACGTTGAGCGCGCCCAGCGCGCTCCAGGCACGGCTGGCCCAGCAGGGCGTGCACGCCTACCTGAGCGCGCCGCTGGTGGTCGAGGGCCACTTGCTGGGCGAACTGGCCCTGGGCGCGCAGGAACCAGGAGCGTTTGGCGTAGCGCACCGCGTCATCGCCACCCAGTTGGCCGACCAGATCGCCATCGCCATGTCGCACGCCCGGCTCAGCGCCCAGGTTCAGCGCCACAACGAGGAGCTTCAGCAGCGCGTCGCCGAGCGCACCCAGGAACTGGACCGCACGCGCAGCCGTGTTGAGGCCATTCTCAACAACAGCAGCGACGCCATCATCCTCAGCCGCGCCGACGGCAGCATCTCGCAGACCAACCTCACCTTCGACCGGTTGTTTGGCTACCTGCCCGATGAGCTATTCCACCACCCCCTGACGGCGGTCGCCCATCCGGAGTGGGTGGTTCGTTTCGCAGACGCCATCGAGCAGGTCGCCCATCAAGGGACGGTGCAGCGGCTGGAGATTGTGGCCCAGCGCAAGGACGGCACGACGTTCGATGCAGAGGTGGCGCTGTCGCTGATCCCGGCAGGGACTGGACGGCGCAGCGGCATTGTCTGCCACCTGCGCGACATCACCGAGCGCAAGCGCGCCGAAGAAGAACTGCGCCGGGCGTTGGAGAAAGAGCGCGAACTGAGCGAGCTAAAGACGCGCTTCGTGTCTATGGCCTCGCACGAGTTCCGCACGCCGCTGACAACCATCGTCTCGTCCACTGAGATTCTGGAGCGGTACCTCGACCGCTTGCAGCCCGCCCAGCGAGAGAAGCATTTCCGGCATATTGAGATCGCCTCGCGGCACATGACCCAACTGCTGGACGAGGTGCTCTTGCTGGGGCAGGTCGAGGCCGAACAGCTTCAGTTCAAGCCCGTTCCCCTTAACCTGGCCGCGCTGGCCGCCGAGGTGCTGGAACAGGTCCAACTGAGCGCCCCGCCGGGGATCGTGTTCGATGTCGCGCTGGACGGCGCGTGCGGGGACAGGCTGCTCGACGAACAACTCATGCGCCATATCCTGACCAACCTGCTCTCGAATGCCGTCAAGTACTCACCGAAGGGGGGAACGGTGCGCTCCAGTGTCACCTGCGCCGCCGAAGGCATCACCATCCGCGTGCAGGATGAGGGCATCGGCATCCCCGAAAAAGACCAGGAACGCCTGTACGAGCCGTTCCACCGCGCCAGCAACGTGGACACCATCCAGGGGACGGGCCTGGGGCTGGCCATCACCAAGCACGCGGTAGACCTGCATGGTGGCACCATTGTCTGCGACAGCACGGTTGGCGTGGGGACGACTTTTACAGTTAGAATCCCATCACGGTAGGGGGCAGAGCCGAGGCATTGCGAATTGCGGATTGCGAATTGCGAAATCCGAAATCCATTGGGCGGCAGAGCCGAGGCACTCCGCACTCCGCAATCCGAAATCCGAAATCTATTGGGCGGCAAACTCGGAGCCATTTCGCAATTCGCAATCCGAAATCCGAAATCCATGAAGCCCGGAGAGCACGCTGGTGACCAAAATCCTGGTGATCGAAGACGAAGAAACGGTACGCGAGAATATCCTGGAGATTCTGGGATATGAGGGGTTCGAGATCGTTGGCGCGTCCAACGGGCGCGACGGCGTGGCCGCTGCCCGCGAGTTCCGGCCCGACGTGATCGTGTGCGACATCGCCATGCCAGAGATGGACGGCTATTCCGTGTTGCTGGAAGTGCGCCAGATTGCGGAGATCGCGGCGGTGCCGTTCATCTTCCTGACCGCGCGCTCCGACCGGGCCTTCATGCGGCACGGCATGGAACTGGGCGCGGACGACTACCTGACCAAGCCGTTCTCGGCGGCAGAATTGCTCGCCGCGATCATGGCGCGCATCGAGCGCCGTGACCTGACCGCGCGCAACATCTCCGGCGAGGTGGAAGAGGCCAAGCGCCAACTGGTGCAGATGGTCGCCCACGAGCTACGCACGCCGCTGGTGTCTATTGAGATGGCGCTCGACATCATCTCGCGGCAGCTTGGCCAGCTTGCTCCCCACCAGGTTCAGGAACTGCTTGACTACATCGGGCGCGGCAGCAACCGGCTGCATCACGTCGTGGACCAGATGGTTTTCATCACGCAGTTGGAAGCCGGGCTGCTCACGCCCGCTGCCCTGCGCGAGCACGGCATGGCCGTGCACCTGTCTGAACTACTCATCGCCGCCGTCAACCTGGCTCGCCGCTTCGCCGCGCGCAGCCCGGACGTGAGCGTGCGCACGCAAGAGAGCGACAAAGACGCTTTCGTGTGGGGCGACACCAACGCGCTCAAGCACGCGCTGGCCGAGATCATTGCCAATGCGCTCAGCTTTTCGCCCCAGAGCACTGAGGTCGTCCTGTCGCAATGGGTGGCTGGCGACAACACCGTGATCGCCATCGTGGATCAGGGGCCGGGCATCCCGCCGCAGCAGCTTGCCAACGCCCTGCGCGAGTTCCACCAGATTGATCGCGGGCACTACGAGCAGCAGGGCATGGGCCTGGGATTGTCGCTGGCCCGCCGCCTGATCGAAGTGCACGGCGGCGTGCTGGACATCCAGTCGGTGATGGGGCGCGGCACGCAGGTGACGGTGCAGCTTCCGCTCGCCAGGGACTCGTAAGCGGCGGGCCGCCTGCGCGCGGGCTATTCAGATTTTCTGGGCAAAACGTCACCACAGAGACGCAGAGAGCGCAGAGAAAGAGCGGTTTTAAGACATTCCCAGTTCTTCTCTGTGTCCTCTGCGCCTCTGCGGTTCAGAGAATCTCGCCCCCAATCCGAGCGCACTTGCACCGGGCACGCCGCGCCTGCCGGGTGGACTTTTCAGGAGTGGGGGCGGGGCGCTAACAGATACGCGGCAGAATCTCGCCCAGCGGCAGGTCTACCACGCGCCGCCCGCCGATGCCCGTGCGGGCGATGACCAGGCCAGGATGCTCGGCCACGACCTCGCCGATCAGCGCCGCATCCGCGCCGAGGGGGTGACGGCGCATGGTCTCCAGCACCGCCTCCGCGTGCTCGCGCGGGACGACGGCGACCAGCTTGCCCTCGTTAGCCACGTAAAGCGGGTCAATGCCCAGCATCTCGCAGGCGGCCATCACCGCCGGGCGCACGGGGATCGCCGTCTCCTCGATGGCGAAGCCCGCCCGCGATTGCCCGGCCAGCTCGTTGAGCACAGCCGCCAGCCCGCCGCGCGTGGCGTCGCGCAGGCAGTGAATGTCGCTCGTCACAGCCAGCATGTCAGCGACCAGCGTGTGTAGCGGCGCGCTGTCGCTGACCAGCTCCGTCTCGAAGCTCAGCCCCTCGCGCACCGACATGATGGCCATGCCGTGATCGCCGACCGTCCCGCTGAGCAGGATGGCGTCGCCGGGGCGGGCGCGGTCGGCGGCGATGTGCACGCCGGGCGGCACCAGGCCCAGCCCCGCCGTGTTGATGAAGACCCCGTCGCCCTTGCCCTTGTTGACCACTTTGGTGTCGCCCGTCACCAACTGCACGCCTGCCGCCCGGCACGCCCCGGCCATCGAGGTGGCGATGCGCCCCAGGTCGTCCATCGGCAGCCCCTCTTCGAGGATGAAGCCCGCCGACAGGTACAGCGGCTGCGCTCCGCTCACCGCCAGGTCGTTGATCGTGCCGTGCACGGCCAGGCTGCCGATGTCGCCGCCGGGGAAGAACAGCGGGCTGATCACGAAGGAGTCGGTGGTGAAGGCCAGCCGCGCCCCGTTGATGTCCAGCACGGCCTGGTCGTTGAGCGCGGCCAGCGCCGGGTTGTCAAACAGCGGCACGAACAGGTGCTGGATCAGGTCGGCGGAGAGCCGCCCGCCGCTGCCATGCCCCAGCACGATCTGCGGGTAGTCGCGCAGCGGCAGCGGGCAGACGAAGCCGGAGAAGGTGGATGGGTGGGTCAAGGGATGTCCGTTCAATGGTCAGGGTTGTTTGGGCAAAGCCGTGTAGATTCTACCGTCTGAAGGGTGCGATCACAAAGTTGGGCGGTAGACGGTTCAACGAATGCGCCAGAGCCGACCAGAAGGGTTTCATTGGGAAGCGGAGCGGCAAACGCCAGACTTCCGAAGTCTGCGCAGACTTCGGAAGTCTCCAGGGAAACCTGGCGCTGACGATATAGTGGATGCCGCAACTACACTTTGATCTGTTGGAGTCGCCTCTTAAGCGCACGTTCAAGCTGTGTCATGCCGGCGATCAGTGTCTCTTGCAACTCATCCCATTTGTCGCGCTCGGCGAGATTGCCGCGATCATCCCATCGCCTTATGACCCGGCTTGCGCGTCTATTGTCCAATCGCTGCCAGTTCAATGGCTCGCCGAACTCACGTTCGATCTCATCCCTCTGAGCAAACAGCGCATCGAAAATCGCCTTGTTGGTATCATAATTGCCGGTGTCTATATACAACTCGATTCCCGCGCCATCTTTCCAAATCAGATAGCTGTACACGACTCCACCTCTGCCGGCCCCCGTACTTAGCCAGTGATCACGGCTTGGTTTGATATTCGCGAACAGGGCAATCTTTCGCTCTCTGACGCGCTTAACTAACTCAGTCCAGAATTCGAGCCGCAACTGATGGCGTTCCGACCAATCCTTCTTGGTTTCGCCAACCTGTTTGGTTTCTTCATCGGGTCCAGCCAGCACAGTGAACAGCGGCGCAAAAGGTGAGTCTCCGATACGCACCGCCTCAACCCGAACTAGATAGAACGTAATGTCTGTGCCCGTCGTCTCATTCAACCATTCGATAACCCGCTCGTGTTCAGGGCGTACTTCTGGCGTCACCCAGATGGCACTACTCGCTTCCAGATTAACCAGGTATGTTAGGATTTTGCCAAGATGATCATGGTCAGTACGTTCGAGTTGGTTTTCGACAATAACCAATCTTCCGGCATCGTCCTCGCACAACAGGTCTACATTAAACGACCCTACTGTTTTCTCTCGCTCCAATACGCTGAGTTCCAGTCCCAGGCGATCGGTCAGAGCATCAATGTTCTGTTCAAGCCAGGTAGTGAAATCGAGCGCCTCGCGTTTGAACGCTTCGCGTACCGGAACAATCTCGATTTTCCCGATCTGCTTCGACATCTTCTTTCCTCAGGGGAACATGACCTTCCGATCGGCCAAACCGCATCTTATCAGAGGCTTTCGCTGGCTCGAATTATATGCCAACCTCCACAGCACAAAAAGCCCGCCGGAATCGCGGGGCGAATCAGCGGACGCTGCGATCAGGCTGGCTTGCGCAAGTCCATCTCAACCGGCAGCGACTGAGGCAACTGCGCAGATCCAAAGCGCGATGACAGGTTCAGCACCGTCAGCCCGACAATCTCGCCAGTGTCCGGGTCTATGCGCAACAGCACATCGTCGCCCACTTCCTGCGAAATCGCCGGGCGCGGCTCGCCAATAGACAGATACAATACGTCCCCTTCCGCGTCATAGAACAACTGCGTCACTTTGTCCATATCACGTCTCTGGGCTTGATCCTGACCTATCGTCCGCTGTGATTTTATCACGCCGCCGTCGTGACTACCTGGACCTTCACCCCGAACCGCGCCAGGAACTCCGACAGCACCGACCACGATAGCGGAAAGCCGGGCGAATCGCCCGCTCCCAGATAGGCCAGCACGTCCATGATGGCCTCTTCATTGGGAACGTCCTCGTCGCTTTCAGCGACCATCACCAGCGCGTCCTCGGCCCAGCGTACCAGTTCCGCTTCGGTCATGCGGTGATTGAGATGCGCCAGGATTTTCTCGACGACCACCTCCTGGGTAATCACGCGCCACCTCCCTCTACAAGAGGCTCGTGCCCCGCCGCCCGGCCCGCTCACTCGACCGGCTGCGCCTGGGCCAGGGCCGCGCCGCGTTCCAGCGCCGCTTTGTTGATCGCGTGCAGGTGCGCCTTGCGCGCGCCGAGCTTGTCTTGCAGCACGGCCAGCACCGTCTCGACGCGCACAATCGGCTGGCGGGCCAGCAGCGCGCCGAAGAGGATCATGTTGGCCACACGCACCTGGCCCATCTCCGTCGCCGCTTCTGTCGCCGGGATGAGCACGATCTCCAGGTCGGTGCGCGCCGGCGGCGTGACCATCAGCGACTGGTTGACGACCAGCAGCCCGCCCGGCTTGACCAGCGGCTCGTATTTCTCCAGCGAGGGGTTGTTGAAGACGACGGCGATGCTGGGATGCATACACACCGGCGAGCCAATCGGCTCGTCGCTGACGACGACCGTGCAATTGGCCGTGCCGCCGCGCATCTCCGGCCCATAGGACGGAATCCAGGTCACGTGCCTGCCCTCTTCCAGGGCGGTGTAGGCCAGCAGTTGCCCGGCGAAAAGCACGCCCTGCCCGCCGAACCCGGCGAAGATGATCTCCTCGTGCATGGTCAGCGCTCCTTCATCAGCGCGTCAACGCCGTCGGCCACTTTGGTGTCGCCCAGCGGGTAGTAGGGCACCATCACATCCTCGATCCACTGCATAGCTTCCGGCGCTGAGAGGCCCCAGTTGGTCGGGCAGGCCGATAGCAGCTCGACCATCGCAAAGCCCAGCCCGGCAAGCTGCACCTTGAAGGCCGTGCGGATGGCTTTCTTGGCCTTGTTGATCTCCTTGACGTTGTGCAGCGCGCGCCGCGAGACATACGCCGCGCCGGGCAGCGACCCCACCAACTCGGCCATGCGCATCGGGAAGCCAGCCACCTCCACATCGCGCCCGCTGGGGGAAGACTTGGTGTACTGGCCGGGCAGCGTGGTGGGGGCCATTTGCCCGCCGGTCATGCCGTAGATGGCGTTGTTGATGAAGATGGTGGTGATGTTCTCGCCGCGCGCTGCCGCGTGAATGATCTCGGCGGTGCCGATGGCGGCCAGGTCGCCGTCGCCCTGGTAGGTGAAGACGACCGCGCCGGGATTCACGCGCTTGAGGCCGGTGGCCATGGCCGGGGCGCGCCCGTGCGCGGCCTCACAACCGTCGGTGTTGAAGTACTTGTAGGCGAACACGGCACAGCCCACCGGTGAGACGCCAATCGTGCGCTCGCGCACGCCTAGCTCATCGAGCACCTCGGCCACCAGGCGGTGAGCGATGCCGTGCGTGCAGCCGGGGCAGTAGTGCGTCGGGACATCGCGCAGCGATTCGGGCCGCGCGTAGACAACCTGTTCTTCCATCACTGTTTCGGCAGCAACCATGTGTCTCTCTCCCTAGCTCAGGCTACCAGGCAGCTTGGCATAAAGTGTCTCGATGGCCTGGTAAATCTCCTCCGGCACGGGCACCATGCCGCCCGTCCGCCCGTAGAAATCCACCGGCACCTGCCCGCCCGCCGCCAGCCGGACATCATCAAGCATCTGCCCGGCGTTCATCTCCACCACCAGGAAGGCATCCACGCGGTCGGCCAGGCGCGAGAGGCGTCGCTCTGGGAACGGCCACAGGCTGATCGGGCGAAACAGCCCGACCCTCATCCCCTCGCGGCGGGCCTGCTTGACGGCGGTCTGAGCGATGCGCCCCGCCGTGCCATAGCCGACGACCACCAACCGCGCGTCCTCGACCATCTGCTCAGCGTAACGCTGCTCGTGCTCCTCGATGACGCGCAGCTTGGCCTGCAGGCGCTTGTTCACTTCCTCCAGGGCGGGCGCGTCCAGTTCCAGCGAGGTGATGATGCGCGGCTCGCGGCCCTGCGCGCCGGTCAGCGCCCAGTCCGGGCGCTCGGCCCGCAGCGGGCGCATCGGCGGCAGTTCGGCTGGCTCCATCATCTGCCCCAGCAGGCCGTCGGCCACCACAAAGACCAGGTGACGGTACTTGTCGGCCAGGTCGAAGGCGAGCACCATCAGGTCAATGGCCTCCTGGACAGAGGCGGGGGCCAGCACGATGGCGTGAAAGTCGCCATGCCCCGCCGAGCGCGTCACCTGGAAGTAGTCCGACTGCGACGGCTGGATGTTGCCCAGGCCCGGCCCGCCGCGCATGACATCCACCACCACCGCCGGCACCTCCGACCCGGCGATGTACGAGAAGCCCTCCTGCATCAGGCTGATGCCGGGGCTGGAAGAGGAGGTCATGGCGCGTGCGCCAGCGCAGGCCGCGCCGTAAACCATGTTGATCGAGGCCAGCTCGCTCTCCGCCTGGATGAACGCGCGCCCCAGTTCCGGCATACGCTGCGCCATGTGCTCCAATAACTCTGTTTGGGGCGTGATCGGGTAGCCGAAATAAGCCTCGACTCCGGCGCGGATCGCGGCCTCGGCCAAAGCCACATTCCCTTTAAGCAGTTCAACGGCCATAAGTGTATTGCTCCCCCTGTCAGACAGACGCTCCAGCGCGGGCGGCCCGCGCTGGCACCTGCCGGTAAACGGTGATGCACACATCGGGGCAGGCGACGGCGCACAGCGCGCAGCCGGTGCACTTGCCCTCCGGGTCTACCAGCATGGCCGGGTAGTAGCCCTTCGCGTTGGGCCGGTCGGTGGACATGACGATCACCCCCTGCGGGCAGGCAATGGTACACAGCGTGCAGCCCTTGCAGTTGTGCTCGCTGATTTCGATGCGTCCTTTTGCCATGAATGCTTGCTCCTCAGTCTCCTTTGGCGTTCGTGATCCTGCCGCGAGCCATAGAGGCGGTTCGCTGGCGCGTTCGCGTAGGGGCGTATTGCGATACGCCCCTACAGCCTCGCCCCTAGACTTCCGAAGTCTTGAAGACTTCGGAAGTCTGCTCTCCGCACCCTCCCCTACGGCTTCGTCCCTCACGCGCTCTCCGTCTCGCCCGGCGACCTCTCCTGGCCGGCCCAGGGCACCTCTTTGACGAACAGGCGCGGCACATGGTAGAGCCGCTCGGCGGCCTCATCTAGCTCCGCGCGGAACTTGGGATGGGCGATCTCGATTAGCGCCCTGGCTCGCTCGCGGATGGTGCGCCCGTACAGGTCGGCCACGCCATACTCGGTCGCCACGTAGTGCACGTCGTTGCGCGTGGTGACCACGCCCGCCCCCTGTTCCAGCATGGGCACGATGCGGCTGATCGTCTCGTCTTTGGCCGTGCTGAGCATGGCGATGATCGGCATCCCGCCATTGCTGCGCGCTGCCCCGCGCACGAAATCCACCTGGCCGCCCACGCCGGAGTACAGGTAGGTGCCCATGCTGTCGGCGCACACCTGCCCGGTGAGGTCTACCTGTAGGGCGGAGTTAATGGACACCATGCGGTCGTTTTTGGCGATGACGAACGGATCGTTGATGTACTCGGTCGGGTGCAGCTCGACGATGGGGTTGTCGTCCACAAAGTCGTAGAGCCGCTGCGTGCCCATCAGGAAGCCGGCGATGATCTTGCCGGGGTGCAGCGTTTTGCGCTCGTTGGTGATCACCCCCGCCTCAACCAGGTCTACCACCCCGTCCGAGAACAGTTCGGTGTGGACGCCCAGGTGCTTGTGATTGTAGAGCTTGCGCAATACCGCGTCCGGGATGCCGCCGATGCCCATCTGCAGCGTCGCCCCGTCGGGGATGATCGCCGCTAGATGGTTGGCGATGGCTTCCTGCTCTGGCGAAGAGATGGCCATCTGCACTTCGGGCAAGGGGTAGTCCACCTCCACCACGTAATCAATCTTGCCCACGTGAATGAAGCTGTCGCCGAGGGTGCGCGGCATGTGCGGGTTGACCTCGGCGATGACGAACTTGGCGCTCTCGGCGGCGGTCTTGGTCACGCCGACCTCGGTGCCATACGAGCAGTAGCCGTAGCGGTCGGGCGGCGACACCTGGATCAGGGCCACGTCAAGGGGCAGCCGCCCGGTCTTGAACAGCCGGGGAATCTCCGACAGGAAGACGGGCGTGAAGTCCGCGCGCCCGGCGTTCACCGCCTCGCGGATGCTGGGGCTGATGAACAGCGAGTTGACGCGCAGGTGCGGGGCGAACTCCGGCCTCACGTAGTCGGCCTTGACGATGACCAGCACCTGGATCAGGGTCAGGTCGCTCAATTCGAGCGCGCGCTGGTTCAGCGCCTCCATCAACCGCTGCGGCACCGAGGCGTTGCCGGTGACGAAGATGCGGTAGCCGGAGCGCAAGACGCCGAGTGCTTCTTCGGCGCTCACTTTCTTCGGTTCGTACTGGCTCAGCCAATCCATAGGCAGGCGTCTCCGCTAGGGTGCCGGGACGGGCACGGCCTTCGCCTGCACGTCTTGGATCGCGCCGCTCAGACGGCGGATGCCCTCGATGATCGCGTCCTCCGGCATACACGAGAAGTTGAGGCGCGCGGTCGGCGGGGGGTTGGGCGTGGTGAAGAAGGCGTCTCCGGGCACGAAGGCCACGTCGCGGCGCACTGCTTCCTCGAACAGCGTGCGCACGTCCGTGCCGGGCGGCAGGTGCATCCACAAGAACAGCCCACCCTCTGGCTGCGTCCAGCGCACTTCGGACGGCATGTAACGGTCGAGCGCAGCCAGCATTGTGTCGCGGCGCTGGCGGTAGACCTGGCGCAGCCTGCGCACGTGCTCGTCAATGAAGCCGTCTTTGGCGACTTCGTAGATGACCATCTGGGTGAAGGTGCTGGTGTGCAGGTCAGCGCCCTGCTTAAGCTGCACCAGCTTGTTGATGACTGGCGGCGAGGCGACGATCCACGCCGTGCGCAGGCCGGGGGCCAGCGTCTTGGAAAAGGTCGAGACGTAGATGACGTTGCCGGTGTAGGCCTTGCCGTTGTTGCCGGACTGCTCGGCGTCCTCCACGACCAGCGGCTTGAGGTGCTCCCCCTCGAAGCGAAGCTGCCCGTAGGGGTCGTCTTCGACGATGGGCACGCCCTGCTGGTGGGCCAGGGCGATCAGCCGCTCGCGCCGCCCGGCACTGAGCGTCACCCCGGCGGGGTTCTGGAAGTTGGGCAGGATGTACATGAACTTCGGCCCGTGCCGCAGCGCCGCCGGAAGCTCGTCCACGCAGATGCCGTGATCGTCGGTGGGCACGCCCACGTACTCGGCCTGGTAGGTGGCGAAGGCTTGCAGCGCGCCCAGATACGTCGGCTGCTCGACCAGCACGTGATCGCCGGGGTTGATCAGCAGCGCGCCGATGAGCGACAGCGCCTGCTGCGAGCCGGTCGTGATCAGCACGTTCTCCACTTCGACGCAGATGTTGTAGCGCGACAGCCGCTCGGCGATCATTTCGCGCAGGGGCAGGTAACCTTCGGTGGGACTGTATTGCAGGGCGTAATGGGCCTGGGTTGCCAGCACGCGCTGGCAGGCTTCTTGAAAACGGTCAACTGGGAAGTATTCGGCGGCAGGAAGCCCACCCGCGAACGAGATGACTTCCGGGCGCTGCGTCAGCTTGAGCAGCTCGCGGATGAGCGAGCTGGTCATGCGTTGGGTGCGCAGCGCAAAACGCGATTCCCATAAGGTTTCCATGTAATTTTGTCCTTACTCTCCTTTTCTAAGCTATTAAGGTGGCAAGGGGGGCCAACCGCGCACGCGCCCCCCTCACCCTCACTATAGGCCGGTGCGGGGCAGGTGCCAAGTGGCGTCTGCCATGCCCGCGAACGCGATGTGTCACTTGGCAGCGCCACTGGCGGAGACGCGCAGGGGGCGGCGGACGCCCTTGTTTGGTGGTTGGTTGTTGGTGGTTGGTAACGAGTGGTCAGTGATCAGTTGTCGGTGATCAGTTGTCTGTAGAGGCGGGTTCGATGCACTTTAGGAAACAATCCAGGATACCTTGCCGCTCGGTGGCGCAGGTGGCTGGTGGCGTGCCCTCGTCGGGGCGTATGGCAATACACGCCGACGGACTCCCGCCGATCAAAGTGTTCTCGTAGGGGAGGGTTTAGAAACCCGCCCCTACAAACGCAGGCGCTCCGCAGCCAGACTTGCGAAGTCTTCGAAGACTTCGTAAGTCTATTCCAGGGCGGATAGCGAATCCGCGCCGCCTAGTCGATCTTCTCCACGTCCCACACGCCGGTGCGCAGGAAGTGGTCAATCGAGCGCGCCGCTTTGCGCCCATGCCCCATCGCCAGGATGACCGTCGCTGCGCCAATGGCGATGTCCCCGCCGGCGAACACGCCGCGCCTGGAGGTGCGCATCGTCTCCAGGTTGGTCTTGACCGTGCCGTGCCGCGCGTCCACTTCCAGCCCGGCGGTCGTCTTGGGCACCAGCGGGTTCGGGCCGTTGCCGATGGCGACGACGACCGTATCCACATCAATGGTGAACTGCGAGCCTTCGACCGGCACCGGGCGCCGCCGACCGGAAGCGTCCGGCTCGCCCAGTTCCATGCGGATGCACTCCACCTGGCAGACGCGCCCGCTCTCGTCGCCGAGGTAGCGCACCGGGTTGTGCAGCAGCTTGAAGATGATGCCCTCTTCTTTGGCGTGGTGAATCTCCTCGGCACGGGCGGGCATCTCCGCCTCAGAGCGGCGGTAGATCAGGTACACTTCCTTTGCGCCGAGGCGGGCCGCCGTGCGCGCCACATCCATCGCCACATTGCCGCCGCCGATCACGGCCACCCGCTCGCTGGCGGCGATGGGCGTGTCGTAGCAAGGGAACTCGTAAGCGCGCATCAGGTTACAGCGCGTCAGGTACTCGTTGGCCGAATACACGCCGCACAGGTTCTCGCCGGGCAGGTTCATGAACCAGGGCAGCCCCGCCCCTGTGCCCAGAAAAACCGCGTCGTGCCGCTCCAATAGCTCGTCCACCGTCTCGATCTGCCCGATGACGTAGTTGTATTCGATCCGCACGCCCATGCGCTGGACGACTTCCACCTCGGCGTTGACAATGGCTTTGGGCAGGCGGAACTCCGGGATGCCGTACATCAGCACGCCGCCGGGCGCGTGCAGCGCCTCGTAGATGGTCACGTCGTGCCCCAGGCGACGCAGGTCAATGGCGACGGTCAGCCCGGCGGGGCCGCTGCCCACCACGCCGACGCTCTTGCCAGTGGGCGCGCCGACGGGTGGCGGCTCGACCAGCCCGTGCTCGCGCTCCCAGTCGGCGACGAAACGCTCCAGGCGGCCAATCGCCACCGGGTCGCCCTTCTTGCCCAGCACGCACAGCGCCTCGCACTGCGTTTCCTGCGGGCAGACGCGCCCACAGATGGCCGGGAGCATGTTTGTCTCCTTGACCTTGCGCACGGCGCTCTCGAAGTCGCCCTGGGCGATGAGCGCGACGAAGCCGGGGATGTCAATCCCCACCGGGCAGCCTTCAACGCAGGCGGGTTTCTTGCAGGCCAGGCAGCGATTCGCCTCGACGACAGCCGCCATAGAGGGCAGCCCGTAGGGGACTTCGCGGAAGTTGGCGCGGCGCGCGTCGGGAGCCTGCTCTGGCATTGGCTGGCGCGAAATCTGCATCCGCTCTTTCGGCTTGAGGGCACGCAGCCGCTCGATCTCGTGAGAGTCCAGTTGGTCGCTCATCCACCCTACCTTGTCAGCCCCTCTGCCAGCTTCATGAGGGATTCGTCTGGGCCAGGGCCTCGGCCCGGCAGCGTTCCTGCATACGCTGGTAGGCGAGCCGTTCCTGCTCCTTGTAGAACGCCTGGCGCTTCATCAATTCGTCGAAATCCACCTGGTGCCCGTCGAAGTCCGGCCCGTCCACACAGGCGAACCTCATCTCGCTACCCACCGTCACCCGGCAGCCGCCGCACATGCCTGTGCCGTCCACCATGATCGGGTTGAGGCTGACCATCGTGGGAATGCTGTGCTCTTTGGTCAGCAGACTGACGTACTTCATCATCGGCACCGGGCCGACGGCGAAGACGAAATCGGGCTTGCCGAGCCGGGCGATCAGGTCGGTCAGGGCGTGGGTGACGAACCCCTTTAGGCCGCATGAGCCGTCGTCGGTGCACAGGATCACTTCGTCCGAGGCGCGACGCATCTCCTCTTCCATGATCAGCAGCGAGCGGGTGCGCGCGCCGAGGATGGTGATCACCGTGTTGCCAGCCGCCTTGAGCGCCTGGGCAATGGGGTGCGCCGGGGCGATGCCGATTCCGCCGCCGATGACTACCGCTGTGCCCCATTGCGCAATATGCGTAGGCGCGCCGAGCGGCCCCACCACGTCGCGCAGGCTGTCGCCGGGCTTGAGCGTCGCCATCTGCGCGGTGGTCTTGCCCACCGCCTGGACGGCGAGGGTGATCGTGCCGCGCGCGGGGTCGGCGTCGGCGATGGTCAGCGGGATGCGCTCGCCATGCTCGTCAATGCGCACGATCACGAACTGCCCGGCTTTGCGCCGCTGAGCGATCTTGGGGGCGACGATCACGTAGCGGTTGACGCTCTCGGCGATCACCGTGTTTTCCAGAATCTCGTTCACCTGTTTTGCTCCGTGCTCCGCCTGCGCGCGAACGATACCGGGCTGATGGGGCGTTGTCGGCGGCGCGGCCCCCACCATCATACTACGGGGTTGCGCCGCACGGGGCTAGTTCAAAAATAACCCTTCTGCGACGATTAACATCACCCTAATGACAGAATTTACCGGCGGCACGCGAGGAATTCGCCGCCGCCGATCAAAAAACCTGCCGGGGAGGGCAGGTTGCGGCAGGAGCTGGGGAGGCTGGATTCGAACCAGCGAATGGCGGCTCCAAAGGCCGCTGCCTTAGGCCACTTGGCGACTCCCCACTGGCGGGCCATTATAGCACAGCCGCGCGCCGCCGGACAAGGCTGCGCGGGGAAAAGCGGACTGCGGATTGCGAATTGCGGATTGGAAAATCCTCCCTGCACACGGAGAGGGGGTGGGCAGGCAGGTGAGAATCATTGAGATGGGCAAAGTGATGGTGTGTGGGATATTAGCCCCGCCCCTAAATCCCCTCCCCACGTCGTGGAGAGGGGACTTCATGACAGCCCGACTCTCCCCCTCTCCACGTGGTGGAGAGGGGGCTGGGGGGTGAGGCTGTCAAACCCCCTATGGGTGGCTTGCCCGCTGGGGCTGCGCGCGCTATCCTGAGCGCAGTGTCCACACAGCCAGGGAGTGATCCCCATGCCACTGACTACCGGTGCCAGCGCCAGCCGCACCAAAACCTTCAGCGACGAGGACGTGCGCGCCTTCGCGCACATCTCCACAGACGCCAACCCCGTCCATCTGGACGACTCCTACGCGGCCACGACTCGCTTCGGGCGGCGCATCGCACACGGGATGCTGACCGCCGGCCTGATCTCCGCCGTGTTGGGCAACGATCTGCCCGGCCCCGGCACGATCTACCTGAGCCAGTCGCTCCAGTTCAAAGCGCCGGTCTACGTGGGCGACACGGTGACGGCGACCGTCGAAGTGACGGCCATCCGCGAGGGGCGGGGGATCGTCACGCTGGCGACCACCTGCACCAGGCAGGACGGCACAGTGGTCATCACCGGCGAGGCGGTCGTGCTCGTCCCGGCGGACGGCGGCCCCGCGTCCTGACCCCCCGCCGCCCTGCGCCCGGCCTACGTCTCTGGCGCACGGAGCGCGGCCAGCCGCCCCTCCTCGCTGAGCGGGTTCCCGGCGCGATCTACGGCCCACACCGCCCCGTCGAGGCTGCGCGTGCGGATGCGCCCCGGCGCGTAGGGGTTGTTGACCAGTTGCGGCGCGTCGAGCAGGCCCTCGGCCACCGCCCGCGCCAGCACGTCCGGGTTCAGCAGCGGGTCACCGTCGCCGATTCCCAGCGCGCGAATGGCCTCTACCAGCCGGTCGGTCTCGGCGATCAACTCGTCGCGCCGGCGCAGCACCGCCGGATCGCGGGTCATGTCGGGGTTGCCGCGCAACGCCGTCTCGATCACATCCTGGGCCATGACCGCGCTCTCGATCACTTCCCCGGCACTGGCCGCGTGATTGGCCTCGCTATAGCCCACCACATGGATGATGTGCGGGCGCAGGGCCATCTGCAACATGACGCTCTGCGCCAGGTGCGCGCGCGCCCGGCGCAAGTCCACCGGATAGCTGAGCAGCCCGGTGCGCGTCTGCCGCCAGATGCGAAAGTCGTCCGCCGCGAAACGCTCGCTGAGCGCGACAATCGCCAGGGCGCGGGCCAGGTCCATCGCGTTGGAAAGCTGCGGCGGGCTTTGGAACATGTAGGTGAGGATGTAGTCGCGCACGCCGCAGTGCCGGGCGTTGTAGGCGTAGAGGTACGCTGAGGCGCACACCACCACATCCGGCGCGTCACGCATCCCCCAGTGATAGGACTCGTTGCCCTCCACCGGGATGTCGCGCGCGCCGTGCCAGGCCATCAGCGCCTGGTGCTCGGCGATGGACTGGGCCAGCGGCGACGGCCCGCGCCCGTCCATAGCGTTGAACCAGAACAGCGACGTGGCGCACCAGGCGTTGTCTATGGTGCGCACGAGCAGATCGGCGTAGCGCAGGTGATCGGCGGTGCCGGAATACGAGCGCAGCAGCGGGTAGTTCCCCCGGCGGCTGGCCGCGTAGAGGCGGCGCAGATCGTCCTCCGTGCGGAAGGGAACGCCGCCCGCGCCCTTGCTGCGCAAGTCCTGGCGGCGGGGATGGAAGAAATGCTCCTGCGCATCCTGGTCAGCGCCCAGCGAGATCACATCCAGCGCGCCGGACTCGGCGATCCGGGTGATGCCCTCGACGGTCGGCTCGATGGTCGGCGCGGGGATGCCGAAATGGTGGCGCAGGATCGGGTAGGGCGCTTTCCAGCGGATACGCTCGATAGCCCGCTGGGGGAAGGCGTCCGGGCCGTGCTGCTCGACGGGCCTGCCCTCCAGCGCCAGCCGGACATGGTGCGGCGGCTCCTCGCCGGAGAATACGGCGTCAAAGTAGCCCATCTCGCGGGCGATGGCCGCGACGGGCGGCGTCCCGCCGAAGAAGAGGCGCTTGCGGCCCAGCACGCCCGCCGCTTCCAGCATCCCGCGCAGCTCGGCCAGCAGCGTCCGCGCGTTGTCGGGCGTCAGCCGGTAGCTGACGCCGATCACGTCCGGGTCGTAGGCGACGATGGCATCCATGAAGGCTTCCAGTCCCGTCGCCGGGCCGGTGAAGTGTGTCTCGTAGCCCGCTTCTTCGGCGGCGGCCAGGAAGCGCGTGACTCCGGCGACGTGCACGCAGTCGCCCAGGCTGCCCGCCAGCACCTTGCCCGTTTTGCTGTGCATACTTCCCTCCTGTGTACCTCACCCCCGCTCGGCGCTAACGGCCCGTGTTGCCCCTCGTAGGGGCGTATTGCGATACGCCCCTACGGACCTCAGCCCCGCCTGGCCCGCTGACGCGGCTGCGCCATGCCTGAAGAGGGCGCAGCGAGGCTGGGGGTGAGGTCAACAAGACACCCCATTGCTGGCTGAATACTCGCGCGTCAAGCCTGCTCAGCGCCCTCCGTAGCGGTCGTTGGAAGGGAGCGGTTCCGGGTCGGGGCTGCCCGTCTCGACCAGCCGCGTGATCTCGCGCAGCGACAGCCCGACCAGCCCCATGCGCTCCAGCGTGCGCCCGCGATGGCGGTAATCCACGCCGTCAATGACGCAGGCGATCTGGATCATGGACTCCATGCCCCACACATCCACGCCGAAACGCTTGCCCAGTTCGGAGATCGGCACCAGGCTGTAGGGCACGTCCTCGAAGATGTAGCGGTGGCGCAGCGTGCGCGGCGCGGTGATGCCGCGGTAGCCGGGGTTGGCGTGGATGGCCTGGTGCAGGTTGTCGCCATAGGCCGAATAGGCCCGCGCCAGCCAGTCCCGCGCGGACTGGGCGCGGATGCCCAGGGCGGTGGCTACCGTCACTCGCTCGCGGTCCAGCCGTTCCAGAAGCTGGGCGGTGGAAGGCGTGACGCCATCAATATAGAACTGGAACTGCCCGCCCGTCGACTCGATCCACCCGGCGTTGAGCAGGGTGAGGGCCGGGTGAAACACCGCGCCCATGTTGTTCAGGCTGGTGTAGAGCACGTTCGGCGCGGCGATGAACTGGGGATAGACCTCTTGCAGCACGTCGAGCACTTCGTGCGTGCGGCAGGAGGGCAGCGCCGCCAGAGGGACCGTGTTCTTGCGGCGGAAGATCTGCGCTTGGGCCGGGCCGTTGCTGCGGCTGGCGAAGAGGAACGTCTCCGTCTCGGCGATGATCACGTCGGCGGTGCAGTTGTTTTCGCGCAGCACGTTGCGAAACTCCAGCGCCCCGCCGGTGCGCCCAGGGTTGAGGACGACAATCTGCCCGTCGTGCAGATGCGGCGCGCAGGCCAGGGCGATGTCGCGGTGAGCCGACGCCGGGACGACGACCATGACCAGCTTGGCCCCGGTCAGGGCGAAGGCTATGTCGCTGGTCACATAGCGGATCGCGCCGAATTCCTGTTCTCCGTCTTCCAGCGTCACCTCAATGCCGCCGCGTGCGGCGATGTCCTCGATGTGCTCGTAGCTGCGGTTGTAGAGCCGCACGGTGTAACCACGCACGGCCATCTCAGCGGCCATCGCTTTGCCGCCATGCCCTGCCCCAATTACCGCGATCTGAAGCTCGTAGTCAAGCATGGGGTTCTCCTTCCTGATCCTTTGGGCGGGCACACCTGTCACAGGGTCGCTGCGACCAGAGCGGTGTGACCGGCCTGGGTGGTTGCGCGATGCCAGGGGAAAGCGCGCAAGAGGCCGAAAGGCCCCTGGTGTGGCTAGAGCCAAAGAGAGTGTACAGCGTACAGGTAGTATAGCGAAACCAGGATCGAAAATAAAGTCTCAGGCCCCAGAAGGGATGCACGAACAACCTATTGAGAGTTCGGGAATGCTCGCTGAATGCCTCCCCCCTCAATCCCCCCTCCAGCCAAGCTAGAGGGGGGACGATTTGCCAGGCGGCGCTCCCCTTCCCCCAGCAAAGCTAGGGGAAGGGGCTGGGGGATAGGGGCGTTCTGGCAATTGCCCAACAACCTGTTCGTGCACCCGCCCAGAAGAATCGTGCAGACCCCTTCGGGTGGTGGGAGTGCTGCTCTGCTGCGCCCAGGGCTACCAGAGTGGCTCTGGCGCGGCGACGACTCTCAACGCTGAAGGGGGGAGCTTCTAAAAGGCGGCAAGCGCCACTCCGAATTTCGGATCGCGGATTGCGGATTGCAGCGTGTCAGGCCCGCAATCCGTAATTTTTCAGATATTCCTCTTGCTTTTTCATTAGAACATTTGTACAATATGGCAGTGTCCATTGCTATCCATTTGCGGAGGCTACTCTATGGCTACATCACACTCCGACACCGCAGACCACGCCATTGTAGTGAGAAACCTGCAAAAGTCGTTCAAGGATGTCCAGGTGCTGCATGGCATCAATATCACCGTCAAGCGCGGCACGATTGTCGCGCTGCTGGGGCCAAACGGGGCCGGCAAAACCACCACCATTCGCATCTTGAGCACCCTGCTGCCCCTGGATGGCGGCGAAGCCCGCGTCAATGGCTATGACATCGTGCAACAAGCCCACGAAGTTCGCAGCAGCATCGGCCTGACGGGGCAGTTCGCCGCGGTTGACGGCTATCTCACCGGCGAAGAGAACCTGCTGATGCTGGGGCGGCTGTATCGCCTGAGCCACGCCGATGCCCGGCGCCGTACCCGCGAACTGCTGGCGCAGTTCGATCTGGTTGACGCCGCCCGTCGCCCGGTGAAGACCTACTCCGGCGGCATGAAACGCCGCCTGGACCTGGCTATGAGCCTGATCGCCGCGCCTCCGATCATCTTCTTGGACGAGCCGACGACGGGCCTGGATCCCAGAAGCCGTTTGAGCATGTGGACGCTGATCAAGGAGCTGGCCAGCAACGGCACGACGATTCTCTTGACCACGCAGTACATGGACGAAGCGGATCACCTGGCAGACTGGATCGTGGTCATTGACGAAGGCAGAGTGATCGCAGAGGGCAATCCCAACTCGCTCAAAGCCCGTGTGGGATCGGATCATGTCGACCTGATCATCTCCGCAACCAGCAGCTTCACTGCCGCGCAACAGGCAATTGATGGCCGGTTGCTCCAGGCAGACCCCGAGCAGAGGGTCCTGACCATCACAGCCAGCGACGGCGCCGTCACGCTCAAGCATATCTTGCAGCGTCTGGAAGATGCGCAGGTCGAGGTCGAAAGCCTCTCCATGCGCCGCCCGACGCTCGATGATGTATTCCTCTTCCTGACCGGCAATGGCTCGAATGGAAAGACCCAGGAGATCATCCATGAGTGAGACTTCGCTGCTCGCACCCGTCCAACCAGGACGCCGTTCGGATCTGTTCTGGCTAGTCTCCGATGCGGGGATCATGGCCAAACGCAGCATCATGCACATCATGCGGAGCATGGACCAGGTGCTGTCGCTGATCCTCTTTCCGGTCATGTTCATGCTGCTCAACCGCTACGTCCTGGGCGGCGCCATCGACACGGGCGATGTCAGCTATGCGAACTATTTGTTCGCAGGCATCCTGATCCAGACGCTGGCCTTTGGCGCCAACTACACCACGATCAATCTGGCGGTCGATATGAAAGAAGGCATCGTAGACCGCTTCCGATCGCTTCCGATGTCGAGCAGCGCCCTGATCATCGGCCATATCACCGCCGATCTGGTGCGTAACGTCATTTCGGGGATCATCATCGTCCTGGTCGGCTTTGCGGTTGGCTTTCGCCCCAGCGCCAGCGTCGTCGAATGGCTGTACGTCATTGGCCTGGCGCTGCTGTTCACGCTGGCGATCTCATGGCTCTCGGCCATCCTGGGCCTTCTCGTCAAAAGCCTTGAGGCTGCGCAGTGGGCCGGCTTCGTGCTGATCTTCCCCCTGACTTTTGTATCCAGCGCCTTCGTCCCCACCCATACCATGCCAGGCGTAATCCGCACGTTTGCCGAACACCAGCCGATGACGCACGCCATCAACGCGATACGGGCGTGGCTGGTTGGCACGCCGCTGGGCGATTCGGCGTGGCTGTCCGTCATATGGTCGGTCGCGCTGATCGCCGTCTCGGTTCCTATCACAAGCTGGCTGTTCAGACGCCACTCGGTTCAGTAAACGGACAGTCTGCGGGGGCGTACCAGCCTGAGGGACAAAAGCCGGGAAAGCCGGTTGCTCTCTACAGGCTGGCACGCCCCCTGTCCTGCTGCGCAAAGCCGTGCCTGCTCCCCGTTCTCTGGCTCCTTCCCCCGCAAGGAGAAGGAGAGCCGAACCGGGAGTCCTGCCCTTCCCTCCACATAGCGCGGGTTCTCGTTGACCCTGCACCTCCGGCCAGACTCCAGGCTCCCGCCCCATGCGCCGCCGTGTTATAATGCGCCCGCTTGTGCAATGCGCCTGTGGAAACCAAGGGGTAGGCATGTCCAAACCGCTATCGTTTCAAGAGGTGATCATGCGGCTGCACCGATTCTGGATGGACCAGGGGTGCATCATGTGGCAACCGCACAACGTCCAGGTCGGTGCGGGCACCGGCAACCCGGCCACGCTGCTGGCCGTGCTGGGGCCGGAATCCTGGCGCGTGGGGTACGTCGAGCCGAGCGTTCGCCCCGACGACGGGCGCTACGGCGAGAATCCCAACCGCATGCAGTACTACTACCAGTACCAGGTCATCCTCAAGCCAGACCCTGGCAACCCGCAGGAGCTATTCCTGGCCAGCCTGGAGGCGCTGGGCATTGACCCACGCCAGCACGACATCCGCTTCGTGGAGGACAACTGGGAATCCCCGGCGCTGGGCGCGTGGGGCCTGGGCTGGGAAGTGTGGCTCGACGGCCAGGAGATCACGCAGTTCACCTACTTCCAGCAGGCGGGCGGGATCAACCTGGAGCCGGTCAGCGTCGAGATCACCTACGGGCTGGAGCGCATCGTACTGGCTCTGCAGGGCAAAGACGCCGTGTGGGACATTGACTGGAACGAGGCGATCACCTACGGTGACGTGCGCCTCCAGCCGGAGATCGAGCACTGCCGTTACTACTTCGAGATCGCCGACGTGGACGGGCTGAAGCAGGTTTACGACATCTACGAGCGCGAGTACCAGCGTGCCCTGGCCGCCGGCGCGGTGACGCCCGCCTATGACTATGTGCTCAAGTGCAGCCATCTCTTCAATGTGCTGGACACGCGCGGGGCCATCGGCGTCACCGAGCGCGTCGCCTATTTCCGCCGGATGCGCGACATGACGCGCAACATCGCCCGCGCCTACAGCGAGCAGCGCCAATCGCTGGAATATCCCCTGCTGAACAAGGCGCGCATCTGGGCCGCGCCCGCGCCCGCTGCCCCACAACCAGCGACCGGCCCCGCGCCGAGCGCCCCCGCCGACGTGCTGCTGGAGATCGGCACCGAGGAATTGCCCGCCGGCGACCTGAGCGACGCTCTGGAGCAGCTTAGGGCGCTTGCCCCGGCGCTGTTCGAGTCATTGCGTCTGGATCATGGCGGGATCGCGGTGATGGGCACGCCGCGCCGCCTGGTGATTCACGCCCGCAACGTGGCCCCGCGCCAGCGCGACGCCGAGGCGTGGGTCAAGGGTCCGCCCGCCGCCCGCGCCTTCGACGCCGAGGGCAGGCCGACGCAGGCAGCAGCCGGCTTCGCGCGGGGCAAGGGCGTGCCTGTCGAGGCCCTGCAGGTGCGCGAGATGGATGGCGGGCAGTACGTCGTCGCCCTGGTGCGCGAGGCGGGCCGCCCGGCGCTGGATGTGCTGGCCGAGGCGCTGCCAGGGCTGATCGCGGCGCTGAAGTTCGGCAAGGCCATGCGCTGGAACGAGAGCGGCGTCGCCTTCTCGCGCCCGCTGCGCTGGATCGCCGCCCTGTTCGGCGGGCAGGTCATCCCCTTCGCCTACGCGGGCGTGATCAGCGGCAACGTCACGCGCGGCATTCGCCCGCTGCGCTCGCCGGAGATTCCACTGAGCGACGCGGCGTCGTACTTCGCGGCGCTGGACGCGCAGGGCGTGATCCTCGACGTGGAGGCGCGGCGCGAGGCGATTCGGGCGGCGGCGGCGGCGCTGGCAGCGGAGGTCGGCGGGACGATCCCCGACGACCCGGCCCTGCTCGACGAAGTGACCAACCTCGTCGAGCGCCCGACGGCGCTGCGCGGCGCGTTCGATGCCAAATATCTGGCGCTGCCGCGCGAGGTGCTGGTCAGCGTCATGCGCAAGCACCAGCGTTACTTCCCGGTCGAAGATGCCCAGGGCCGCCTGCTGCCCTACTTCATCGCCGTGCGCAACGGCGACGACGCACACCTGGACGTGGTGGTTGACGGCAACGAGCACGTGCTGCGCGCCCGCTTCGCCGACGCTGACTACTTCTACAGCGCCGACATCCAGAAGCCGCTCGACGACTACCTGCCCCGGCTGGGCACGCTGACCTTCCAGGAGCGGCTGGGGTCCATGCTTGACAAGAGCAACCGCCTGGTCGCGCTTGTCGCGCCGCTGGGCGCGCTGATCGGCGTCGGCGGCGATGACCTGGCGTCGGCGGAGCGCGCGGCAGCCCTGGCGAAGGCTGACCTGGCGACGCAGATGGTCGTGGAGATGACCTCGCTGCAAGGCATCATGGGCCGCTATTACGCGCTGCACCAGGGCGAGCCGCCGGCGGTGGCCGAGGCCATCTTCGAGCATTGGCTGCCGCGCAGCGCGGGCGACCGCCTGCCGCAGAGCGCGGCGGGCGCCCTGCTGGCGCTGGCTGACCGCCTGGACAGCCTGGTGGGGCTGTTCGCCGCTGGACTGGCTCCCACCGCCAGCGCCGATCCCTTCGCGCTGCGCCGCGCGGCGCTGGGCGTGGTGCAGATCGTGCTGGAGCGCGGCATTGACCTCGACCTGCGCGAAGCCGTCGCCCGCGTCGCCGCCGTCCAGCCCCTTGAGGTGAGCGCCGCCGTCCAGCACGAAGTGGTCGAGTTCATCGTCGGGCGGCTCGACGTGCTACTGCACGAGCAGGGCTGGGCGCACGATGTAATCGCCGCTGTGTTGGCCGAGCAGGGGCACAACCCCGCCCGCGCCCTGCAAGGTGTGCGCGAACTGGCCGCATGGGTCGCCCGCGACGACTGGGCGCCGATCCTGGACAACTACGCGCGCTGCGTGCGCATCACCCGCGCCGAGCCGCAGGTCTACGCGGTAGACCCGGCGCGCTTCGAGGACGACGCCGAGCGCGCCCTGTTCGCCGTCTACCAGTCCGCCGCCGCCGCGCTGAGCACCGGGGGCAACGTGGACGCCTTCCTGACCGCGTTCGCGCCGCTGGTGCCGCTCATCCAGCGTTATTTTGAGGCGGTGCTCGTCAACGCCGAGGACGAGGCGGTGCGCCATACCCGGCTGGGGCTGCTACAAGCGGTCGCCCGGCTGGCCGAGGGCCGCGCCGACCTGAGCGAGCTGGCGGGGTTCTAGCGCGGGGGCATTGCGCGGAAAAAGAGACTTCCGAAGTTTCCAAAACTTCGGAAGTCTGGAAACTTCGGAAGTCTGGCGTCGGAGCGCCCGTACCCGTAGGGGCGTATTGCAATACGCCCCATGCGCGTCAAGGTAAGGTTTCCGGGTGCGTGGTATGGGCAGAATGCCCCTCCCCCTGGCCCCCTCCCCGGCCAAGCCAGGGAGGGGGAAAACGCCCCAACCAGCGGTCAAAGTCCCCCTCTCTGACTCTGCTGGAGAGGGGGATTGAGAGGGTGAGGCCCGCACAGCCAGGCTTAAGGTGACGCATATGGGGGCGTATGCGATACGCCCCTACACCGGGCGCAGCAGAGCAGCACCTCCCCATGCACATCAGACTCACCGTAGTCCTGAGAGATGCACCTCCGCGTTTGGCAAATTACCCGCGATTCCGCGATAATATTAACCAACAAGTGATCGCGGTCGCATTGTCAACGATACGTTCGCCGCAGCCGCACATCTTGCATCCTGCTCCGTTGCACAGAGACGGAACCCGATGGCCCACACCCGAATGTCCCGTCTTCTCGCCATTTGCCTCATCAGCCTGTTGGGGCTGGGCCTGGCGGCGACGGCCCACGCTCAGGATCGGCCCGGCGCGGTGCATGTTGCCGAAATTCGCGGCGTCATCAACCCGCTGACGGCCCAGTACCTCGACCGCGTGCTCGACGACGCCAAAGCGCGCGGGGCGCAGTTGGTCGTCCTCAAGCTGGATACGCCCGGCGGCCTGGATAGCTCGATGCGCGAGATGATCCAGGACATGCTGGCCTCGCCGGTGCCCGTCGCCGTCTACGTCACGCCGGCGGGCGCGCGGGCGGCGTCGGCG
>Ga0334890_1000996_pt1 | contig 42671 bp, 32 predicted proteins | sample GraSluR1_MG_3_FD_207220 | JGI IMG/M metagenome (GOLD analysis project Ga0334890, IMG submission 207220) | Sludge microbial communities from methane-producing bioreactor in Wageningen University, Netherlands - Granular Sludge_31_08-R1 | ecosystem: Engineered > Bioreactor > Anaerobic >... | reverse complement strand
CTTCCAGCCCTGCGTAGATCTCGCCGTCCTGAATCCAGATCGAAACATCGCCGCCCTTGGCGTTCCCGAACCATGCCTTGCTGAACAAACCCCGCAGGCCGGACATACTGCCGGTGGGGCTAAACCACAGCAGGATGGAGCCGTTGTTGATCAGGAAGGCGTTGTGGTGGGGGATTTCCACGAGATCATTCGTGCCGTCGAGGCGTACGGCGGTGTCGCATCGAAACGGGACGCGCCGGCCGGTCTGGGGGCTGTTCCGGTAGATGCCGTTCTGAAGGTTCATGGCGTCGGCGGCCGGGCTGCTGTTGGAGCTCTCGCCGAGCCGCCACCAGGCGACGGGTTGAAGGGTGGTGATCGCGTCGGCGAGCGGGTCCACGTTGGCGGCGCCCGGCTGGAGGGTGACCTGGAGGATCTGGCGGGCCCGGCCCTGGTACCCGCAGGCCGTCAACACGACGGAGCGGCAGGGCTGTCCGGAGAAGGCGTCTCCGTTCGTCTGGGGTGCGGCGCATACGTCTGTTTCATTCAGGTCTGCGTCGGATTCGGTGACGATCAGCGTGTATTTTCCGGCGCCGATGGGTGCATTGGTGGCCCAGGCGCCGCAGGTGTAGTCGGTGCGCCAGTCGTCGTTCTGCGTGATGGTGAGCAGGCCGAGCTCGATGGCGGAGCGGGCGTGGAGGCGGGCCTGGGCGGCGGCCAGCGCGCCCTCGGCCCCGCGCCGGGCGATCCGCATGGCATACAGAGCGGACATACCCAGCATGGAGACGATCAGGGCGCCGCCGAGCACCATGACGTACGCACTGCCTCTTCGCCGGGTTTGCGCGTGACGCTGCATTCCATCACTCTCCGACCACAATCTGGCGGAGGTCGTACCCGACGCCGCCCCGGCCGTCGTAGGCCGTAAGCTTGAGGGTATACAGTCCCCGCGCTTGATACTCGTAGTCCAGTGATTCCTCTGTTGCGATGTGACCGTCCCCAAAGTTCCAGAAGTAGGTCAGCGTGTCACCGTCCGGATCGAAGGAATCGGTCGCGTCGCACTCCACCGAATCGCCGAGATAGACAAACACTTTTTCACCGATGGACCAGCCGGACGAGACGTTGGCCGTCGCTTGAGGGGGCGAGTTGCCCCACGACCGGACGGCCGTCAGGGAGGCCGCCTCTCGGGCGCCGACCGAGGTGGTCACAGTGATCCGTTTGACGCCGGATTCCGTCCCGGACGTCTGGGCGACGTTGTCCGGTTGGACCCAGACGACGTTCACGGTCCGCCGCCAGTCGGCAAAACCGGTGAGGGCGGTGCCGTCAGCCTGGGTCGGTGGACCGGCGTTCCAGCCGTGGTAGTCGTCTACGTCGTCGAACGCGTTGCGGGCGCCTCCGGCGGTCTCACCTGTTTCCGGGCCGAACGCGATGGATACGTTTTGCGGCTCGCGGTAAGCCTGGTTGAGGCTTTCCGTCATCAGGGCTTCGGCCAGGAGCAGGCCGCGAGCCCGGTCGGCGTTGAGGCGGCGTGCGGTGGCGGAGGCGCCCAGGGTGTTCAATGCGGCACAGAGCATGGTGGCGACTACGACGGACGAGATCGCGACCTCGGCCAGCGTCAGGGCACGGCGGGGCCGGCGGAAATCCCAGAGGGTCAAGCGCGGGCGGGACCTGGTCAATTCGGTATCTCCGGCTGATTCAGTATTGCGGCGGCGGTTTCGATGCGCGAGGATGCATCTCCCGTCAGTTGCAGCGCGATGCCGATTTCGCAAAGGTAACGGATCTGTGTTTCGGTGGGCGGCGACTCCGTAATGTAACGCCCTTTGACGGCATAGACGAGGTCCTGATCCGGGTCGGCGGTCCAGGCGCTTCCGGCATTGGCGGTTGTGAGGAAGTGGCCCGGGAGGGTTCGGTCGCCGTGGTTCTCGTGCTGCACCTTGCCGGCTTTGGGTCCGGACTGGAACCTCAGCACAATGCAGTACCTGTTGGTCGGACTGAGCCCGGCGGCATTGGCGAAGCTCAAGTGACGCCACAGCATGCTGTAGGAGAGGGTGGACTCGAGCAGGAGCACCTCGTCGATGACGGTCGCGGTGGGTCTGCCCGAGTCGTCTGCCGTTCGGATCTGCACCCACATGGAACCGTTATTCAGCATTCCGTCCGCCATGGCGACGATGGAGACCTGCGTGACCGACCAGGAGAGGGCGTCGGCGGGCAGCGAAGGCACGAAGTACTGGGCTGCCCATTTGGCGCCCTCGATCGGGTAATCGTTGAGGCTGCCGCCGACCGGGTAGTGGTAGGCCAGGATCAACTCTTCGCTTTCCACATGCGTCGGTTGCCCGAGCTCGATCCGGATTTGCGTTCGATAGTCGAGATCGAAAGCCTGGACGGAGCCCAGGACGGTGACGGGGGCGCCTCCGTTGTATGCGCGGGTCAGGGGCTGGCCGGTGCCGGTCCAGGCGTAGCGGATGGTGTCCGGCGTGCCGTCTCCATCTCGGTCGGGCACGGCGAACGTGACGGCCGTGGCGGTGCGCTCGGTGAACCACAGGGCGCAAGCAAGTTCGGCGGCCAGATCGGCGGCGACGGTTGCGGCGTTGCCGGTCTGCGACGCGGCCCCGCCGGGCGGCATGGCGCGGGAGGCGAGGACGACGGCGGAGACGATGCCGGCGGTCAGGAGCGTCATGAGCGTCATGCTGATGACCAGCTCGACGAGGGTCAGGCCTCGGGCCGGCGGGTTGTGTCTCCGCGTGGTCATTGGATCGTCACTTCTCCCGTTGCCGAGACAAGCACGGCTCGGGTTTCCACGCCGATGGTCAGGTTGACCTGTCCCGACGCCTTGGGGATTCCGTATCCGTCGAACGTGACAAACGTCTTGCCGCCGAAGTTCACGCTGGTCAGGGTGGCGTGGTAGGGCGAGGCCGCCAGCCGCACCTGGTGGTCGCGCTGGGAATGGTCGAGGTCCGGGACGTTCGGCAACGTGTATTCATGCACGGCGAGGTTGAACATGACGCTCTGGCTTCGGCTGTAGGTCCGGGCGTGCTGGCGGGCCATGCGAAGGTCCAGCGCCAGGCGGGTGGCCGCGGCGTCGGCCCGCTGCCGGGCCACAATGCGTCCATACCGGGGCACGGCCAGGGTCGCGAAGAGGCCCAGGATGACGGTCACGGCCAGAAGCTCGACCAGGGTGAAGCCCGGCGTTGGCCGTGAAGCGAAGCGTGGCTGTCGAAAGGCCGTGAGCATGTGTACTCCACCCGCGAATGGGGTCTCGGATCGCCGCTTGGCTACGGCAGCGCCTGGATTCCGAAGGCCTCCAACTCCCCGGCGGACACGTTCGGTTCGAAGTCTCCCGTTGAAAGGGCGGCAAGCCACCCGGTGCCTCCTATGAGGGAAGGGGACGCGGGTGTGGCTTTGACGTACACGGTTCTCAAGCCGTTGATGGGGTTGGCCGGAAACGGTTCCCGCAGGTAAGGGCCGTAGATGAAAGGCGCCCCGAACGTCGTGCTGGTGTTGCCGGCTTCATCGGTGTAACGCGTCAATTGCAGAGGGAAGTTGGCGTTGACCGGCGCTCCCGTGCTGGGGTTGTAGCCCGGGTACTTGCGGTGATCGGCGTAGTACAATTCCATCGCCTCGCGGATCGAGGCCATCGTGGCCTCCAGCGCGTTGGCCTTCGCCTGGCGTGAGGCCGTGGTGACCCGCGGCACGGCGATCGCCGCGACCACCCCAATGATCACGACGACGATCACCAGTTCCACCAGGCTGAAGGCGCGTGCTCGCATGTGCGTGTCCCGCAAGCGTTGCCCCGTCGCTGCCGATGCCTTCGTCCCCCTCCACCGAAAAAACGAATCGGGCCGCCCGGGAGTTCTTGTCACTCGACCGAGCGGCCCGGTGGTGTTCATAGCGTGTCGGGAAGGGATCAGTACGTGTTGTATTTGATGTTGGAGTCGTCCACTTCCGCATCCGTCGTGTTGGCCTTGATGTCCCCGGTCGTGTTGTTGTAGACCCAGCCGAAATCCCCCGCTGCCGACGCCGGGCCTGTGGCCTGAACGTCCACGGCGGTCTGACCCTTCTTCGCTCCCACGGGGAGCGGAGGCAGTTGCCGCAGATACGGGCCGTAGATGTGCACGTTTGCCGTAGTACCCACGTTCCCGCTGACATCGGTCTTCTGGGTCAGCTCGTTTTCGAAGGCCGCTGACGTGGCGGTGGTGGAGGCGGGGTATTTCCCGCCGTGTTCCACGGCGTACAGGTCGATGGCGTTGCGCAGGGTGGCCAGGTTGGCTCGCAGGGCCGAGTCGGCGGCGCCCTTGGCGCCCCGGCCGATCCGCGGCACGGCAATGGCCGCAATGACGCCGATGATCACGATGACGATCACCAGTTCGACCAGACTGAACGCTGCTGTCCTCTTCTTCATCAAACGCATCGGACCAACTCCCTGGCTGCATGCAACCATTACGAATTCAGGGCAGGCGCATCCCGGTGTCCACAGGACCGCTGCTGGTTGTACTATCGACCCGCATATGCGGAGTCTTGAGTTACGGCATGGTCCCCCTGTGGGCCTCCACGTGCAGTATTACCGGTCCGTCGGAGCACAGGAACGTGGCCTCGGCGTTCTCGACGGCGGTCAGCGTGCATTCATCGATGGTCTGGCCGATGCGCAGCAACTGGTCGTCCAGGATGACGATTCCCCGGTCTCCGTCGGCCAGAACGGCCGCCAGCCGGTGTGACTGGCCGAAGGTGACCGATGTCGCGGGCGGGGGTCCGAGTGGGCTCCCCGGCTGCGCGCCGGGCCCGGCGGCGCCGGATTCGTCGGGATCCCGCAGCCGCTGCCACGGCGGAGCGAACGGATCGCGGGCCGGTTCGGCGTTGGGGAGGGGCGGCACGTCACGTGGGAACGGCGCTGCCTCCACTTGCGCGGACTCGGGCAGCGCGGGGCCGGTCGCTCCGGGGGCCTTGGGTGCGGCGTCGGCGGCCTGGGCGGCGCCGGGTGCGTGGGAGGCGCCGGGCCCGATGATGCGGTCCAGGACGACGGCAGCCAGGCCGAGAGAGATCAGGGCGGCGTAGATTTTTTTCCGCCGGGGTTTCATGGGTTGGTCGCTTCCTCCTCCGCGGGCCCGCCGGGGTCTGTTGCGGCGTAGAAGCTGACCGTCAGCGTGGTTTCCGGGTCGGCGTCCGGCGCGGTTCGCGTCCCGCGCGGGGGGCCGATGTCCAGGTTCGTGATGTCGGCCCAGAACCGGCCGGCTTCAAACGCGTGCAAAAATGCCATCCAGTCGGGGAACCGGCCCGTTCCGCGGATCGTGTAGCGGGCCTCTCGGACTCCCGGATAGTCCGTGGTGGCGACAGGTTCGACGTGGCTGAGGCTCAGATTGTGGTCGCGGGCCAATTCCGCGATGGTGTTGAGGTCGTGTTCCACCTTCATCCGGCGTGGAAGGGCGCCGAGCGACTCCACCCGTTGGCGGGCGGCCTGCCGTCGCTCCTGAGCGGCCAGCAGCGTCGCTCGCATCTGAGACACCTCGTCATCGAGCCGGATCGCCTCGTCGCGATGGGCGCGCAGCTCGGCCGCCGCCTGGCGCGGGGGTCCGAGCGCGAACCACGCGCCGACGGCCAGGCAGGCGCAGACCAGGGCGCCGCCGACCGCGTCAATGGCCATTCGTGGTGTGGGTGAGTGTCGCGTCATAATCACCAACCGCATTGCAGTTCGAACCGAACCGCCCGTCCCGCCGCCGCGGGTTCCACGCCCGCTCCAAGCAGCTCCACTTCGGCGAACACGTCGTGTTGCTTAAGCTGCGCCATGAACGTGTACAGGTGTGCGTGGTCCACGGCGTAGCCCGAGAGTTTCAGACTCGTCGGCGCCTCGAGCACGATCGGTCCATTCCCGGTCTCGCCCGCCTGTCCGGCAAAGGCGGACCTGCGGGGGCCGGGGCTTCGTGACGCCGCGGAGGTCGACAGCGACGTGAGCCAAACCTCATCGGGCAGGCACGCGGTGATGAACCCGATCAAAGCCGCCCAGGGTCGTTTGGCTCGCAGCGTCTCCGATCGTGCCAGCCGCCGATCAAGCACGTCGCACTCCCGGACCGTCCCAATGAGCTCCTTCTGAAGCGCGGTGCGACTGTCCTGGACGGTCTGGCAATGCCTGGCCAGTCCGGAGGCCTGGGCCTGCTGGGTGAGGTTCAGGGCGACGGGCACGGAGGCCGCGCCGACCGCCCCGAGCACCAGCAGGGTCCAGCCACGGGCCCGGCGGGTTGTCGCCTGCTTCTGCGCGATCTCGGCCGGCAACAGGTTTACGCTAACCATGCGTCGCCTCCGTTGGGATGGCCAGACCGACGGCCACCGCGAGTTCGGACAAAGGGATTTTCTGCAGGTCTGCCGGTCGGGCGTCTTTCAGGCGAGTGGGTCCGGGATCCGGCTCGAACGCCGCCGCCCGGACGTCGATGCCGAGCTTGCGGGCGAGGTATCGATCCAGGTTTGGCAGCGCGGCGCCGCCGCCGGTGAGGAGGAGTCCGCCCGCTGCACTCCTGGGGTAGTACTGGAGAACGTACGCGTAGGAGCGTTCGATTTGTGAGGCGAGCGTTTCGAGCTCCGCTCGGAGGACCGTGTGCAGCAGCCCGTTGAGGGTTGCCGGCGCCGCCCCGGCGGCGGCGGGGTCGGGGAGAACGCCCTGGTCGCACTTGTGGACCTCGGCGCTCTGCGAGCTGATGCCGAACCACTCCGCGATCAGGCCGGTCCAGCGGCTTCCGCCGGCGTCGAGCACGCGTGTCAGCACGGGCACCTCGCCGAGGCACAGGATGAGCCGCGCGTTGCAGTGGCCGAGGTCGAGGATGCCCCGCACTTCGTGGGCCGTGTCCGGCGGCGAACCGCGGAGCAGGGTTGCGAATCGGGCCAGCGCACAGGCACTGGCGTCGATGCGACGGCAATCCAGCCCCGCCCGGTGGCAGAGGTCCCACGTCCGGACCGCATGGTCGCGTCGGACGGCCACACCCACGGCGCCCAGCAGGTCGGCGCGTTTTTTCGGCAGCGTCCAGTAGCCCGTTTCGTAGTCGCCCGCCCCGGCGTGCAGCAGTCGCTGTAGTTCCGCGTGTATGGCCTGGTCCGGCCCGTCGCTCGCGGCGGTTTCGGCCGGGAGCTCCAGCACGTGCAACTCGGCCTGCGGGGGTCCGATGCCGGCGCAGGCGTCTCGGCCCGCGAATCCATGTCGTTGCAGGAGGCTGCGCATGCAGTCGGCGCTGGCCTGGGGGTCCGGGTCGCCCGCCTCGTCGCGCCGGGCCGGCGTCTGCACGGCCCGGATGAGTTCCCAGGCCGCGTCGGCCCGGCGGAGCTGCACGGCGCGGATGGAGGCCGCTCCCACGTCCACGCCGATGGGCGAGACGCGGGAACGCACGGATGTCAGGAGGGCCCTCACGTGTTGCACCTGCCTCTCATTGGACCGCCGTGGCGATGTCGAACAGCGGCATGAACAGCGACACCGCCACTGCGCCGACGACCGTTCCCATCACGATGATGATCACCGGCTCCATCAGGCGAGTTGCCGTTCCCAACAATTCCTCGTTTTCCTCGTCCAGCACGTCCGCCGCGAAGGTGACGGCACTGCCCAGGGCCCCGCTCTGCTCGCCGGTGTGGATGGCCTGGCAGATGGTGGGCGAGACGAGTCCGGAATCCAGCAGGGTGACGCTCATGGAACCGCCGGAGGTGACCGCCTCGATGATCGAGTCGAAGAGGGACTGGAACCGCCGGTTTCGCGTGACCTGTCGGGCCAGCGCGAATGACTCCAGCACGCTCACGTGCGACTGGATGAGCAGCCCCAGAATGCGGAACGCGCGGGCCTGGATGAGCCTTGACGCCAGGTGTCCCAGCAGCGGCGGAACCAACTGGACGTCCGCGAGCCACTGGCGTCCGGCGTCGGTTCGAACCGCGGTCACCGCACCGGAGACGAGCAGGACCAGCCCGGCGACCGGCAGGTACCAATGGGTCTGGAGGGCGTCGGCGATCGTCAGCAGGGCGGCGGTGGTGGCCGGCACCGGCACCTGCAGCGAGGTGAACAGGCTGCCGAAACGCGGAATGACGAAGAACAGGAGCACGCAGACAATGCCGGAGCACAGCAGCGTAAGCAGCGCCGGATAGGCCGTGGCGGCGGCAATACGGTTCACGAGGGTCCGGCGCCTGGCAATGATCTCGGACAACCGCACGAAGGTGTCTGGGAGGGTGGCGCTGGCCTCTCCCGCGGCGACGACGGCGCAGTACACCGGGTCAAACACGCCGGGGTGCCGGACGATGGCCTCGGCGAGCGGCACGCCGCCTTCGATGTCCGCCCGGATCTGCCCGATCAGGGCGCGATGCGCGGGCCGCTGCATCTGGCGGCCGATGGCGGCGAGAGCGGGGACGACGCCGCTGCCGGAGGTCAGCAGCATGGCCATTTCGCGCGTGAACAGCAGCAGGGTGCGCAGGGAGAGACGGATGGCGGGTGTTGCGTCCGCGGCGCCGGCTGCGTCGGGGATGTCGGCGGCGCGAGGGGCGACGCCGTCTTGTGCGGGTTCGGTCGTCCGAGCCGCCGTACGATCTGCGGCGCCCGGCCTGGTGGGCCGGTCGTGCAGAGTGCGGGGATGCAACGTTTTCTGAGCAAGGGTCATCCGATTCACACCTCAACGGCGTCCCGGTTCAGTCGGCGGCCAGGACGCCGGCGGTTGACGGTTTTGCTGCCTTTCGCGGCTTCGAGCCGGCGTCGTCGTCCACGGCGTTCGGGGGTGCGTCGGGCATCTCTCCGCCTTCCGAGCGGGTGACGCGGAGCACCTCTTCCAGCATGGAGTCTCCTCGTTCGACCACGTCGAGTGCCTTGTCGCGCAGGGATCGCCAGCCCTTGCGGCGCAGGTACTCACGAAGATCGCCCTCCTTGGCGCCGTGGTTGATGAGTTTGCGAATTCCCGAGTCGAGGGGCATCACCTCGTAGATGCCCACGCGGCCGCGGAACCCGGTGTTGTGGCACTGGCGGCACCCTTCGCCCTTGGAAAACAGCTCGTTGGTGCGGTGTCCCCAGCCGACGGATTCCAGCAGGGTGGCGGCGGGGTAGTACGACGTCTTGCAGGCCTGACAGATCGTGCGGGCGAGGCGCTGGGCGATGAAGCCCAGAACGGCCGATGTGATGAGATACGGCTCGATGCACATGTCGAGCAGTCGGGCCACGCCGCCCGGGCAGTCGTTGGTGTGCAGGGTGGAGAGCACCAGGTGGCCGGTCAGGGCGGCCTGCACGGCCACGCGGGCCGTTTCCTCGTCGCGGATTTCGCCGACCATGATGATGTCGGGATCCTGACGGAGGGTGGAGCGGAGGGTGCGGGCGAAGGTCAGGCCGACGCCGTCGTTGACCTGTACCTGATTGACCTGGGGCAACTGGTATTCGACCGGGTCCTCGACGGTGACGATGTTGACCTCTTCGCTGCGCAGGAGGTCCAGGGCGGAGTACAGCGTGGTCGTCTTGCCGCTGCCCGTGGGGCCGGTGACCAGCACCAGGCCGTGGGGCGAGCGCAGCATGGCCTCGACGTCCTTCTGGTCCTGCGGGTCCATCCCCAGCACGCTCAGGTCGAAGCTGAGGTTGCTCTTGTCGAGCAGCCGGATCACGACCTTCTCGCCGAGGACGGTGGGCATGCTGGAGACGCGGAGGTCGATTTCGCGTCCGTCCGCGACCAGGTGGACGCGGCCCTCCTGGGGCAGTCGTCGCTCGGAGATGTCCATGCGTCCGATGACCTTGATGCGGGAGACGATGGCGGCGTGCATTCCGCGGGGCGGGGCGAGCAGCTCGCGCAGTCGTCCGTCGATCCGGTATCGGATGTGCGTCGCGTTTCGGTCCGGCTCGATGTGGATGTCGCTGGCGCCGTCGCGGAGCGCGCTGAGGATGGCCAGGTTCACCAGGTTCACCACGGGGCTGCCGTCGACCATCTTGTCGAGGTCGGTGACCGGTCCTTCGTCGACGGCCTCGGTCTCGGTGATGCGAACGTCGCTTTCCTCGATCGAGGCGAGGAAGGCGTCCACGGTGACCTCGGAGGCCAGGTACTTGCGCTGGAATTCGCTGAGGTTGTCCTCCAGGGCGAGGATGGGTCGGATCCGGCATCCGGTGAGGCTGGCCAGGCGGTCGAGCGTGGGGACGGACTGGGGTTCTGTCATGGCGACGGTGAGTTCGCCGCGGACCTTGAACAGGGGCAGGACGACGAGGCGTTCGGCCTCTTCCCTCGGGATGCATCGGGCGGCTTTCGGGTCGATGAGTCCGTGCCGCAGGACGCAGCCCCGGACGCCCAGCCGCTTGGCGAGGGCATGCACGAGGGAGCTGGTGGAGACCGCCCCCATGTCCAGAAGGCTGGCCCCCAGGCGCTGCCCGGTGGTCTGCTGTTTGGCCAGGGCCTCGGTGAGCTGGTCCGGCGTGATGATGCCGTCCGCGACGAGTTGTTCACCGAGACGGTTGGGCTGTCCGATCATGGCACTTCCTACAGGAAACTGCGTACGGCGTCCTGCACGTTCTCGAACACCTGGAACCGGCCGCCGAGTCCGGTCAGTTCGAGGATCTCGCGGCAGGTCGGGCTCAGCGACACGAGCTTGAGCTGCTGGTTCTGTTCATTCATGGCGTCCGCCGCATCCAGCAGCGTTTCCAGGGCGGCGCTGTCCATGTAGGGCACGTCCTGGAGGGCGATCACGAAACGGGGCTGGGGGGCCTGCAGCTTGGCCGTGAGCATGGTTTTGAACACGTCCGCGTCTTCGTCGACGAGCGGGCCCGTGGGCATATGCACGTCGACGCTGCCGACTTTTTGGGATTCGATCTTCATACGACGGCCTCCGACGCAACCTCCGTGGCGAGCAGCGGCAGATCCCGGCGCCGCGCCAGGTGACACTGCTCCACGGCCTGGCTGATCAGGTTGCCCAGGTCGGGGCGCGCGCCCGCGCCGATGGCGATGCCGCCGCGGAACCGGACCAACCGGCTGTTGGGGACGTCGGCCGTCGCCGCGGTGAGCTTCTGCAGAAGCTCGTTTGCGATCAGGGCGGCCAGGTCCAGGTCGACCCGGCGCAACAGCATGAGAAATCGCGACTCGTCGAAACGGGCGAGCAGGTCGTTTTCGCGACAACGCAAGGCCAGCAGGTTCCCCGCGCGCGAGACGAGCAACCCCGCCTGCGTCCACCGTCCGCCTTCTTCCAGGGTGCGCAGGCCTTCCGCGGCAATGACCAGCACGGCCATCGGCTCGCCTCGCCGGCGAGCCTCGTTCCAGACGCGTTCGGCGGCCTCCGTGAACGCGGTGAGGGTCAGCAGTCCGGAGGCCGGGTCCGTTGTGGCGCCTACGCGGCTGCGGCAGACCTCCAGGAGCATGGTCCAGCATTGAGAGACCAGGAGTTCCATTGTGCGCAGCAAATCCCGGAAGCGATCGGCGTTTTCGGCCGGCGCGGGCAGTTCCCCGACGGTGACTGCGCCGATCGTGTTGCCTGCCTGTCGGACGGGGAAGGCCCAGGCGATCGGCCCGTGTCCGGTGGCGGCGGCGTCCGGCACTTCCGCCCGGCATGCGGGATCGTCGGCGAGCCAGGATTGACCGGTGCGAAGGATGTAGCCCATCACGCCGTCGGGCGTGAGAACGAAATCGTTTGTGTGTGCGGATTCGGCGGCCCGGAGCGGTACGGGGGCGTCTCCTTCGGACAGGACGCGGTAGGGCTTTACGCGGACCGCGCCGCAGTGCTGGTGCAGCAGGCTTCGCAGGAACTCGTCGAACTCCGGCCAGGGGTCGGCGTCGTGGCGGTACCGTTCGAGCCAGTCGTCAAACTGCTGCAGGGCCTCGCCAAGTCGGCGGACGTCCGACGGGGGGGGATTTGTGCGGGGGGCCGTGTCGCGTCCGGTCGCGGCAACCGGGGGTGGTTTCGGACGCCCGGCGTGGCGCCCCGTCCCGGCGGCAATGCCCAGAATGGCGAGGGCGCCCGCGGTCAGGATTCCGATCGAGCCGGTGTTCAGGCTGCCGGTCTCGTGCCCGATCACCAGGAACAGGGCGACCCAGAAGCCGGCGCAGCACGCGGCCACGATGCCGCCGGAGAGCAGACCCCGCCATCGGCCGGCCACGCCGGCGACGATCATCATCAGGACCCATTCAAATGCGAGGACCCCGCTCACGTTGTGGCTCCCTGCACGGCACCCGCGGCGTCGTGGGCCGTCGGTGAGGATGCGTGGGGCGGGGTGGCGTTGCTCCCGCCGGTCTGCGTCTGCATGGCGTCGAGGGCGTTCGGTTCGCGCTCGATCCAGTCACGAACGATGCGGTCGAACACCGCCGCCAGTTCGGGATCGACGGTGGTTCCGGACTCCTCGTGCAGGATGGCGAGGGCCTTGGACCACTTGAAAGCTTTCCGGTATGACCGGGTCGAGGTCAGCGCGTCGAAGACGTCGGCAATCTGGATCACGCGGGCCAGCAGGGGGATCTGCTCACCCCGCAGGCCGTCCGGATAGCCGGAGCCGTCAAAATGCTCGTGGTGGTGGCGCACGCCGGCGACGACGTCGCTGAGCTGGGGCACGCGTCCGACGATCTCCGCGCTGCGGTCGGGGTGGGACTGGATGTGTTGGAACTCGTCGGGTGTGAGCTTTCCGGCCTTCTTGAGCACGTCGTCACGAATGCCGATTTTGCCCACGTCGTGCAGGAGGGCGGCCCACTCGAGCGTCTGGAGGTCGTCTTCCCCGAAGCCCAGTGCGCGGCCGAGCAGGAGGGCGTAGAACCCGACCCGGTTGGAGTGGCCGGCCGTGTATTCATCCTTCTGATCGATGGTGCTGACCAGAACGCGCACCACGTCGATCGACATGCTCTGCACGGCCCGCACCAGCCGCAGGTTTCGAATCAGGTCGGCGCAGAAGACACAGAGCGACTCGAGGAGCTGCATGTCGCCCGCTTCGAGAAGGTGAGAGGCGCATCCGGCCGCGCCCTGTGACAGCACGATCGACCAGCAGAACGGGTCCGGCTGATCGAAGACGGGGGCGGCCAGGACCTGGCGGACGACGTGGTCCGGATCCCACGGGTCCCGGTCCGGGTTGGTCTGTTGCACGACCACGGCGTGACGTTCGGAGACACACCGTGCGACGGCCTCGTCGATCAGGGGGTCGTGGGCACACGCGATGAACGTCCGGATGCCGACCGGGTTCTCGGCGTCGTGATGGGGGCCGGGCACCAGCCAGACGGTGCTGTCCGGGTAGCTTTGCTGGAGGCTCTGGAGGAAGAGGCCGACGACCTCTTCCTCGGTTCGGGCCCCGGGCAGCCGACGGGTGACCTCGAAGAGAATCCCGAGGTGCTCATAGGCCCGCAAAAGCTCCGCCGCCATCCCGTCCCGCTCCGTCTCCAGCCGGTCGATGGCCTCCTGCAAGTGGTCCACGAGGGCCTCCACGCGGGTCGGCGATTCGGGCGCGCGGTCGGGCGGCGCGTCCGGCCTGGGTTGTCTCGGGTGGGTTTCCTCGGGCATGTCGTCGTCTCCCGGTTCGTCCGCAGAACCGACCGTCAGCAGCGGGTTGCGTCTTCTCCGCACGTCCGCCGCGTGAGAATGTTCTCGATCTCGGCCACGAGCCGTGACGGCGAGAACGGCTTGGCGAATATGCGGACGCCCTGGTTCCCGAGTTCGCCGGCCATGTCGGCCTGGTCACAGCGTGAGCTAAGGACGAGGATGGGGATGTCCAGTTTTCGCTCCTGTCGAACCCAGCGGATCAGCTCGATTCCCGTCATCTCGGGCATGTTCACGTCGGAGATGAGGATGTCGATGCCCGGGCCGTCCTGGCCGCCGTCCGCGGTCTGGAGACGGGCCTGGGCGTCGGCCCCGTTTGAGGCCACTTCCACCTCGTGCCGGTTTTTGCGGAGCCACATGGACAGCAGGCTGGCCTGATGGGCGTTGTCTTCCACGATGAGGATTTTCGCCATTTTTTGGCTCCTCGATTTCCGGTTCCCTGCTTCATCGCCCGGCGGCCGGGGACGGCGTCTGCGCCGCCGCCGCGTTGCGGCAGGGCAGGCGAACGATGAAGGCGGCCCCTTGGCCCTTCTGGCTGATCAGCTCGATGTCGCCTCCGTGCCGCTGCACGATCTCGCGGGCCGTGGTCAACCCGATGCCGGTCCCCGATTCGGCGGCGACCGAGGGATCGTTGCCCCGCTGGAAGCGTTCAAAGATGCGTGCGTGGTCTGCGGGGTCGATGCCGATTCCGTCATCCTTCACCATGATCGCCACCTCCGACGCGTCCACCTGGCAGCCGACATGCACGTGCCCGCCCGAGGGCGTGTACTTCAGCGCGTTGCCCAGCAGGTTGTTCATCACCACGGCCAGCTTGTCCCGATCCGCCTGCAGCACGGGCAGCTTCGGCGGCAGGGAGAGCTGCAGGTCGATGGACTTTTCCTCGGCCAGCCCGCGAACGTCCTGGACCGCGTCGGTCAGCAGTCGGTGCAGGTCCACGTCGTCCGGGACGAGCTGGAGCGTGCCGACCTCCATCTGGGACAGGCTGAGGATGTCCTCCACGAGGCGAGACAACCGCTGTGTCTCCTTCGTGATCACGTTGTAACACTCGGTGATCACCTTCGGATCGTCGAACATGCCGCTGGAAAGCGTCTCCGCGTAGGCGCGGATGTTGGTCAAGGGCGTCCGGAGCTCATGCGTGACCTGGGAGACGAACTCCTCGCGGGCTTTGTCCGCGCGCAACTGCTGGGTGATGTCGCTGACCAGCACCACCGATGTGCCCTGCGCACGCGGTCCGTGCGGGGTGGAGACCCGCACCCGGTAGCTGCCTTCGCCCGCCTCGCCGTGGACGATCTCGTTGACGCCCGAGAGCGTTCCCGCGGCGGAACGGGCCCGCTCCACCACCTGCACAATCAACGCGCCCAGCGACGAGGTCTGGATGTCCGACAGGTTGTTTCCGGCCAGTCCCGCGTCGGGCGATGCGCTGATCCAGCGGCTGATCTTGACGTTCGCGAAGCGGACGCGGCCGTCTTCGCCGACCAACATGAGCCCGTCCGGCATGGATTGCAGGGCGTCCGCCAGATCTCCGCCGGAGGAGCGCTCGAGTACCGTTCGGAGCTCCGCGTTGGCGGTGGAGCGACGGGCCTCCGTCCGGAACTCATCGGCCAGGTCGATCAGCCGGTTCCAACTCGAGGCCACCACGCCCAGCTCGTCGGAGAGTCGCAGGGAGGTCAGCTCCTGTTCCAGAGTGTCGCGGTGGGCGGTCAGGGTGTCTGCGATCTGCGTCACGCTGCGGAAGTGGCGCCGCAGCCGGTGGTACACCAGCCACAGGGCCCCGACGGCCAGCAGGATGGCCGTGGGTGTCCAGCTCCGCGCCAGGCCCGGGCCGACGGCGTTCTCCGGGGGATGGACCTGCGCGTAGAGCGCGCGGGCGCCGGCCGCCGCGTGCCCGATCGGGGCCAGGACGCGATAGCGCGGTTCGCCGGTCGGGGCGGTCATATTCTCGATGCGGATTCGGACCGGAGTCGCCTCGCCCGCCCGGGACGGTGATGCGGTGGGCTTGCCGATCTCCGGCGTGTGGATGGACGCGAGGACGAGTCCGTCGGCGTCGCTCAGTCTCAGTTGGTCGCAACGGTAGAACGAGGCGAAGGATCGCAGGGCCCGTTGCTGCGCCGCTGTGTCCGTTGCATCGGTCTCCGCGAGTTGGCCCGCCACCAGCTCGACGGCCAGCCGCATGGACTGCATGCTCAGGCCGGCCATTTCTCGGCGCGTCTCCAGGACGGCCAACGTGGCGACCAGGCACAGGCTGAGGGTGTACACGCCGACGAGGCTCACACCGAGCCAGCGCGGAATCTCCTCTCCCCACCAGAATTGCCGTATCCGTGTCCAGAGTACACTCACGGGCGCAACCTCTCCATGCGGCTCCGTTTCGGACGCACTGCGGGCGTCGGGAGCATCCCCTGGGCAGCCGACGGAGCACTCTTTTCTATCGTCGTTCCTTGCGGTCGGCATTCGTCCGGAACGAAGAGGCGGCGCAGGAATGCAGGGGGGTTTTCGGACCGAGGCGGACCCCCGTGGCGGCGGGATGGGTTATCGGCGGTCCGGATGTGGTCGTTCCCGGACGGGTGGCTGGCCGCCGGGCGCCTTCACTGCCCCGCCGGCGAGTCGGCCCGCGGGGTTCGCGCGCGGTGCGTGGCGCCGGATGGGTGTGCGGCCCGCCGGGGTCAGAGACCGTGCTCGTGCCTTGCTCGGTACGGGGACAAGGTCGTATAATGCCAGTGCGGGGCGAGGCGGAAAGACGGAGCATCGTTGTGCGGTTCGCGCCACTCGGGCCGAGCGATCGGCGGAGGGGCTTTGTGACGCACATCGCCGGGTCCGCGCTCGTGAGGGGCAGACGCGGGAAGGGCGGCGCCTGTGACACGACGTAACTGTCTCGATTCACGACGAGATGCCGATGAGTCCGCGCGTGCGTTTGAGCGATTGTCGCTCATTGCGCAGATCACCAACCCGGTTGTGGGCGCCGGGCCGTTGCGCGTCCAGTTGAGCACATTGTTGCAGCGCATCTGCGACGCGTACGAAGTGGATGCGGCCGTGGTGCGGACCCTGGAAGGCCCGGACCTGGAGTTGCTGGCGGCCACCGGCATACCGATGCTCCAACTGAAGCCGCGGCTGCCGTCGGACGCGGGCATTGGGCACCTGCTGCTTCACCAGCGAAATCCACTCGCGATTGAGGATGTGGAGTCGGAGTCGGCGACGGCCCCCCTGGTGTTGGATGCGCGTGGCGATGCGACGGTGTACCGGTTTCGGTCTTACGCGGGTGCGCCGCTGCTGCTGGAGAACCGGGCGGTGGGGATCCTGGGCATCTACTCCGTGCAGGAGGTGCGTCGGTTCACGGAGTCGGAACTCAACCATTTGCAGATCGTGGCGAACCACATCGCGATTTCCATTGTCAACGATCGGCTGTACCAGGAGCTGAATCAGAACCGCGTTGAGCTGCAGAAGCAGATTGAGGAGCGTGAGCGGGCGGAGCGGGAGCGGCGGGCGATCGAGGAACAGCTCCGTCACGCCCAGCGGATGGAGGCGCTCGGCCAGCTTGCCGGCGGCGTGGCGCACGATTTCAACAACCTGCTGACCGTCATTCTGGGCGGGACGGAATACCTTCTGCAGAGCGGCGGGCCGGCGCGCACGTCCGAATCGACCGAATGGATCGGCCGGATTGACGCTGCGGCTCGACGGGCCTGTGACCTCGCGCGGCAGTTGCTTGCGTTCAGCCGGAAGCAGCCCAACAACCCCGTCGTGTTTGATCTGACGCAACTGGTTCGGGACCTGCAGGGCATCCTGCGGCGGCTGGTCCGGGAGGACATCGAGTTGTCCCTGTGCTGTGACGAGAGGCCCTGCCCGGTCCGGGCCGATGTCGGACAGATCGAGCAGGTGATCATCAACCTGGTGGTCAATGCACGGGACGCCATCGGCGGACGCGGGCAGATTGAGATTGCCTGCGTGCGGGCGCCGTGCGGCGGCCCCGGGACCCTGGCGACCGACCTCGCTCCCGACCGGGAGCATGCGCTCCTGGCCATTCGCGACAACGGCGCGGGCATGGACTCCCACACCGTGCAGCGGGTGTTCGAGCCGTTCTTTACGACGAAGGCGCCCGGCGCCGGGACCGGTTTGGGGCTCTCGACGGCCTATGGGATCGTGAAGCAGGCGGGCGGGGACATCAGCGTGGAGAGCGTCCGCGGCCACGGGTCCACGTTTCGAGTGTTCCTGCCGATCCATCAACCGGTGGACGCGGTTTCTATCCGTTCCGACCCCGGTCCGAACCCGTTGCGAGGGACGGAAGTGGTCCTGGTCTGCGAGGACGAGGCCCTGGTGCGGCAGGTCGTCTGCAAGACGCTCAGCGATGCCGGCTACCGGGTGCTGGAGGCGCCCGATGCTCGCGCGGCGCTGGAGGTGGCGCGGGCGCACGATGGGAACGTGGATTTGCTCATCACCGACATGGTCATGCCGGGGCTGTGCGGGCGTGATTTGGCGTCCCGGCTCCGCGAAGCCATCCCCGGCCTGCCGTGCCTGATCGTCTCAGGGTACCTCGGAGGTGTGATGCAACAAGGGGGCGAACCGCGGCCGTGGGAGCACGTGCTGGCCAAGCCGTTCGGACCGCGGGCGCTGCTGGAGTGCGTGCGCGACGTGCTGGGCAAAACCGCGTCGGGATCCTGACGGCGCCGTGCGGGATCGACCGTGTGAGCGTTCCAGACCGGGTTCAGCGCGTGCGCAGGCCGCTGCGGAACCAGACCAGGGCGTCGTTGGTCAGGCCGCTGTTTCCCGTGCGGTCCAGCGTGGCGATCACGTCCAGATCCCCGTCCCCGTCCAGGTCCACCACAAGCACCGAGTTGATGATCGTGCCCGTCCTGGGCTCCGGCAGGGCCTGCGGATCGGTCAGCAGTTGCAGAAGCTGGTCGGTGTTCAGTCCCGAGGTCGCATCCGCATCGGCCGGCTCCGGCGGGGAGTCGTCAATGATCAGATTCTCACGCCACCGGTCATAGAGTCGGTTCGGTCCGAGGGGGTTAAACCAGACCAGTGCGCCCTCGGCCCCGATTACGGCGTCGACCGTGTTGTCGCCACTGATGTCTCCGATGGCCACCGCGCTGGGAGCTCGATCCACAAATTCCGCCAGGGTGTACACCTGCCAGGGCGTTCGCAGGAACGAGTAGGACGGAAGGTTCGGGCACTTGAACCACTGGACGAGCAGACCTTTGGTGGATCGCACGACCACGTCCGTCACGCCGTCCCGGTCGATGTCGCCCAGCGCAAGGATGTCGGCGCCGGTCTGGACATGACCGATCGGGCACGGCTCGCCCCAGTCACGGAGAATGTCCCCGGGCGTGGTGGCGATTTCCAGCGGGTTCACCAGCCAGCGCACGTTGCGGCTGGCCGCGTCCGGGTAGGTGCATACGATGTCCAGGTCCCCGTCGCGGTCCACGTCCAGCAGCTTCACGTCCTTGATGGCCACTGCCGTTTCGGGCAGGTTCTGATAGACCAGGCCGGTGTGGATGGTGGTGCGCTGCCACTGTGCCTGTTGGCGGGCGGCCGCTCCGCCCGGGTTGGGATAGATGTCCACGACGCCCGGCGGCGTCTGGCCCGACGGCTGGAAGCTGCCGGGCGTGCTGAGAAGCGGTTCGGCGGCGTTGAAGGCGACCACGATGTCCGGATCGCCGTCGCCGTCCACGTCTCCGACGGCCATGGCGGTGTAGCCGCCGACTTCGGGCAGGTCGGTCCGGTTTCCGGCCCCGGCCAGCCGTGACGCGATGAGTTCGACGGGGGTCCAGGGGGCGTTCACCGGGTCGGCGGGCGCGAAGAACACGACGATCTCGCCCATGAACGCGCCGTCAATAATGCCGTTGTTCTCTGTCGGGTCGCAGTCGGGGCGTTTGGGGTCGCAGTATCCCGCGATGCCCATGTCCTTGACGAGCACGACGATGTCCGGCCGGCCGTCGTTGTCGACGTCCACCACTTCCAGGCTGGTGATTCGGGCCACGGGCGTGGTGCCGCCGAGCGGGACGGTCCGGAAGTAGACCTCGCCGGCGTTGGTCCGTCGTTGGAAGTGGAGCTGGATGGGCTGCGATTCATTCCAGCCGCTGACCAGATCGAGTCGGCCGTCGCCATCCAGGTCCGCGGCCCGCACCACCTGCGGACCGGCGGAGTCCTCGCTTCGCGGGTCGACCTGGATCGCCCGGAAGAGGCTGCTGTCCGTCTGTCCAGTCTCCAGGAAGTCGCTGGAGCCCGTCCCGCCTCCGCCGGTCCCGCCGCCGGCCCCCTGGTACATGGACGTGCAGCCGAAAATGGCCAGGGCCACCGCCGCTCCCATGCCTACGCTCTTGAGCAGCACCGATTTCATGAATCACCTCTTGGGATGGGTTGGTTCTGTCATCCGGGCACGCGCCGTCCTGGGCGACGCACGGTCGCCTACTCCCGTGAATCCCCCAGCGTGTTGCGGAACCAGATGAGGGCGTCGTCGGCCAGGCCGCTGCGCGTCTGCCGGTCCAGGGTTCCGATGATGTCGTTGTATCCGTCGCCGTCCACGTCCACGACGAGGACCCGATTGATGTAGGTCGCCTGGTCGCGGAATTCCGGACTGTTGGGATCGGCGGTTTCGCCCTGTTCCTTCGTGTCGTCCACCACGAACGCCTCGATCCACATGTCGTAGAGTCCGCCGGGGACGGCAGGGTCGTATTGATACCAGAACACGGCTCCGCCGGCAGCGATCACCGCCTCGACCTGGCCGTTGCCGGTTACGTCTCCCAAGCCGATGCCCTCGGGCACCCGGCCGTCGAATTCCTTGATGGTGAAGACGGGCCAGGGATAGCTGCAGAACGCCTGGTTGGACGGAGGGTCTCGGACCGGAATCGGCGGATCGGCGGGCGGGAAGATCGGCTCCGTGCCGTCGTCCGTGGGCCGCTTGAACCACTGCACCACCGCGCCGTCGGTGGACCGGACGAGCACGTCGTCATACCCGTCGCCGTCCACGTCACCCACTTCAACAACGTCCGCGTCTGTATCGATGTGGCCGATCGGGCACTCGTCCCAGTTTGCGGTGCCGGTGCATCGGTTGATCAGCCAACTGACGTTCCCACTGGCCTGGTTGGGATGCGTGACGATCAGGTCCAGGTCGCCGTCACCATCTACATCGCTGACGGCCAAGTCCTTGATAATCGGTCCGGTGGCGGCGTACACCCACACGCCCGGCACGTTCGCCCAGTCGGCGGCCCAGGCTGCGGGCGTTCCACCCGGTCCCGGGTTCGTGTAGAGCACGGTGCGGTTTAAGGGGTACTTTTCGCACTCGTCTTCACAGGGAGCGGGATTGAAGTTCACGGCGATGTCGGGCAGGCCGTCGCAGGTCAGATCGCCCGTGACCAGGGCCGTGTAGCTGTTCCACTCCGGCTCGCGTTTGCCGACCTTGTAGCTCCTGTCGCGCCGGCCGTCGAGGTACGATTCCGTGATGGCGACGGCGGCCCATCGCTCGCCGTCGCGGATGGTTTGAGCGGAGCCCGGGTTGAACAGAATCATGACCTGGCCGACGTCGGCTTCCTGTTCGGTTGGATCGGCCACGCGCCCCAGGCCGCACCACGTGGTGAGGGCATCTCCGCAGAAGGACGCATGGCCGGTGTGCTTGACGGCCAGGGCGATGTCCGGCCAGCCGTCGCCGTTGAGGTCGGCCACGTCCAGGCCGCCGAGAATGGCGATGGGGTCCGTGCCGCCAAGGTTGATCGTGCGGAAGCGGATGGCGTTGCCCTCGCGGTACTGCAGGTGCAACTGCACGGGCTGGGATTGATTCCAGCCAGTGACCAGGTCGACGTAGCCGTCGCCATCGATGTCCACCGCGCGTACGAACTTCGGGCCGGCGGTGTCCTCCAGGACCGGGTCGATCTGGATCGCCCGGAAGTGGCTGGCGGTCTCCCGACCATCGTCCGCGGTGTCGCTGCCGGGAAGGACGGGCGGCTGACTGGTGTCGTTGTCGTGGCTGCCGTCGGCAAAGTCCCCCGGGGCGTCCCAGTTGTCGGGGTCGACAAGCGTGTTGGCGCCGGAACCGCCTCCCCCGCCGCCTCCGGCGGCGCCGCGGCCCGCGCTCGAATCATACATGGACATGCAACCGGCCAGGATGGCCGCGGTCGCCAGGGCCGCGGGCCAGTACCGTACGACGGATGACTTCATGATCCGTTACTCCACAGTCCTTGTTGAGGACTCAGGGATTAGAGTCGCGCTCCCCTGCGATATCGGCGTAGGTGAACGGTAACTTGTGACTGGCTTGCGCCTCGATATGATGCGGACGGACGGCGCGATGCCGCGGCCCCCACGGAGCGATAACATCCCATGCACGGCGACGCAAATCAGCAGAGGGCGGCGTACTTGCTCGCCCTGCCCGACGAGACACTGGTCCACGAGTGCGAGGTGGACGTTTATCGGGCATCGGGGCCGGGGGGGCAGCATCGGAACAAGGTCAGCTCGGCGGTTCGGCTGCGGCATCGGGCGACCGGTCTGATCGTAACGGCCACGGAGAGCCGTTCGCAGCACGAGAACCGCGCCCGGGCACTGCGACGGCTGCGGCGGGCGATTGCCCTGCACGTTCGGGCGCCGATCGATCCGGGGGCCTATCGGCCGACGCCGCTGCTGGCCGGCTGCATCCGCGGGCAGGGGCGTCTGTGCGTGGGCCGGCGGGATGTGCGGTATCTGCCGGTGATCGGCGAGATCCTGGATTTGCTGGCCGGCTGCCAGATGCAGGTGTCATCCGCCGCGTCTCGCGTGGGCGTTTCCACCGCCCACCTCGTGTCCTTCCTGAAGAACGATCCGCACGTCTGGGCCCGCGTGAATCAGATGCGGCTGGAGGCGGGGCAGAAGCCGCTACGTTGAAGGGAGGACGGAGAGGCCTTCCGACGCAGGCAGGAGGCCGTCTTGCCGCAGCAACAGCCGGTCAGTTGCGTACACGGCGTTGGTATCGCCTATTGTGCGGCGAGTATCTCCTGAAATGCGGCGAAGTCCGCGGCGTCCACATCCTCGTCGTCGTCGAAGTCGAAGGTTTCGAGACATTGCTCCGGCACCGTGGGCGGAGTCGGGTCCGGCGTTTGGCCGGGGCCGGTCATGCAGTCCGCGAAGGCCGCGTAATCAACGAGGTTGATGTTGCCGTCGCAGTCGAAATCGCCGACGCACGGCGGAATCCGCAGGTCGAGGAAGACGGGCAGGTGTCCGGCGCCCGCGGCGCAATCGACCAGGGCCTGGGCGATGACCGCACCGACCATCTGGTTCCCCGTAATGGTGAGTGTGGTGTCGAAGCTGGTCCCGTCGTTGCCCCAACTGCGATAGGTGTGGACGGGATCGTCCCACGTGGACGTGCTGTACGGGACGGAAGCATCGCCGAGGTAGTACGGGGCCACGTTGTCGATAAGGCTTGTCGAGAGGAGGATCTGGTCGTGGCGATCGTCCATGCCGCCCGCTCCGATCGGATCCTGCGTGTGGACGAAGCGGAAGGCGTAGTTGTTGTTCCAGGCGCCCGGCGTTTTGATCGGGTCGAAGAACCGGCCGTCGTTGTTCTCCTTCGAGCCGACGAGCTCCTGGTAGGCCGCCTGGGTGGATGACTGCACGTTGAAATCGCCGCCGATGAGGAAGTGCCAGCCCGGGGGCAGGGATTCGGCATCTTCCCGGATGCGCTGGGCCTCGACGAGTCGGCGTGCCTGGTCTCCGCTGCTGGACCCCGCCTTCATGTGCGTGCTGTAGAGGGCCAGCCGGGACTCGCCGGACACGCCGGGCGACAGCCGCACGTCGTACCGCATGATGTGGCGCGGATGGTTCGGTGCCACGCCCCCCTCGGACACCACCGTCACCCCGTTGGGTGACAGGTCCGTGGCGAGGGCCACTCGGCTGGTGCGGTAGAAGAAGGCGCTGTCCGTGTCGGGACCGTCGACGAAGGCGGCGGCCGCCCAGTCGCCCGGGCTGCCCGGCGCCGTGTTCAGAATGCTCACGAAGTTCGTGACGGCTGCGGCGCTGATGAACTCCTGGCCGACGAGGATGTCCGGGGCCATGGATCGGCCCATATACTGTCCGTAGATTGCGGTCTGGAGTTCGGCCACCCGCCCGCCGGAGTAATACGAGATATTCCAGGTGGCGATGCGAATTTCGTCCGCAGAAGCGACGGAGGCGAGCACCAGGAGGATGCCGACCGCGATGATCCGGACCCGTCCGGAAGACCCATTCCCAGCCATCTTGCGCACGTCCTGTAAAAGCGGCTCTGCCGACAAGAATACAACGACCCCTGCTGCGGCCCCTCTGCAGTGCCAGCATACCCGATTTGTGGCCCTGAATCCAGTGCCGCACAGGCGTGGGTCCGAGTTGCGGCGGACCCCGCACGGCCGTTTGGCCCCGCGGACCGAACGTGGTGGTGCTTGTGAACACTACGGCAGGCGGAGGTCTCCGGAGGGGTGGTGCCCGGGTCGGCAGCCGGGAGCCGCGGCACAGGGCAGGCGAGAACGGCAAAGCAAGACGGCTCGGTACGTTTCTGAAACGCGGCCGAACCGTCTTGCCGAACACTCGGTGAACCAAACAACAGTCTTCTCATCGGAGGCGATTCGTGTCGCTCTGGAGGAGGAGTTCGCCCCAGTTTGCGCGACTCTCCAGGATCGGCCGCGCCCCGGCCCCGGCTGTGTCTTTTTGCCATCCGCGGCGGTCGCAGATACACTACGCCCGGGTCTGGGCGGGGCAGCCGGCCGTTTGCGTGGGGAGCGCACCCTATGACCATCGCCTACTTCGACTGCTTCAGCGGCGCCGCCGGAGATATGATCGTCGGCGCGCTGATTGACGCCGGCGCCCCGGTTGACCGGCTGCGCGAAATTCTCGCGGGTCTGAACGTGCCCGGGTACCGCATCGAAACCACCCGGGTCTCCAAACAGCACTTCGCCGCCACCCGGTTCTGCGTCCATGTGGAGCCCGGCGACAAGCCCCATCGGCACCTCGAGGACGTGCTGGCCATTCTGCGCGCGGGCCAGCTCTCCGAGGCCGTTCGCGCCCCATCCGAGCGCGTCTTCACCCGCCTGGCCGAAGCAGAGGCCATCGCGCACGGCGTGCCCGTTGAAAAGATCCACTTCCACGAGGTTGGGGCCATCGACGCCATTGTCGACGTTGTGGCGGCCGTGGCTGCGCTGGACCTGCTGGGCGTGAAGCAGGTGATCTGCTCGCCCCTGGTCGTCGGGTCGGGCGCGGTGTGCGCCGAGCACGGCGTGATGCCCGTCCCCGCGCCCGGGACGGCGGTCCTGCTCCAGGGCGTGCCGATCGCCGAATGCGACGAACCGGGCGAGCTGCTCACCCCGACGGGGGCCGCGGTTCTGACAACCCTGGCGGAGCGGTACGGCCCGCTGCCCGCGATGACGCTGCAAGCCGTGGGCTACGGGGCGGGCACACGCGACGGCCGGCATCGGCCCAACCTGCTGCGGGTGATACTGGGAAGCCCGGTCGGCGACCCGGGCGCGGACGAGGTTGTCCTGCTGGAAGCCAACCTGGACGACTGCACGGGCGAGGCTGTCGGCCACTGCCTCGACTGCCTTTTCGAGGCGGGTGCACTTGATGCGTACTGCCTGCCGATACAGATGAAGAAATCGCGTCCGGGGTTGATCCTTGCGGCCCTGGCAAACCCGGCCGACGTGGACCGGCTGGAAGAGATCATTTTCCGCGAGACGACCACGTTCGGCGTGCGTCGGCAGTCCGCCCGTCGGTCCCGGCTGGCCCGCGAGCACCAGGTGGTGCAGACGCCGTATGGTGCCGTCCGGATGAAGATCGGGCGGAAGGCCGGCCGGGTCCTGACCGCCTCCCCGGAGTTTCAAGACTGCCGCCGCCTGGCCCAGGAAGCCGGGGTGGCGCTGCGGACGGTGATGGACGCGGCCCGATCGGCCTGGGAACGGACCCCGGGCTGAGCCCGGCCGATCCGTTCGCGCGTTTCTTCCACGGAGTCGAGGCTTCGCATGGCGCCGACCGCTGCCCACACCATTGCTGGTCTGCCCGTCCTGCTGGCCGCCTCTGGTGGCAGCCTTTCCTCATCCCAGATCGCGCTGATTGTCGTGATCGTGGGTGTCAGTTTGATCATGCTGATCAGCACGCGCCGCCGGATCATGGTTCGTAACAGCAACTCACCCCGCGCGTACGTGCGCGAGCAGATTGCGCAGATCAAGGAAGAGCGGCAGGTGTCACAGGAAGTCTGCACGGTGCTCCAGGAGTTGGAGAAGCTCGCCCGCCAGGTCAACGCGCAGATGGATAGTCGATCGGCCAAGCTCGAATCGCTCATCCGCGCCGCCGACGAGCGCATCAACCGGCTGACCCGCCTGACCGAGGCCGCCAGCGAGCCCGTCGCTGCGAAGGCATCTTCCGTCTCCGCGTCTGCCGCACTGAGCCCTCGACAGGCGACCCTCCGGCGACTGGTCGGCGAGCTTTCCGACGCCGGGTACAACACCCTCGAGATCGCCACCCGCGTGGGCCTGCCCGCCGGGGAGGTCGAACTGATCCTCGCCCTGCGTGTCCAGACCGCCGCCTCCGCTTGATTCCCATTCTCGCCTGACGCGTCTCGCTTTCAGGTCAGCCGGGTCGTCCACGGTGTCTCCGAGTATCCGAGGCCGAAAGCCCTGTGAGAGCGTGCATGTGCCGGTCCGGCTGTCAGCGACCCGGCAGGGACCAACCAGGGATAGGCAAAGACCGCACGCCGGGTTATCATGGAGCGTATGAGTCCGACCCGATGCAAACGGTGTGTTCTGCCTGACACCCTTGAATCCGTGGACTTCTCCGACCAGGGAGTCTGCAACATTTGCCGGCGGGAAGCGGTCGAGGCCCAGTGCAACGCGCCGCATCAAGTTGCCGGCCCCTCGCTGGAGGAAGTCATCGAGAAGGTGCGAGAGCGCGGGCGCGACAGCGAGTACGACTGCCTGATCGGCGTGAGCGGCGGGCGAGACAGTTCCTACCTGGCGTACCTGCTGCGGAGAAAGCATAACCTCCGTTGCCTGGGCGCCTACTATCGAACGGTGTTCACTCCGGAGGTGACTGACCAGAGTGTCAGAAGGCTGGCCTCGCGCCTGGACCTTCCGCTGGTCGAGATCAGCAACATTCCCTGGGACTACCACCGCCGGGTGGCACGGAGGTATTGCCAGATCTGGAAGAAGAATCCGGTCATGGCCATCGCGAACCTGACCTGCGCGCCATGCAAACTCGTCAACCGGGAACTCCTGCGGATCGCCCGCCGCCACGGGATCAAGAGCCTGATCCTGGGCGGCAACAAGTACGAGGAGGTTTCGTTTCTCCCCACCTACCAAGCGGGAGACACGGACACCATGGCTCATTCCTTCCCGCGGCAGGTGAAGAAACTGTTTCGCGTGGCCGGCAAAGGAATGTCGCTTGTGGTCCGGCACCCCTCGGTGCTCAGCCATTGCGTGTTGGCGGCGAAAGCGTCTCTCCTGTATCTCACCCCCTTCAGCGCGTATCTGCAGGCTCGCTACCCCGACGTGTACCGGGTGGACTACTTCTTCCACAGCGAATGGGACGAGGCGGAGGTCAACCGGACGATCCAGGAAGAGCTGGGGTGGGAACTGCCACCGGACTGCCTGGGCACATGGAAGGCGGACTGCGAATTCGCGGAGATGAAGAACTTCATGTTCCACCGGATGCACGGGGCCACGTACCTGGATGGGTTCCTGAGCAACATGATCCGTGAGGGGAAGCTTCGGCGGGAGGACGCGCTGGCGGCCATCGAAGGAAAGCCTGTCTATTCTCGCCCTCGCCTTCAGCGCGTGCTCAAGCTGCTGGATCTGCCCGGCGATTTCGCGGATTGACGCCCGCGCTGCGACCCCGTCGCGCTCGCCGCTGTCAGTGGCCGGGGGCCCAGAGGTAGAGGAATTGCGGAGTTCCCAGGCCCGTGAGACTGGGCACGTCCAGCTTGATCAGGTTCACGTCAACGCCGGTGCCTTGGGCGCCGGGCGCCTGGGCGTAGTAGTTTGGCCGGTATTCCAGCGGGCGGCGGTAGGTGACCACACGAATGGCCTTGGAGCCGGTTCGCTCCTTCAGTGCTGCAAATGCGTCCCGGATGGTGCCGACGTGGTCGATGAGCCCCAGCTCCAGGGCCTGGCCGGCGGTATACACCCGACCATCGGCCAGTTCACGAACCTTCTCTTCCGTGATGCCCGGCCGACCGCTCGTCACAACGGCCACGAAGCCGTCGTACATTTCGTCCACGATGGTCTGGAAGATCGCTCGCTGCTCCGGCGTCATGCTCTTGAAGGGGGAGCCGGCGTCTTTGTTGGGGCCGGACGTGATGGCCGGGGCGTTCATGCCGATCTTCTGCATGGTGCCGCTGACGTCGAGGAACTGTGCGAGAACGCCGATGCTGCCGGTGACGGAGGAGTTGTAGGCCCAGATTTCGTCGCAGGCGCAGGCGACGTAATAGCCGCCGCTGGCCGCCACGTCCATCATCACGGCGAAGACCGGCTTGCCGGTGCTCTTTCGGAATCGGGCGATCTCCTGGTGTACAAGTTCGGAGGCCGTCACGGAGCCGCCGGGCGAGTTGATCCGCAGGACGACCGCCACGACATGGGGGTCGCGTTCTGCCTTGTCGAGCTGTTCGAGCAGGCGACTGACCGGGTGTTCGCCCTGGCCGAAGAACTGCGGTTCGTAGGCGTTCAAGAGGATGCCCGTCACGTCGATGACGGCGATCTTGTCGGACGGGAGCCCCCGCTCGCGGATCACCGTCTCCTCGACCAGCTCCCGATTCGTGCTGACGGGGGTGAGCAGGATGCCGTCGGGCATGCAGCCCACGACCGCGATCATCCCCAGCCCGAAGATCCACGCGCTGCCGATGGTTCCATGCCGTCTCACGGTGTTTCCTCCTTGTAAGGATGCCGATTCGCCGGGCATTGTAACGGAAGTGTGATTTCGGGTATACGGTTCACGTCCGGAGTGAGCAGAGACTGCTGGAGCGGCGAGGCCGCTGGCATGCAAAGGCGATGAAGATCACACGACGGGAGTTCGAAGAGCTGGTACGCCAGGCCCTCGACGAGGTGCCGGAGGAGTTTTTGCCCTACCTGGAGAATCTCGCCGTCGAGATCGATGACATGCCCTCCGCCCGCGACTGCCAGGAGGCGGAAATCGACGATCCGCAGTGGCTCCTGGGTTTGTATCACGGCACACCGCTCACGCACCAGAGCGTCGAGCACCCGTATCAGTGGCCGGAGCGGATATCGATCTACCAGAAGAACATCCAGCGTGTGTGCCGGACGCGCCGGGAGATCATTGACCAGGTCCGGACGACGGTGCTGCATGAGATCGGCCACCATTTCGGGCTGGATGAGGACGACCTCGAGGAGTTGGGGTACGACTGAACGGAGGCGGCTTGTGCGAATCGCCGCGTCGCGCAGATTGGGATTGGTCCGCACGGCGGACCCTACGAAGACTGGTCTGCACGGAGGCCCCTACGAAGAGGGGCCCTGCATGTGATTGAGGAACGGGTTCACGTCCTCTTCGTCGACGTACCCGTCTCCGTTCAGATCGCCCGGCAGACACGTGCCGGCAGCGGCCTGGTCGAAACAGACCTGGAAGGCCCCGAAATCCTTGAGGTCCACGTCCCCGTCGCCGTCGAAGTCCGGTACGCGCGGCCAGACCATGCTGTTCTGGAGCAGTGCGTAGGCCACCTGTTCGCCCGTAGTGTGGGTCCGGGCAATGTCGTCATCCAGGGACAGGAGCAGGTACGTCGATCCGCCGGAGCCGGCCTGGCCGTGACGCTGCGCCCAGTAGCCTGTGTTGCCTTTTAGGCCCGCGCCCGTGGCGATGGCCACGAACTGGGGGGCGGCCATCGGGGTCTGGAGGGTGTATGCGGTCTGCGGCGGGGTGCCGTGCAGCAGACCCTTCACGGCGGCCGGTCCGACCCAGGCCTCGAACGGGACGCCGGCCAGGCTGGCGTCGGTCACGCCTTCGAAAACGATGACGCCGATAGTTTCATCCACGCGGTTTTGTCCGGTGGACCCGGTGTGTTTGCCGGTGCGGAGGTTATAGGGGGACGGGGCGTCTTCGGTCTGCAGTCCTTGTGTCCAGAAGACGGACCACGCGTCGTTGCTGCTCATGACCTGCCCCAGCACGACGGGCTCGTCGTATTGCCGCCAGTAGCGGCGCGGCTCGCCGGTCCAGGTTCCGTTGCCGTCGGTGACGGTGGAGGTGTACTTCCAGGCCTCCATTTTCACGCCGCTGAGTTCCGTGACGCCCTGCTCCATGACCCAGTAGCCGACGACCTCCTGGATGGAGTAGGTCTGCGACGGGTTTGTGGGGTCTGCGAGTCTCAGGTCGAAGCTGGAAGAAGTCACGTTGCTGACCCGGGGGATCATGCGTTTGCCGTTGAAGAAATACTGGCCCGTGCAGACCACGACGGGGTTGGTATACGTGTTCTGCAGGGTCACCGTCTTGACGACGTGGTTGGCCGTGGTGAATCCCGCCTCAAGCCTGGGTTCCACCTCGCACACGTCGGGCACGCCGTTGCCGTTGGCATCCGTCAGGGCGCCGCCCAGGATTTCGCACACGTCGGCGATGCCGTTTCCGTTGCAGTCCGGCTGGCACTCGTCGGGAACGAGGTCCCCGTCGCAGTCGGAGGCCAGTCCCTGGGCGATGTCGCATTCGTCGGGAATGCCGTTCCCGTTGCAGTCGATGCTGGTTCCGTCGGCGAGGTCGCACTCGTCGGGCACGCCGTTCTCGTTGCAGTCCAGGCTTCGACCTCGGTCGATGTCGCATTCGTCGGGAATGCCGTTCCCGTTGCAGTCCTGGCTGGTGCCGGTGGCGATGTCGATGGAATCCGCCACGCCGTTGTTGTTGCAGTCTTCGTCACCCCCGGTGATCACCAGGGCGTAGTCGGCGTCCAGCACGCCGGGCGTCTCCGGACGCCCGTCCTGGTTGATCTCGTCCGCGATGACCTCGATGACCCACTGCCCGGCCGCCGGGGAGGAGATGAAGACGTTCTCCACCACGTCGATGGTGTTGGACGATCCGCCGGAGGTCGACCAGTTGCCGCTGCGCAGCCCGTTGTTGCCGTAGTAGACGGTGCCGCCGGGCGAGGTGACCCGGAGCGAAAGGTCGTTGATCCGGTGCAGGCTGGACGAGGTGGTTCCGTAGTAGTCCGTGTAGACCAACGTGACGCGCAGTTGGTCGTGGTACGGCTGGCCGGGGACGATGGTTCGTTCGTACGAGGTGGTCTGGAACGGAAGGAGAATGTCCGTTTCGTCCACGACCCGGATGTTGTTTCGCCGGTCGTAGAGGACTTGCAGGTCGGGCAGGCCCCAGCCCTGGTGTGTCCGGGTCAGGTTGTGGCCCGTGCCCGAGAAGGGGTAGGCGCTGGCGGTGTTGATGATGACGGCGCGGGCGGTGGCGCTGCTCGGTCGTTCCTCGAAGACCGACTGCCCGCCGGTGAGGTTTCCGAAGAGGCCGTCCGCCCACATTTCGTAGAACAGGCCGAAGTGGCCGGCGACGATGGGGGTGGCCCCGCTGGTCCCGCCGAAGTTGCTGGTGTATCCGCTGCCGGTGGTGGTGGTGCGGATGGAGTCGTAGAAGTGGCAGAGGTCGGGCTTGATCCGGTCATCCGCGGCGGGCCCGATGCTGGCGCTGTACCAATAGTCGTCGCTTTTGGTCAGGGTGTCCAGGTGGTGGATGCCGCCGACGGAGACGATGTTCTTGGCCCAGGCTTCGCGGAGCGAGCCGGAGTACCGGTAGTTGCCCTGACCCTGCACGATGAGGAGATCGTGCAGGTAGACGGCCTGGTCCAGCTCCGACGAGCTGGAGTTGTAATCGAAGCTGTACCCGCTGCCGTCGGTGGTACCCCAGCTATTGGACTGGTAGAGGCACTGCCACGTGGAACTGACCAGTTGGGCGGCGTCGTTCACCCGGTTGTCGGTGTTCCACAGGGAGAACACGCCGTTGCCCGAGGGAAGCATGCCCCGCCCGTTCGGACTCCCGGTACCGTCGCCGAAGTTGATGCCGAAGGTGGACGTGCCGTGCGATTCCGTGCCGAACCCACCGAGGCGAACTGTCAGCCGCGACGCGAACGCGGGATGGGTCGTCTGGCAGCCGTTGTCCATGACTTCGCCCCGGACCCCCTGGCCCGTGTACCCTCCGGCCGTCTCGATGTAATTCGCGCCGCCGATGGCGCGGGCCTTGTCCATGAGGGTGACGGGGGTCCCCTGGCGGTCGATGAACAGCACCTCGTCCATTTGGACGACCTGGAGGAGCTGCTCCGGGGTGAGCGTGGCCTGGACGAAGGCGCTTTGTTCGCACGCCACGTTCACGGTGCCTCCAACCGCGGCAATCCCATCCAGCAGGGCCTGCTTTTCCGACGGGCCCGCGTCAATCATCTGGATGCGATAGCGGGCTTCTGACGCCGGCAGGGAGGCGTCGGCCAGTGCGGTCGCCAGCGCGGGTTCGAGGCGGTAGGCCGGGTGATACGGTCCGACCCAGCGAATGAAGGGCAGCGCCTCGACGGCGGTGCGGGTTTGGGCGTCCATCCGCACGAGCAGGGCACAGTGCGGGAGATAGTTGTGGACCGTTGCCCCCAGGCCGCGAAGGGCCGTTCGGAAGTCCTCCAGGGGTGGAACAAGGAACTGCACGATATGCAGCTCGGACGCCGGCGATTGGACCAGCCCGGAGTCTACGGTCCGTATCGTGCGATGCGGGTCGAAATCGCCGTGGCGCAGTCGAAGGTCATACACCGCCGGTCGGGGTCGTGAGAAGCGTTCTCCGTCGAGGCTCACGGCGTAGTAGGGCTGTGAGCCCGTCGGCTGGTCCTCTTCCCAGAGCACGAAGCGCGATGGTGCGTCCGGCACGAGGATCATCCGGGGGTCCCGGATGGGCTGGTCGCCGGTGCGGATCAGCGTCTGGGGACCCAGTTGAAGTCGGAACTGCGCGCCTGCTCGGTCCACAGACAGCACCGGCTCGCCGGCGTTGTCATTCCGTGAGTCGGTCGCGGCTGCGGCCGACAAGGACGTTCCGAGCAGCAATCCGCATAGTGCGGCCGATACGACGTTCCGTTGATAGTACAGCATCCCTGGTCAGCTCCATCCGTCGGTTGCTCTGCTCTGCGCTACTGCGGGCCCTGCAGGTGATTGAGGAACAGAGGCACGTCCTCTGCGCCCACGTATCCGTCTCCGGTCAGATCGCCCGGCAGACACGCGCCGGAAGCGGCCTGGTTGTAACAGACCTGGAACGCCCCGAAGTCCTTGAGGTCCACGTCTCCGTCACCGTCGAAGTCCGGCACGCGCGGCCAGACCAGTGTGCTCTGGAGCAGTGCGTAGGCCACGTGCTCGCCCTCCATGTGGGTGCGATCGGAGTCATCATCGAGGGAGAGCAGGAGATAGGTCGATCCTCCGGAGCCGGCCTGGCCGTGGCGCTGGGCCCAGTACGCCTTGCTGCCCTGCAGGCCGGCGCCCGACGCGATGGCAACAAACTGGGGAGCGGCCATGGGGGTCTGCAGGGTGTAGGCCGTCTGCGGCGGCGTGCCGTGCAGGACGCCCTGCACCGTCGCCGGTCCGACCCAGGCCTCGAAGGGCACGCCGCCCAGGCTTGCTGCGGTCACGCTCTCGAAGACGATGACGCCGATGGTCTCGTTGGCCCGATCCAGTCCCGTGGCGCCCGTGTGCTTGCCGGTTCGCAGCGAGTAGGTCGACGGGATGCTGCTCCGCGCGGAGCCCTGTGACCAGAACACCGACCAGTCGTCGTTGGCGCTCATGACCTGTCCGAGCACAACAGGATTTGAGTAGCTCTGCCAGTACTGTCGCGGTTGCCCGGTCCACTCGCCGTTGCCGTCGGTTACGCTGGAGGTGTACCTCCAGGCCTCCATCTTCACGCCGTTGAGCTCCGTGACGCCCTGCTCCATGACCCAGTACCCGACGACTTCCTGGATGGAATACGTCTGGGAGGCGTTGGTCGGATCGACCAGACGCAGGTCGAAACTGGTCGAGGTCACGTTGCTGACCCGGGGGATCATGCGCTTTCCGTTGTAGAAGTACTGGCCTGTGCAGACCACGACGGGGTTCGTATACGTGTTCTGCAGGCTCACCGTCTTGACGACGTGGTTGGCCGTGGTGAAACCCGCTTCGAACATTGGCGGCACCTCGCACGTGTCGGGCACGCCGTTGCCGTTGGCGTCGACGGTCCAGCCGTTGAAGATGTCCCAGGAATCGGGGATGCCGTTTCCGTTGCAGTCCGGCTCACAGTCGTCGGGGATGCCGTTTCCGTTGTAGTCGGTGCTGGCGCCGCTGCTGAGGTCGCACTCGTCTGGGATGAGGTTGCTGTTGCAGTCCTCGGAGGTTCCTTCCGCCAGGTCACACTCGTCCGGAATGCCGTTGTTGTTGCAGTCGTGGCTGGTGCCGTCGTCGATGTCGCACTCATCGGGCACTCCGTTCAGGTTGCAGTCCTGGCTGGTGCCGGTGGCGATGTCCACGTCGTCCGGAATGCCGTTGTTGTTGCAGTCCTGGGCGGTGGAGTAATCCCAGCCGATGGCATCGAAGACGTCCAGGTCGGAGGCGCGGTAGAAGTTCGGATAGAACGTCTCCCCGTTTGCCTGGGCGGGGTCCATGATGCCGATCGAGGGTGTCTGCTCCCGGAAGTGGCTGGCCTGGTAGGGGTCGCCATCCGACATGCGGTACTCCACCACGATCAGGTCGGTGTTGTGATCGTCATTGGGTGTGTTGTAGTCGACCAGCCGGGGCGTCGTCTGAAATTCCTCGTAGGTGGACGGGTTGTAGTTGTTGGCGCCGGGCGTCCGCTGGAAGCGGTACAGATCCATAGCGGCCATGTCCGAGTTCGGATCGAAGTCCGCGAAGGATATGAAGCCCAGAACGTGGCCGACCTCGTGGGCCACAACCGACTGGTAACACTGCCGGTTGCTGGGCACGCCGTCACTGGGGTCGTAGTCCCAGAGGAACGCCGTGTTGAGCACCATCTCCGCGTCCGTTCCGCCCAGGGAGCCGATCGTCGCCTTGTAATTCGCCAATGTGAAGAAGACGCGGTTCTCGTTGGTCACCGTGGAGCTGCTGCCGTTGTACCGGACGGGCACGGTGCTGCCGGTGGGCAGCCAGTTCTGGACCACGTCGTCCAGGTCCATGTCGTTCACCATGCCGGAGCGGACCGTCGGGTACGATATACCCGACGTGAAGGTCGCGGACGTGTAGCCCAGGACGCTGCCCCCCAGGTTCTGCATGGAGAAGTCGATGGTGACGGTCATCGAGTCCGTGAACTGGCTTTCGATGTATTGGGCCACCGCTTCCAGGGCGTCCGCGGCGCCGGCGGGAAGGGAACCGGACACGTCGAAAACGATGTTCAGGCCCGAGCGCGGGCCGGCCGCGCTGATGAGGGTGCGCTGCGCCTCGGCATTGCGGGCGCGGACGGTCTCCACGTCGCGTCTCAGGTCGTCGATCGTCCGGTTGCTCAGGTCGCTGCCACAAACGTACCGGGTGATACTGAACGTCTCGACCTCCATCAGCGAACCGTCCAGGTAGAGCACGCCGGTCTCCCGCGGACCCGGCTCAAAGAGGACCGGGGCACGGCTGCTGACGTTGACCCACCAGTCGGCCCCGTCGCCGTCCGTTGCCGCCACCACGCTCGCCGCTCCCAGGACCAGGACTGTACAGGCCGCCAACCGATTCCATCGCGTCATCGCCAAACCTCCTTCATTGGGACGGTTCCACCGCCAGGCAGGTCACATCCGACTGCGTTTCCTTGTTCACGCTGCTGGCCACGCGGACACACAACCGCCGCCCTGGCGGCCGGCAGGTAAACCGTTCAAGCCCAATAATCCGTGGGGGGGATAGTAGAGGAAATACACCGCGCAGAGACGTGAAGACGTTCCCGCACCACTACCCACTCCCAGCGACATCCGAGTCACCCCCATTTTACGTCTATTAGGCCCAAATTCAAGCGGCAATGAGCATGGCGGGGCAGACCCGCCACCGGGACGTCCGGGGCCCGGCTCCTCCTTCGGGCTGTGAGATAGGGGCAATCCCTCATTTCTGGTCCGCAGTTGCCATGGGATACGACGGACGACCGGCCTTTTTCGCGCCCGGCGTGGATTCCCCGGCGTGGGGTGGCGGGCTCGTTATCGGACACTCCTGCCATACCCCGCCGTCGTTGCGAGGCAGTGGAAGCTGTGGTCGGGTGCGTGGAGAGCCGATACTACTTCGTACCATACGGCGCCCCGGTTGCGCCGGAAGATGCGTCGTCCGACGGTTCTTCCGGCGCGGCCGCCGGTTGCGCGCCGGCGAGAACAGGATATTCGATGGGCCCCGTCAGCGACAGCCTGGAACCGGACGCCGCGACTGCGGAAACCGCCGAAGGGATCGGTTCCCCGCCTCGAGAGTTCGACGAGTCGAGTCGGGCCACCGGCCTGGCTGCCGCCGAGGAGGAACTCAAGGCCTTCCTGGCGGAGGAGGAACTGGAGGAGGAGCAGGAGCCGACGGCATCGGGTTGGGACGGCGAACTGCCGGAGAACGTGTTCAAGATTGTCGACGCGCGGATCGCGATCTGGGACAAGCTGCTGGCGTTGGATTTGCACCGTCACGAGTTTCGCCGCAGCTCGCCGTCCGAGCAGGTTCTGAACGAGATTGCGCGGCAGGCCCGAGAACTGCAGCGATTGCCGTCCGTGGATGCGTTGACGTCAGCACTGGAACGGATTGCCGGACAGCTTCAGTCGCCGAGCGCGGCGCCTGAGGCGCAGGCCGAGGATGAAGACGAGGCCGACGAGGACGAGGACGAGGAGGACGACGCGGAGGCGGAGGATGCCGAGGACGAGGGAGACGAGGAAGGGGCGGTGGCGCCGGACGCGCCGGCACCGGATCCCGCGCTCACTCGCCTGCTGAGCGTGGGGGTGGCCCAGATCAAGCTCCTGATTGCGCGGGAACAGACGAACGCGCTGATTCCCAAGGTGGCGGCCGAGCTGAGCGCGGACGAGCTGCTGGTCCAGTTCTGCCGGCGGCACCGGGTGGATGCCGACACGCTTCTGGGCTGGACGTTTTACGCGATGGGCCTCGAACTTCGTATTGCCGGCTATCGCAGGCAGGAGAGCGACTGCCGCGCGTCTCAGGCCGCGGCGGACAAGGCTCGCCGCGAATCCGGCGCTCTGCGATCCATCTTCGGGGGCAAGGGTGGGAAGGAGGACGGCCCGGCCCTGGATCCGAGGGTCCCGCGACTGCGGCAGGCCGCCGAGCGGGAATACAAGGCGATTGAACGTCACCTGGCGAACGCGTACTGGCAGTTGTACGAGGAGCTGGCCTGGTTGCTGGCGTCCGAGCCCCTGGGGGACGAAGACGCCCCGCGGGTCCGGGCGTTCCTGCGCTACGGACTCGTGTCGACCCATCCCGGCGTCATACAGCCCGCCAAGCTGGAAACGGTAATCGACGACTGCACGCGCAACGTGGTCCCCTGGCAGAACACGGTTGACGTGATCCACGCCGTGTATCCGGATGAGTACGTGCAGGCCGTGTTCGCGCGGCAGACGACGCCCAGCCCGGATGAGGACCTGGACCTGAACGGGCGCGGCACTCCCCAGTGGAAGGCGGACCGCCTGTGGCGTCTTTCCGTGATCAACCGAGTGCGCGCGGAGCTGTTCCTGGCCGAGTGCGAGCGACTCAGGGGAGAGATCGCGCGATTGGATCAGAAGCGGGCGGAGGACGAGCAGAAACTGGAGGCGTTGCGTCAGAGTTCCAAGCGCAGTGCCAAACGCAAGGCGGAGGCGCTGGACAAGGAACTGGTGGGGATGCGCAACCAGATCGGGCGTTGGAGCAAGACCCTGGAGAAGCTGCTGGGAAAGGCGGTGCCCGAGTTGCAACAGCAGGCGAGCATCGCGGAAAGCAAACTGCCCGTCGCCCGGCAGGTTCTTTCACCGGAACAGATCATCCGGCGGGAGGCCCGGTTCATCCGCCGACTTGCCCGCCTAACCGCCCGCTTGAAGGAGCCGTACCCGGCGTTCGTGCTGCGTGACCGTCTGGAGCCCGGGCGATCCGACCACCACGATCGCGCGGCGGTGCAGGCGGCGGTGGCCCTTCTGGAGAAGGCGGACCCGCGTATCTTTCACCAGACGGTCGTATCCAACAAGGATCTGGACAAACGGTCGTCCGTCCGTACGCCGGCCACGTTCCTGATTGTGCCGGCCCGCGGGCAGATGGGCATCTCGATCAATCCGCGACGGAACAACGATCTGGGGCGGCTGGTGCTGCCGCTGATGGGCCAGCGGCAGAACATGCTGGACCGAATGCTGGTGGACATCCTGGCGGACTTCCGGTGGGATTGCTCGATGGAGGAGGCCGGGATCGACTGGATCACGGCCGACGCGCTCTGTTCGGCGTACGCGACCGTCCGCTGGAACTACCGCAACAAGGGTGAGCAGGTTCAGAAGAAGGCCGGTTTCGACAAGAAGGCGAAGGACCGCCAGAACTGGCGCGTCCACTACCGCCTGTTTGTCACCAGCGCCGAAGATCGCGGGCGCAAGCTCTTCAACAAATGCCTGGACGCCTACAACTGCGTCGTGCAGTACGTGGGCATGCCCGAGGGCATGGAACCCCTCAAGCGCGAGTGAGTCAGACGCGCGTCCCGCGGGGGATGGCGCGGGGGCCGGTTGGGTCGGCGTGAGCGGATCCGGTCCGAAGAAGACGGGTCCAGCGTTTGTCGAGCCAGTTCCACCACATCTCCGGGTGTGAACGGACCGCTTCGTCCATTCTCGCGGCAAACAGACGCATGATGGAGCCCGCCGCCTCGCTCCGAGACCGGAGAGTCGCCGGGTCCAGCGGCTCATGGCAACGGACACGGTAGGCCCCGTCGGACCAGTGCCAGTCCACCATGACGATGGGTACGCGGGTTCGCATTGCCATGATGGCGACGCCGGCAGGGAAATAGGTTCGCTGGCCCAGCACGTGCACCGGGGTGCCCTCGTGGGGCTTACGCGGAAGATCGGGCGTCAGATACAGCCCGCGTCCTTCGCGAAGGACCCGCAAGGCCACAAAAAGCCGCTCGCTGCGCGCGCTGTCGGGCGGCGGGTAGACCAGGTGGCCATCCCCCGCGGCCCCAACCATCATGTTGATCTTGTGTTTGCGCGGGTCGGGCGACCGGCGGAGGTAAATGCTGCACGGGAAGCGGTCCGCCAGGACGCGAGGAAAGAGCGGGTAGCCGCACAGATGAGGCGAGATGATCAGGGCGCCCCGACCGGACGCTCGGATGGCGTCCAGGTGCCGGAACGACTCGTCGAACTGGAAGCGATCGCATGCACCGGATGCCTGGAACCCGGCGCGGAGCACGTGCATCAGCATGCGCATCTGGTCGGCGGCGCGATCGAAGTGCAGGTCCACGAGCCCGCGGCGGTACAACTCCGCGGCCTTCATGTTTCGCGCCAGCCGTATGCGGAGGGGCAGACACGCCTTGACCACGCGGAGCGCCACGCTGAGGATCAGATTCACCTGCCGGCGATTGCACCTCTGGGCGAGGGCGGCCCCACCTTCCAGAAGGCGCATCACGGCGTCTTTACGCAGACGGCGCGACAAGGCCATTGGGCGGCGATGGCCGCGCTGGGAACGTCCACGATCGGATCTGATGGATTGTGTCGGCTTCACCCGCCCCGACTCGCAGAAACGCCTGCAACGCCAGAATGGAATCTCCACAGCCTATGCCAGAGACCAGCCAAGACAGGCCGATGATACGGATAGACAAGCCCACAATAACTTGGAAGCTACGGATGGGCGGGCGACGTGTCAAGCGTTTGCAGGCAGGGCGTTCTCGCCGGAAGGCGGCCTGCTCGCGTGATGTTCGCCGGGCGGAATGCCTGATGATGCGGGAACGCCCCTGCACGCCGACAGGAGTTTCCCTGTCGTGTCGGGTGGTTCAGGGCGTCCAGGCCGTGTCCTGATGCGTACCCGACCAGAGCGTGTTGTCCCCGTCGAAAGTGACCACTCCATCCGGATTGACGCTGTAGCCGAGGCCGCCCAGCGTCTGGGGGTCGGTGTGGCCGTCCAGCCAGAGGATGGACGCCCGACCGCGATGGCGGGGGTCCGCGGCCGACCGCGACTGGGGCGTTGCGTCGAAGTTCGCCATCTCACCGTTGACGGCGTCCACCCGCGGCGGGTCCAGGTTGAAACCCTCGTTGCCGAAGCGGTCTGCATCTCGTGCGTTGTTCTCGTATTCGCGGCGCTGATTACGAGGCCAGGAGGCGGCGGTCCCCATGCAGTCGCCCACGGCCACCGTGGCCCCGGGGGAGCGAATGCGGGAGAGTGGCACGGGCCAGTTCCTGTACGAATCGAGGACGGCCGGGTCGCGCAGCCGCGAGTTGCCCAGAAACTGGTAGTTGTACGCGTAGGCGCCGTTGCGCTCGTCGGTCCAGGACGGCACGGCCGGGCAGACGTACGCGGACGAGGCGTAATTCTGACGATCCCCCTTCTCACCGAAGCGATCGAATGTGGAGCCGCAGGGCTGCGGGTCGTCAAAAGCCGGCAGGCCCACCTCCGCACCCAGGACGGCCAGGAACGTGGGGCGGTACTTCCGTCCGCCGCGGATGACGGCGTACGCGTTGCAGTCGTCGATCTTGGGGAGCCGGCCGGGCGGCAGCACGTCGGCGTGGTTCTGGGCGTAGGTGGACATGCCCTGTCCGAGGACGTGCAGGTTTGACGCACAGACGGCGGCCTTCGCCTGGTTTCGTGCGTTGCGCAGGGTCGGAATCAGGATGCTGATCAGGAGGGCGATGATCGACACAACGACGAGCAGCTCGATGAGCGTGAAGCCCGATGGAGCAACGAGCCCGCGCGGCGGGCGGTTCGTGGCGACGCTCTGCTTTTGAGCCCTGGGCGCGGGTTGAGGCGGGCGACCGGCCATGTCGTGTTAGTCACCACCCCACACCGACTGAAGCGCGGCGAAATCACGGGCATCCACATCCAAATCGACGTCGGTGTCGAATGCATCCAGGCAGTCGCGAGGGGTCAGCCCGGTCAGGACCGGATTCGGCGCGGCCCCGGGGCCCGCCAGGCAATCTGCGAACAGCGGGTAGTCGTCCAGGTCCACGTCTCCGTCGGCGTCGCCGTCGCCGACGCTCCCGCCGCGGAAGATCAGGTTGTCGGGCACCCAGCCGGTGTTCGCGCCGAATTGGCATTTCCACCAGTACTCGCCCTTGGCCAGCACGCCCTGGAGCGCGTGTGCGGCCAGAAGCCCGGACGCACCGGCCCCGGACGCCTGGAACGGCGAGTAGTTCGTTCCGGGACCCACACGCAACGTGGCGGACAAGACGGTATGCACGTGGTCGCCCGCGGTCAGCCGGTCGGAGAGCTCTGTCGTCTGCACCTGGGCCATGATCAGGCCGTTGGCCACCGCCCGTTCTGTTCCGTCGGACGGGACGTTCATGATCTGCCCGTTGACCCACATGGCGGAGGAGCCGCCGCCGTCCTGGTTGATGCCCTCGGTGGCCGAAAGGTACGCCAGGCAGAAGGCGCCCAGCTCCGTCATGCTCATGCCGACGCTGGCGGCGGATCGGCCGTCGACCACGATGAAGAACACATAGTCACTGTTGTAGGCCACGGCCGTGCGAGGGTGTCGCGCGGTGGCCCCGGGATCGCTCGACGGCTGAATCACCCCGCCCTTGAGGAAGTGAAAGCTGCCGCCGATGCTCGCATACGTCTTGGTCCAGTCGAAGCCCAGCGGCGTGCTGCAATCGTGCTCGTAGTGCGTGATTTCCTGGGAGATGCGGACCTCGGCCCCCACGCTCACGTTGTTCAGGAGCGTCGTGGCGGCGGTGCCGTGCGCGGACAGCACGACGTGGTCGAACGGGATGACCGTTCCTCCGAGATTCGGGCGGACCTCCCGGACCGTGCCCTGCGCGTAGGAAGGCGTGGGCAGAATCAGCGTCGGGCGCGCCATTTCCACCAGCACTTCGGCGCCCGTGGCGTCGGTAGCGGTGGTTACGTTGTACTGCGGGGTGTAGACGATCAGTTCGTTCGTGCCGCGGGCCCGGTTGATGCCCTGGAAGTTCTGGCTGTTCCCGGTGGCCACGTAGGTCACCTTTTGCTTGCTGGCCGTGTGGGTCACGCATTCGCCGATGAACACGTCTCGATCAAGCTGCCAGACGAATCCGCTGCCGCCGGTCACATTGGGAAAGCGCTTGGCGTACCAGCCGGAGTGAATCTGCCCGCCGGTGGGCGCGCCGGTGGTCAGGTCGAAGAAGTCGCCGTTGACGGCCACCACCACGTCGTTCCGCGGCCCCCAGGCCTGCCCCCAGTACGCCAGGGCGTCGTCGTAGCGCTGCGCCATGCCGCTGACCGTCTCTCGTCCGGAGATCAGCTTCCCCTGCCCGATCGTGCTTTCGATGAAGCAGTTGGCGGCGGCGCGATCCATGCGTGCGACGTACACGTGGTTCGGGTCCGGCAGGAGGAATTCGTCGTAGTCAATGCCCGGGGCCGCCGGCTGCCAGTCGGCCGGCACGGCCGCGGTCAGCGCGAGGATTCCGAGGCAGGCGATGCCAATCGGGTGCAGGTCTGATGGCTTCATCCAAACGCCCTCCTTCCGATGCGGGCAAACAGCGATTCACTTCGTCCTCGTGACGACGCGGCAACGGCGGTGCCCGCGCGTCTGCTCCATTCTACCGAATGAGGCCGGCGATTGCACCGGTGGGATTTGGGCGCAACTCGTTCGGCATGCCATCGTAACATCCTGTCTCACAGGCACGTAGGAACGTATTTGGTGCGGCATGAGCGCGATCCGGGGCCGGACCACGGGCGGTTGCGCGGAACGGTCGGCCTGTGGGGCGAGGACTCCGACCACTCGGCTGGCGCCGAAGAATGCAACCGCAGAAAAGACGCACATTCTCGGAATTCGGGTGGGCCAAAAAGGGGGGGCGCTGGTATACTACACGGGAGTGCTCGGCTGAAGGCGGGGAGCGACTCCCGCAAGTTCGACAGCCTTCCGCCGAGCGGCGCAGGTTGAGTATCACAGCGCGCGAGAGAGAGAAGGGTTCTCCTCCGTGCGTTTTTTGCTGGACTGATGACTCTCTTGCGACCCGGAGGACAAAAGACATGAACATCTCCAAGACAGGCATATCGGTCGCCGTGTTGATCGGTCTTGTCGCCGGCGCGGCGTTTGCGGTGAACATCGAGACCGTGCTGGTGGGCAATCCGGGCAACGCACCGGATGTTCATGGGGCGGGCTACGGCGCGGTGGATTACGAGTACAACATCGGCAAGTACGAGGTGACGGCGGGTCAGTACACGGCGTTCCTCAACGCCGTGGCG
>Ga0334890_1000994_pt1 | contig 42774 bp, 49 predicted proteins | sample GraSluR1_MG_3_FD_207220 | JGI IMG/M metagenome (GOLD analysis project Ga0334890, IMG submission 207220) | Sludge microbial communities from methane-producing bioreactor in Wageningen University, Netherlands - Granular Sludge_31_08-R1 | ecosystem: Engineered > Bioreactor > Anaerobic >... | reverse complement strand
TGACAGATGCTACATTGACATTGATGCACGACTTGTGTGATTTCTGGTTTCATAGCGCCATTTCTTGATTCGAGATGGCTGCATTATATCACCCTGCGCGGAATTATTCTTTTACGAACCCTTAGCTGCCGATACTACTGCTGCCGGCTTCACTCCATCATTCAAAGCTATGACTTGCTCGCGCTGTATCTGTGAGATGTCGGCATTTTGACACCATTGGCAGCGGAAATTGCAGCCGGGCGTAGCGATGGAATAAGCCTGTGATCCGGGATAGAAATGAAAAAGTGGCTTCTTCTCGATGGGATCCACGTGACGGGCAATAACCCTGCCATAAACGAGTGTGTACAACGTCCCCTCTTGGTTCTCCCGCACCTGGCAAACGCCGTGGCCCTTGTCCACGATGACGCAATGATGGGCGCATAGATGGCAGTGCACTTTGTCGTCGGCCAGTTTCTTGTATAATTGCGCTTCTTTCATTCGCACCTCCCGTCTAGTCATAGCTTTCGCCTGATACAGAAACGAATCTGCATCCTTACTTTACCCGGATGCGTCCTGATGAACCGCCGTGTCCGGTTGGTATCAAGGCGGATTTTCGTTGGCAAAGTTGGAGTTAGGTTGACTGGCGTCCTACCAACTCAATCCCAACTTTGCCAACCAGAACCATATACACCACTAACGGATTCCAGCGTGTGAAACACAGGCTTTGCAGTAATCTTGAAGATATACCGTTTGTGTGCGTAGTAGAAACGGGGGGTAACATCCCGGCAATCGAAAGCGCCGGATAAGAGCTGGCGTGAGCCGGCATGTGTGTGTGAACGCAGAACGAGAATTTTAGGAGAAGCACAAATGGACAAGAAAACAATAACATGGATTGCCGGTATAGGATGTGGAGGATTGATCTTACTATTTCTTGTATTGGTAGGCACTGTCGTGCTGTTTCTTGTACCGCAATCCTCTTCCGTCGCTACAACGAATGAAAACATCACCCCAACCGCGGTACAGGTTCAGGGAATAGAGCGCACTCAGGTGACAATACCGACCTTAACACAATATCCAAGAACACCCATCGTCGTCACGCCGGAAGCTGCGGGAAGCGCCGATTTCTCTTCGGCGACTTTGAGCGCTTTATACCAGCAACTGAACCCCGGTGTGGTCAACATCACAGTCTATGTGGAGCAACAGGGAATGACCGGGCGTGGCGCCGGATCGGGTTTTATTCTGGACGAAACCGGGCATATTGTGACGAATAACCACGTGGTACAACAAGCCGATCGGGTAAGTGTCGTCTTCTTCGACGGTACCGAGTCAGAGGCCGAAATTGTGGGAACAGATCCCGACAGCGACCTGGCCGTGATTCGCGTAGTACGTTTGCCGGATGCTGCGCACGTGCTGACGATCGGCAACTCCGACGATGTCCAGGTCGGCGAAGTGGTGGCCGCGATTGGCAACCCCTTTGGCTTGGGCAGCAGTCTGAGCGTGGGGGTGGTCAGTGCAGTGGGGCGAACGATCCCCTCCGGACCGCGTCCCTTTTCTATTCCGCAGGCTATTCAGACGGATGCTGCGATCAATCCCGGCAATTCCGGCGGCCCTTTGTTGAACATGCGCGGTGAAGTCATAGGTGTCAATGCGCAAATTGCCTCCGGTGGCAGCCCGGTCAATGCCGGTGTGGGCCTAGCGATTCCTGCCAACGTAGTGCGACGCGTGGCGCCGGTGTTGATCGAGGTCGGCACATATCAATGGCCGTGGTTGGGGATCGAGGGCGGCAGCGTGGATTTGATCGTTCAGGAAGCGAATGATCTGACGACACAGCAGGGCGCTTACATTCACGGTGTGGTGCCCGATAGCCCGGCGGATGAAGCCGGTTTGCAGGGAAGCTCAGGAAGCACATTGATAGAGAGCTTTGAGGTTCCGACCGGAGGTGACGTCGTGACCGCCGCAGATGGTAAACCGGTGGCAGACTTTAGCGATTTGTTGCTGGAAATCTCGCTGCGTAATCCTGGAGATACGATCATCCTCACGATCATGCGCGATAGCGCGGAAGTAGAAGTCCAGGTCGAGTTAGCTCCTCGTCCTGAGTGAAGCGATGAATTTTCTAGCGAGTCATAAAGCATTTTTTACGCTTTCCCGAAGATGATGAGTCGAAACTTAACGATAATTGAAAAGGAGACAGAAATGGAAAACACATATACGTATACGGCACGCAGTGTCGAGAACCCGGAAAAGGTTGTAACGTTCACGTTACACGATGACCGCATGTCGGTGGACATTGGCGCCCCGGTAGAGCAAATTGCGCGGGCTGTGGCTGATGTAGCCGAAGACATCGAAGAAATCGAAGAAGCGCACGAACCGGAAAAGCGTGCAAAGGTGTGGTTGAAGCCACTGGCGATCTCGCTAGTCGAGCGCGGCACCGCACCGCTGCGGATTACCGATGTTGAGGCCCATGTGCACGAGGACCATCTGTCGCTCAGAAGCTGGATGCGCCTTAACGGATTGCGGCTAGCGCCTCTCACCCTGATGGCAGGCCGGATCGACAATCCTGCCGCGGCGGTAGCTTTTGTCGATGAGGTCAATGCACGCAAAAAGGCATTCGCTCGAGGTTTACCGATCTTCAATTTCCTCAACTACTGGGTGACCTGGCTGGGCGCAGCTTTGTCCATGGTCGCCGTATTCGCCTTCTGGCACCGCTACTCAGCAGCCAGTGAGCCAGCCATGTGATACCACAGGATAAGTCACAACCCGAGATCGCCCAATCCTGGGCCAAACCGGCAAACGCCATCTTGGAAACGCTGGACGTTGATGCCGGGCAGGGTCTGCCTGCCTCCGAGGTCGAGCAACGGCGCAAACGCTACGGCGAAAATAGCCTGCGCGACACAGAAACTCGGAGTGCGTGGCAGATTCTGCTTGAGCAGTTCAAAAGCCTGATTGTCGGCCTGCTCGCCGTGGCCGCGGCGCTCTCCTTCGCTTTTGGCGATTGGGTAGAGGGCCTCGCGGTCGTCATCGTAATTCTCATCAACGCGGCGATCGGCTTTGTGACCGAGTTGCGCGCGGTGCGCTCAATGGAAGCGCTGCAACAGTTGAGCAGCGTCGACGCGGCAGTGCGCCGCGCCGGCGCTGTCCGGCAGATTCCGGCGGAGGACCTGGTGCCGGGCGATATCGTCGTACTCTCCGGCGGCGATGTCGTCACCGCCGACATACGACTGCTGGAAGCTTCGAAGCTCCAGGCCGACGAATCGGCGCTCACCGGCGAATCTGTCCCGGTCGCCAAGCAGGTTGGCGCAGTAGCGGAAAATACTCCCCTGGCCGAGCGAAAAAGCATGGTCTACAAAGGCACCGCCATCACGCGCGGCAGTGGCGAAGGCGTGGTCGTCACCACCGGCATGGCGACGGAGCTAGGCAAGGTTTCCGCCCTGGTGGAGCAAGCCGAAGAGGAAGCCACCCCGCTGGAGGTGCGCCTCGAGCAATTGGGGCGCAAGCTCATCTGGGTGACGCTGGGGATTGCGGGATTGGTCGGCATCAGCGGCGTCATCGCCGGGCGTGACATTACTTTGATGATCGAGACGGCCATCGCGCTGGCTGTGGCGAGCGTGCCGGAAGGCCTGCCCATCGTCGCCACCGTCGCCCTGGCGCGTGGAATGTGGCGCATGGCGCAGCGCAACGCGTTGATCAACCGCCTCTCCGCCGTCGAAACCCTGGGTGCCACCAACGTCATCCTCACCGATAAGACCGGCACGCTGACCGAAAACCGTATGACGGTTACGCAGGTTGCCCTCGATGGCGGGACCATTTCTGTCAGCGGCGAGGGGTTGGACCCGCAGGGTGAATTCACCCAGGAACAGGAGACCGAATCGCTTGATCCTATGGAACACGAACGCCTGCGCCGTCTGTTGGAAGTCGGTGTACTGTGCAATAATGCGGAAGTACACGACACACAGGACGACGGCGAAGAAGCCTCTGCCGTGGGCGATCCGCTCGAAGTCGCCTTGCTGGTTGCCGGGATGAAGGCCGGTTTGCGCCGTCCGGACCTGCTGGAAGAGATGCCTGAGGCGCGCGAGGTCGCCTTCGATGCGCAGAGCAAGATGATGGCGACCTTCAACGCGATGGACGGGCACTATCGCGTGGCAGTCAAAGGGGCATTGGAGGCCGTGATTGCGGCTTCCACGCACATCGCGACCGCGGAGGGGCGCGCGGCGCTCACCGAGGAGGCGCGCGCGGATTGGCAGCAACACAATGAAAGCCTGGCAGCACAGGGGCTGCGCATCATTGCGCTGGCGCACAAGACGGTAGACGATGCCGAAACTGAACCTTACGCAGAATTGACGTTCCTGGGACTGGCGGCTTTGATGGATCCGCCGCGTGAGGAAGTGCGCGCGGCCCTCAAAGATTGTCAGGACGCGGGCATTCGCGTGGTCATGGTCACCGGCGACCAGCCGGCCACGGCGCGCAACGTGGCGCTGGCGGTCGGGTTGGTGACAAATGAAGACGTTGACGTCATCCACGGTCGGGACCTTGAGGACTTCGAGTCCATGGACGACGCGAGGCGGCAGAATTTGCGGGACGCGCCGATCTTTGCCCGGGTTGAGCCTAAGCAAAAGCTCGATCTGATCGCCCTGCACCAGAACAGCGGCGCGGTCGTGGCCATGACGGGCGACGGCGTCAACGACGCCCCCGCGCTCAAGAAAGCCGATATCGGCGTGGCGATGGGGCAGCGCGGAACACAGGTGGCGCGTGAAGCCGCCGACATGATCCTCAAGGATGACGCTTTTTCCACCATCGTCGTGGCCGTGGAGCAGGGGCGCGCGATCTTCGAGAATATCCGCAAATTTGTCCTCTATCTGCTCTCGTGTAACGTCGCCGAAATTCTCGTGGTCGGTCTGGCGGCGGTGGTCAATGCACCCCTGCCGATCCAGCCCCTGCAAATTCTGTTCCTGAACCTGGTCACGGACGTATTTCCGGCTCTGGCCCTGGGCGTGGGAGAAGGAGATGCGTACCTCATGGCACGTCCGCCGCGCGACCCCGAGGAGCCAATTTTGACGCGCACGCATTGGACAATGATCGGCGTGCACAGTGGGATCATTACTCTCGCGGTCTTGGGCATTCTGGCACTGGCGCTGACCTTCTTAGGATTGCCGCAACAACAAGCCGTAACGCTCTCGTTTTTGACATTGGCTTTCGCACAGTTGTGGCACGTCTTCAACATGCGCGACGTCGACGCGCACGTGCTCCGCAATGACATCACCCGCAATCCCTACGTGTGGGGCGCGCTGGTCTTGTGCGTCGCTCTGCTGCTGATCGCGGTCTACGTGCCCTTCCTGGCGGAGCTGTTGAGCTTATCCCGCCCCAGTTTGAGCGAATGGGCATGGGTGATGGGGTTCAGCCTGGCGCCTCTGGTCCTGGGACAAATCGTGAAGTGGATCCGTCATGCGACAACAGCTTAAAGCGTGGAAAAGCAAACTTAAGGCCCTCTATCAGGGCCTTGATAAGTTAGCCGGCGGCATCCCCAGCCTCATCTACGAGGTCATCCAACGCTTCGGGGAGGCCAGGGCCGCCCAGGCAGCGGCGGCATTGGCCTATTACCTGTTCTTCTCCGTCTTCCCGCTGTTGCTGGTTTTGGTCGCGCTGACCAGTTCGTTTCTAAAAAGCGGGGACGCTTTCAACAGTACGGTCGACTTTGTGATTCAGGTGATTCCCGTATCACAAAACCTGATCGAACAGAACATGCAAACAGTGCTCGACCAGCGCGGCACAGTCGGATTAATCGGTGGTATAGCCGCGCTGTGGTCCGCCTCTGGCGCTTTCGCCACCCTGGCGAATAACGTCAACCGGGCCTGGGAAACGTCTGCGGCACGCGGTTTTCTGAAGAAGCGCCTGGTCGCATTGGCGATGGTGGGCGCATTAGCCAGTTTGTTGCTGCTCTCGCTGGCCTCCACAGCCCTGATAAACGTTCTGCCCGAGCTTCAGGTGCCGCTGTTGGGGGAGGCCACATCGATTTACGAAACGACGGCGTGGCAGATTCTCTCCCGCCTGGTGCCCCTGCTTTTCACCGGACTGATGTTTGTCGCCTTGTATCGCTGGGTCCCCAACACCGCGGTGACGTGGAAAGCCGCGCTGTGGGGTGCGGTTGTGGCTGCGGTGGGATGGGAACTTGCCAAGGGAGCGTTTAGCTGGTACCTCAGCAGCGGTTTGGTGCGCTACGAGCTGGTGTACGGCTCTTTAGGCACTGTGGTGGCGCTGCTTTTTTGGATTTATATCAGCGCCCAGATCGCGCTCTTTGGCGCACATCTCAGTGCAGTGCTTGACAGCCAAATGGAATCTTGAATATGAAACGCGTTTACATTGTCCTTAATCCCGTGGCCGGCACTGACGATTCCAGGAAGGTCAAAAAGCTTATAACCCAACACTTCGAAGCACAGCCTTGGCGTTACGAGATTTATACGACAACCGGCGAAGAGCAACTCGGCAAGATCGTTAAGCAAGCGTTAGCGCAAGCGCCCGATCTCTGCGTGGCTGCCGGTGGTGATGGCACAGTCGCCGGTGTGGCTAGCGGTCTGGTTCATTCGCCGATACCGTTGGGGATTGTGCCTTGTGGCACCGGGAATGCTATGGCGCGCGAACTAGGCATCCCTCTGCAAATCCCATCGGCTTTGGAGATGTTGACAGGTGAACACACCTTACGTTCTTTCGACGCACTCCAGATTCAGATAGTCCCCCTATTGAGTGTTGTTGAGACAAGGGGGAACCACAATCGTCAATAGTTCTTTAACAGTCCAAATATGATCTGTCAGACCTGCGGCCATAGCTGGAGAGCGCGGCTGCCAGCGTCGGAGGGGATCGTTTATGCACTCAAGCCGTAAGGACTTGTGCGCACGCGCCCAATTGTAGTAGCAGTCGTCCCACGCCGCCGCCGCACGGCACAGGCATAGCTGTTTGGAGAAAGCGAGCGTTCTGCGTGTCAAACGGCTACTGAAGGTGCGCATTGTGGCGTGAGTGCGCTCTACGTAGGCGGTGCTTTGGCCTAACAACTCCAAAGTGGCTGGCGCCTCTCCGTAGATCACGCGTAGCTTGGTCCCCACCACCCGCCCCTGCTTCCGTATCTTGACCATCTGGACGTACTGCCATCCTGGCAGGGGCCGCTTGCGCTCGGGAGGTCGTCCGACGCCACCGTACTCAGGCACCCGCCCGTAGACCTCCACCATAGCTTCATCAATGCCACCCCAGCCATCCGAAATCGTTGGGGGTGGAGCATCGGGATGGCCCCGCTCCTTGAGAGTGCGGAAGACGGCCATCGAGGCTTCCGTCTCAGTTTTGGCAATGCCGCGTGCTACCCGTAAGCGCGTGTCCATATCGATCATCGTGGAGCGCCAGAACTGTCCACTTTCGGCGGTCTCGGGATACCCTTTTTTTCGCCCTTGTTGCCCACATAGGCCCATAGCCCATCCAACTGCCCGCGTGTAATCTGATACTTGGCCAGCAAAGCCGCTTCCACCTCTTCGACGTGCGCTGCCGCTTCTTCTAACCACTGAATGATGGTGTCTTCTTTGTGGCTCTTCACGCGACTCAGGCTACTAATGCGACTCCCTTCTGCCAACAAAGCCAGGACTTCCAAGATTTCTTCCGCGTCGGTGCGTTTGCCATACAGCAACGTCCCTTTGGTTTCCGTGAACGTCTGCTTACAGCTTTTGCAGCAATAACGCTGACGCCCTTTCTTCGTTTTGCCGAACTTGATGATATTCTGTTGGGCCGCGTTTTGTAGTTTGCCGTAGTCTTGACAGTCTTCATTTGGACAATAGTCTCCCACCTGCGCCAACTCGCTCATCGCCTTTCCTCCTTGTCTTCTTGCTTCTAGTTTACTCTAGTTGGCATCAACACTCAAGAGGGAGACTATCCAGATTCAAGAGCGTTTCTTCTTTTTAAACTTGAGTATGGGTGTCAGCGCCCAGGCGATGCTGGAGACCAAGCGCAAAGCCAAGCGCAGAGTTGGAAGGCTCGCTTATGTATGGTCGGGGATAAAAAAGCTAGTTGGCTTTCAGCCGCACCAGTTTACGTTGCAGGTAGATGGACTGACCCACCATTTCCATGCCTCCGAAGTTGTGATAGCAAACAGTGCTATTATCGGCTTGTCCTCTCTGCGCATTGCCCCTGATGTCCGATTTGATGACAGTCGCTTCAACGTGTGCGTTGTGCGCGCGCGCACGGCATGGGATTATGTGAAAATCGCCTGGGATATGTTATTGGGGCGGCAAAAGCGCAATCCTCATTTGCATTTTCTGGAAGCCGAAGAGCGTGTCCATATTGCGGCGAACCACGCCGCACCCATCCAGGCCGATGGTGAATTCATTGGCCGGGAAAGCGTGAGCGTTTCATTTGTGCCCCAAGCTGTGCAAATTATCGCCCCACCTGACTGATTGTGGCATCTGCATTTTCCCGTACAGTCACGATGACGCCTGACTCTCCTGTTCCCGGTAAAGTTTCCGGCTTCTCATCATACTTGCCTGGATGATGATGCCCAGGATGAGAGCGCCCCCGAAGATGATATAGGTCAGGGGTGGTTCCACATTGAGGGAGCGTACCAGGAGCGTCGCGCCGCTGGACGAAGAAAGCAAAATCAGCGCCCAATCGAACAGGGAAATCGCCAACACGATCCCGACTATCGCTCCAATGATCACCAAGATCCAGGTAAGGACCGGTATCTGCAATCCTATAAGGTCGAGGAAATTGAATACGACATACCCTCCAGTCACAAATCCGGCCACGCCGACAGCGATCTCTTGAAAGAGGATCGCCAGCAGCGCGCCGATGATCCCGGCTACTATCGCAACAAACAGCGTCAACCATGCCGGCCATGCCAAGGTCAAGCGGGTAACCAATTCCATCGTCAGCACAAATCCCGTCCCACCGACAAAAAGCCAGAAAAGTTGGCGGCCCAACAGAAGCAACAAAATGCTCACCAAGATTCTCAGTGCAGTCATACTATCCTCCCTGTAAAACAGCGACCAAGGACACAGCGCTCAGAGTTCTTTCCTGTGAGCGCTGTGTCCTCTGTGACTCAGAACTTCATCCGCGTTGCTGTGGCATCATCTCACACAGATACTTCTATCGCGGCCAGATGCGACGACCAAAAATCAGCGAAAGGATCAGCAGCACGATGAAGACGTAAAAGATGATCCGGGCGACATCAGTCGCTAAACCGGCAATACCGCCAAATCCAAGAATCGCGGCGATAACCGCAACCACCAAAAAGATGATAATCCACCTGAGCATCGTAATCCTCCTTTGAAAGTGAAATTGTCTTGGCGCGGCAAACACGTGAGAAGTGCCGCTTACACAGAATGACTAGCTACCGGGCACGCCCGATCTGCTTTTGCATATCTATCATCCGATCATATTCATGAACTTTCTGACATCGTACATCCACTCGCGCGTAACCAAGTCCACGTCGGTTTTTTCGCCATTGGTCACACTGATCGTCACGTGCCCACCGCCGCCTTCGAACGTGAGGCAGCACTCGTTTTCTTCGGTCAGGTTGAGTCCCAGGCCTTCTTCACCAAAGTATGCTTTCGCCTTTTCCATTACCTTCTCTGGGGAAAGTTCTGTTTCAATACCGTAATGTCCCATTGCCATTGTAACGCCTCCTTTTGTTATCCGTTTGTTTTAGCATAGTACTAATGATCTCGGCCAACCGCCGGATTGTGTTGTCATCCAGATTGATTTACGTTGGAAGAGTTGGGATTTAGTTGCGGCGCATTTCCTTTCTTTGTTCTCCTTCAGCCAATCCCATACCATTCTCCGGCATCCACTCGGGCCAATGGGCAATCCATTCGGGCACTTTGGCGGCTTTCACCCGGTCGCAGATGGGTAAATAGGGTTTCAGGTCGATAATAGGTGTATCGTCAAAAGCATCCATGTCGGCAAGCTCAACTGTGCCCTCCGCGTGATCGACCCGCAGCACCTTCGCGGTTGTCAGGGCAATCGGGTTGGGCCGCTCAGGCCACCGTGAGGCAAAGACCCCCGTCATAGGCGTGCCTTCGCCGTAGGGCGGCCTGCTTTCCAACACTTGACGGGCGCGTTCGTCCTGAGCGTGATTGAACCACCACAGCACCTGGACGTAGCCAAAGTGCTCAAGTTGCTTTAATCCAGGCCGGTAGGCTGCATCGATAGACAGATAGACACGCCCATTCTCACGTTTGACCTGACCGATTACAACGATATTAAACGTTTGTTGCTTATGTTGCATCGTAGTTCTCCTTTGTCATGCGGCGCTGATCTCTTCCGCAACAGGCGTCGCTTCTACCCACCGCCGCCAAGCCAACGTCCACAGCGTCGAAAAATACGCAGAGATCCCGCCTTGCACGATGAGCAACAGCGGCCACAGCAAGCAGCACAACGCCGGCAGTACCAGCCCTACACCCAGCACGAGGCCAATAACAATCTGGATCAAAAACAGCACAACGGCCGAGCCGAAGTTTTCGATCAGCACGTTAGCGCCTCTTCGATAAGCGGCAAATACGCCGCAATCCTCGAGCATACACGCCCGGTTAGCAAACGTGCGCAGCAGATCGAGAATGAGCGTGAGCGGCAAGGCTATGCAAAGAAGCGCACCCAAGATCACCCACACATTGCGGGGTCCGATTTGGCCCATATCGCTGAAGACTTGTGACACGCCCAGATAAGCGGCAGCCGCCCCCAGACTGGCGAGCAACAGGAACAAAACAGGGATGGCCGGAAAGATGCCGATTCCCAGCAGCGTCCACCCCTTCTGTAATGCCGCCGAGATCGTTTCTCCGAAAGTCGTGTCATAACCGCCATCGATCTTGCTGGCCCCTGCGATCAAGGCACCGCGCGCCAGGGTTGAGACCACCCATACTGCCAGGGCGATGAGAAGGACGATACCCAGCAGAGCAATCGCGATAAGGGTGGGGATCGCGGGCAAACCCATGCCCTCGGCCGGCGGGAATGGCATCCCGTGCCAATCAGGGGGCATTTGCCATTCTCTATCGTAGTTCCTGAAGGACTGGCTTCCACTTGAGGCGCCAGTTCCCCCACTGCTACCCAGAGCGACGAGAATGCCCAAAAGAATCAAGAACTTGTGTTCCCAAATGATTGTCCAAGCCCGGCTCAACAATTTTCCGAAGTCCATTTTCTACCTCCATAATTTGTGACATACCCGAAGCGTATCCCTTAACGAGAAACTCCCCGGATAGGTGAAACACCGGGGAGTTTCACAACACAAGTTGTTCACAACCTCACGCTGCCGCCGTATATTCCGGGAGTCGTTCAATGAAATCTGAACTGACCGATAGATACACTCGATCCTCAGTTACCTGATTGATCCAGGTCGTGGGTACGATCTTCTTCTCCTTCAGGAACAATCCCTTCGAGATCAACAAGTGGGTCGCCCGTTCTTGTTGCGGGTTGGCGAAGATACGCTCTACATCGCCCACGTGCTCGTCGTCCATAGTAATCACATCTGCGCCTTCTTTTAGCGCCACTGTCCCTTCCGGAATGTTGCGCCACGTCTCTAAAACGTAGTTAGGGCGCGCTTCGAGTGGATAGGGTTGGGTGCCCCACCATGCAAAACCCGGGGCAGGATACCAATAATATGGCCGGGCGTAGCCTCTCCTATGGGGATAGCCGGGGTCGACCGACGTCACTCTGACGTACTGTTCTTCTTCGAAATCCGGCAAAGATTCCAGATCCTCGGTTGTTTTCAAAGTGATCCGATCCTCTGCCGTGCTACTCACCATATCAATGGGAACAACCTTGTCTTCGATGAACAAGAAACCCTTGCGCACGATTAGATGCGTGATCTCTTTGGTCTGTGGGTCTAAGACGACCCGTTCGATTTCACCTACTTTTTCATTATCCAGTGTATACACATTAGCATTTTCCTTGAATTGCATCGTTCTTCTCCTTTTTTACGATACTGCCTGCTACTGCTGTGTGGTGAAATCCCACCTGAAAGCGCGAAGCAGGCATTTATGGCCACGTTTGTTGAAACCTTACCTTCAGTATACATAACGAGCCTTCGTATAGCCGATGATTGCGGTTGGAATAAGGTAGTGCTAAGTTGGTAAGGTTGGCTTTTCGTTGGCGATTTCAAATTCACTCCTCATCGGCAACTAGGTCAACTGGAAAGCCTCTCTTCCTCATCGCCTGCTAAGCCTCCAACGTATCTCCAACTTTGACAACCTAGCCCTGCTCACGCCCAACCACATCCGGCAGTTGAGGGGAAATATCTGTGTTATGCTAAAAAAGCAGGATACCTTGACCGTATCCGCAAAAAATCATATTAGAAAGAGGTGGATATGTCAGAAGACGTTATGAAACCGCAAAGCGTCGAACCGACCGGCACGCCCGCGGCATCCAAAATAAAAGAACATCAGGAGCGACGTAACAGGCTGGCCAAAACCACACAAGTGATTTGGTTGGTTACCTCGATCCTCGAAGTCCTCATTGGAATTCGCGTACTGCTGAGACTCATGGCCGCCAACCCCGAAGCGGGATTCGCCCGGTTCATTTACGGTATGACGAACGTGTTCCTTGTGCCATTCGCGGCCCTTCTGCCGAACCCGTCGGCCAACGGGTTTGTATTGGAGCTATCATCTTTGATGGGGATGTTAGTCTATGCCTTACTGGCGTGGGGCATCGTACGCATAATGTGGGTGGTCTTTGAACAGCCGCCGGAAAGTGGTGGCCCCGGAGCCATCACATAAGTAAGGGATTCACAGGAGGTTAGCATGATTATCTTGAGAATTCTAATTGGCATTCTCTTGCTCCTACTTGGTCGGAAATTATTCTGGCTGTTCGTGGCTGGCATCGGTTTCATTGTGGCCATGGATTTGGTGATACGTTTGTTCCCAGATTCGGCAATTTTGGTTGCTGTGGTAGCCGGTTTGGTGGCCGGTGTGATCGGCGCTTTACTGGCCATATTCTTGCAGCAAGTAGCTGTGGGGGTGGCCGGTTTCCTGGCCGGGTGGTACATTATCCTCAGCCTGCTGGATGCCTTTGCCCTGGCTGAGATGACGGTTCCGGCCTGGCTGCTTGCCATCTTTGGAGGAATCGTGGGATTCATCGTAGCCTTGGCACTGCTGGGTTGGGCACTGATCGTGCTCTCCTCTCTGAGTGGGGCCAGTCTCATCGTCCAAACAATCGATCTGGACCGTTCAGTAACAATATTAGTGTTCGTGCTCGTTGCCATCGTCGGTATCGTCGTCCAGGGAAGAACGCTGAGCAGGGAAAGTTGATAGGGGGTAAGTTCATGAACAGTAAGAAAAATTTAGGTCTGTTTCTGTTGAGTATTTGGCTGATTGCCTCGGGCTTGCTGTCGTTGCTCAATGTTGGCGGCGCAGCACTCAGAATCATCGTGGACATTTTGGCCATCGCGGCTGGCGTCGCGATCCTGATTGGGCGGCGCAATTGGCCGGCCAAAATCGGAATGATCTTGCTGGCTATCTGGTTAATCGTCTCGGCGTTGCTTCCGCTGTTGAACTTCAACTTTCAGGGCAGCGGCCTGATCCTGGCCGTGCTGGCTATCGCCGCCGGAGTACTGATTCTATTGAATCGGTAGTCGCACGTTTATAGGAGGCTTTTCAGTGCTGTTCGAACGAATTGAATCGGAAGGATTGGCACACTATTCATACTTGATCGGCGACGGTAGAGAGGCCGCCGTCATCGACCCCCGGCGCGACGGCTCCGTCTACATCAACTGGGCCAACCGCACGGGCCACACCATCGTCCACGTGCTGGAGACTCATCGCAATGAGGATTACGTCATCGGCTCGGTGGAGCTGGCGGCTCGCACCGGGGCCGCGGTGTACCACGCCGACGCGCAGTGGGATTACGCATACGGTCAGGCCGCGCAGGATGCGCAAACCTGGCAGGTGGGCCGCCTGGAACTGGAAGCCATCCACTCGCCCGGTCACACGCCCGGTTCGATGAGCTACCTGCTGCGCAACCCCGAAGGCGCGCCGTGGATGCTGTTCACCGGCGACGCCCTCTTTGCCGGCGACGTGGGACGCGTGGATCTGTTAGGCGAAGCGCGTGTCGAAGAGATGGCAGGCCAGCTGTACGAGACACTGTTTGATAAGCTGCTGGCCCTGCCCGACGACCTCATCGTCTGCCCGGCTCACGGCGCAGGCTCGGCGTGCGGGAGTGCCATCGCCGAGCGGATGTGGACGACGCTGGGCCTGGAACGGCGTCTCAACCCGAAGCTGCAATACGCCAACCGCAGCGATTTTGTCGAAAACGTCGCCCAGATGTTGGAGCGCCCACCCTATTTCCAGCGCGTGGAAGAACTGAATCTGTCCGGCGCGGCGCCCAGAGTGAAGAACGTCCCCCTCCCGCCGCCTTTGACTGCGGATGATTTCGCGCAGCACGCGCGCAACGCGATCGTCGTTGATACGCGGGATGAGATGGGCTTCGGGGCGGCCCACGTGCCGGACGCACTCTCGCTCTGGCTTGACGGACTGTCCAGTTTTGCCGGCTGGTTCTTACCCTACGACGAGCCGCTGCTGTTGGTCAATGCCACGGACAATCCCACGGCGGCAACCCGGCGCTTGCTCCGCATGGGATACGATGAGCCGGCAGGCTACCTCGCCGGCGGGGTGCACGCCTGGCTGGCTGCCGGGCGCCGCAGCGAGGCCGTCGAGTTGGTGACGGTGCAGAATCTGTGCCGCGCGCTCGACGCGGGTGAGGAGGGCTGGATCCTGGACGTGCGCAGCGCCGGCGAATTGAAGAGCCAGGGCCGCATCACGGGCGCGCATCACATCCACCTCACGCAGCTCCCCGCCCATCTGGAAGCGGTGCCCCAAGAGCGGAAAATCACCATCTTCTGCGGCAGCGGGCGGCGGTCCATGATCGGGGCCAGCCTGCTGAGGCGCGCGGGCCGGGAGAACGTCGCCGTGGTGTTGGGCGGCCTGGCCGGCTGGCACTCAACCACGTGTCCCGTTGAAATGGACGCGTAAGATGTTTTCCGATAACGAAAGAACTTACACAAACGGGTTTTACCGCAGAGCACGCGGAGATTTTGCAATCTCTCTGCGTACTTGGCGCTCTCTGCGGTGAAACAGCAGCATCATACGTAAGTTCTTAGCGCATCAGTTCTTTTTTGGAAAGGAGATCACATGACGCTACGATTTATACCCGGCGACACGGTCAAGGTTCCCGAGATCGCGTTCGCCGATGAAATTCGATTGCCCGCCGCGCGCACGGCCGTCGTGGTGGTGGACATGCAGAACGACTTCGTCAAACCCGGCGGCGCGCTCGTCGTCGAGGCGGCGGCGGAGACCATCCCGCGCATCCAAAAGCTGCTGGAAGCCGCGCGCGCTCACGACGTTCACGTGGTTTACACGCAGGATACACACATCGAGGGCGATGTGGAGTGGGAAGAATGGCCCGATCACGTCCTGGAAGGAAGCTGGGGCTGGCACATCATCGACGAACTCGCGCCGCAGCCCGGCGACCTGGTGTGCCGGAAGAACCGCTACGACGGCTTCTACGGTACGTGGATGGATCACTACCTGGGCCATGTGTGGGAAGTCAAATATGTGGTCATCGTCGGCACAGTCTCCAACATCTGCGTGTTACACACGGCGGCCTCGGCAGGCTTGCGCTATTTCCACGTCGTCACCCCCGCCGACGCCATCTCCGCCCTGAACGACTTCGACCAGGCGCTGACTTTGCGGCAGGTCTCGTGGCTCTATTCCGGCACCGCCGTGCGCAGCGCGAGCAACGTGTCATTCGAAGACGTAATCAGCGTCCAGGTGCCCCGCCGGCGCATGGCGTGGTGTCCCGAACCCGGCGAGGACGAACTGGCCGCGATGACGCCCCAGGAGCAGCGCATCGCCGAACTTGAGGCTCAGCTTTGCGAGCGCGAGGCCGTCATCACCACGCTAAAGGACCGCCTGGGAGAGGCATGAACATTGGTGAAATTCACGAAGGGAGGTGGCTGGCCTGGATTATGGGAAATGCAAAAGAATGTGAATGACGGGAAAGTATGCTTAGGTCGCTTCAGGGATATGACATCCCGAAACATATTGGTCAATATCACCGGCGAACTGAAGTAAAGAAAAGGAGCGTTGATATGGAATTCAAACATGGTGTAAATGTGTTTACCGCTGAAGGTGATAAAGTAGGCAGTATTGAGCAAGTTGTGGTCGATCCCCGGACGAAGGAAGTCACCCACGTCATCGTCAAGCAGGGTTTTTTGTTCACCGAGGACAAAGTCTTGCCTACCGACTTGATCGCCACGGCAACGGGCGAACAAGTTACGCTGAATGAGGATGTAGAGGACCTGGAAGCGATGCCCAAGTTCGAGGAAACCGAATATGTCGAGGCGGCGGCTCCATTGGATGTCCCGCCACCCTCATCGACAGCCGCGAGCCGGTTTGCCTGGCCTATGTACTATCTGCCACCCAATAAACCGGGAAAAGAATTGATTCCGCGCCGGTCCGACATCAAAGAACCGCGATATATTCGCCAGACCGAACGTAACGTCCCGAAAGGGTCTGTGGTTCTGGAGGAAAACGCCGAGGTGATCAGCGCCGACGACAAATATGTGGGCGATGTGCAGGAAGTATTCACCAATGCAGAAGATGATCGCATAACCCATCTGCTCGTCTCCCGCGGCCTGCTGTTCAAGGAAGAGCGGTGTGTCCCCGCCGCGTGGATCGATAAGGTAAGAGAGGGGACGATTCACCTCGCTGTAGAATCGTCTGTCCTCAAAAAACTGCAACCTTACCTTGCCGATAACCAGGGTGAAAGTGCCGCAGCAGAATCGTAGATGAAAGTCATTGCGGCTGTCGGGCGTCATGCGTCCGGCAAAGACGAATTGGCTGACCATCTGCACCGGCGATGTAACATCCCGGTGTTAGTTTCGGGAGACATAGTGCGGGACCTGGCCCGCGAGCGGAGCATTGAACCGACGCGGGCCAACCTGCACCAGCTCTCCCGGCAGGCCATACGCGAGCATGGTGCGGACTATCTTATGCAGCGCCTCATCGACCGGATCGAGGCGCACGATTGGCAGGCAGTAGCCATCTCCGGCGTGCGCACGCCGGTCGATGTCGAGACGCTGCGCGAGCACTTTGGACAGGATTTGCTGGTCGTGCACGTTGCGGTTGGCGATCCGCGCGAACGCTACCGCCGTATGCAGGACCGGGACGCGCTCCGGGATCCGGAGAGCTACGAAGCCTTTCTGCGCCAGGAGCGAGAAGAAGAGGAATTGTACTCGCTCGGCGAAACAATCCGCCGGGCCGATGTGACCATCGCAAACAACGGCACCCTGGAAACGTTTCACCGGCAAATCGAGGCCGCGCTCATCCGCCCGGTGCTGGCGGAGGAAGTCGCGTGTGAGATGCCGAGTCAACCAAAATAAGGGTTTTTACCACGGAGACACAAAGAACACCAAGATTTTTTAGAATTCTCTCTGTGGTTGTTTTTGAAAGGGGTAAGAGATGCGCAGGACGAAGATCGTTTGCACAATTGGTCCGGCCAGCCGGGAACCGGAGATGCTGCGCCGGTTGGTTGAAGCCGGGATGGACGTGGCCCGGCTCAACCTGTCACACGGCAGCCGGGACGAGCACGCCGAGAACGTCGAGCGTATCCGTACCATCGCCGGTGAAACGGGCAAACCGGTCGCGATCATGGCCGATCTCCAGGGACCCAAATTGCGTGTTGGGGAGATGGTCGAGGGCGGCGTGCTGCTAGAAGCGGGCACGCAGGTGACCCTTATTCCCGGGGACGTGGTGGGGCGCTCGCCGGACGCGCTTCCGGTGCAGAACGAGAACTTCGCTTCCCTGGTATCGCCGGGAGAACGTGTGCTGCTCGACGATGGGCTGCTCGTCTTGCGCGTCGAGTCAATCGAAGGAAAGGACGTCCATTGCCAGGTTCTGGTCGGCGGCCGGTTGAAGAGCAACAAAGGCATCAACCTGCCGGGAGCTTCGGTCGATCTGCCCTCACTGACCGAAAAAGATCGGGATGACCTGGCGCACGCTCTGAAATGGGGCGTGGATTGGATCGCCCTCTCTTTCGTCCGCACCGCTGAGGACATCATCAAGCTGCGTGACCTGGCCCGAGAGCTTTCCGGCTTCGAAAACACGCCGCCGCTGATGGCGAAGATCGAGAAGCCCCAGGCGCTGGAGCATATCGACGCCATTATCGCCGCCGTGGATGGAATCATGGTGGCGCGGGGCGATCTGGGCATCGAGATTCCCACCGAAAAGGTTCCTATGGCGCAAAAACGTCTTATCGCCAAATCCAACCAGACGGGCATTCCCGTGATCACCGCCACGCAGATGCTGGAGTCGATGATCCGCCACCCCCAGCCCACGCGCGCCGAGGCCTCAGACGTGGCGAATGCCATTCTCGACGGCACAGACGCGCTGATGCTCTCCGGTGAAACTTCCATCGGCAAGTATCCGGTGGAGGCGGTGCGCACCATGGTGCGCATCGCGTGCGAGGTGGAGGGACACCTGCCGGACAAACCGCTTCAGCCTTTCCGCCCGTCGGAGGGGAATCTCAATCTGTCCATCGCCGACGCCGTGGGCCGGTCGGCGCGTGAGGCGGCCCACAATCTCAAAGCGGCGGCCATCATCTCGCCTACCGCCTCGGGCTACACCGCGCGCACCATGTCGCGCTACCGGCCCGATTCGCCCATCATCGCCATCACGCCCGACGAGCGCGTCCAGCGCCGGCTGATGCTCTACTGGGGCGTCACACCACTGCTGGCGCCGCGTTCCGACAACACCGACGATATGATCGCCCACGCCGTCGCAGCCGCGCAGAAACGCGAGTTGATCGACGCGGGGGATGTGGTGGTCATCACCGCCGGCGCGGCCCGTTCGGAGCGGGGCACGACCAATCTCATACGCGTTCGCATTGTAGAATGATAACAATAAAAAGGAGTCAAGCCATGGCAAAAAAATCATCGAAAGATAGCGGTCGTTCAATTCCCAAAATCGAGATCAATCTAGGATTATCGTCAGAACAAGGTGAAGAATTACTCGAAACATTGAAGGATCGTTTTGAGAAAAATATGCACCGTCACAAAGGTCTTGAATGGCCCGGCATACAAGCAAAACTGGAAGCTCAGCCTGAAAAACTGGCGTCACTTCGTGCTATGGAAAGTACCGGCGGTGCACCGGATGTTGTCGGTTATGACAAAAAGGCGGACGAATACATTTTCTTTGATTGTTCAGCGCAAAGTCCGAAAGGCCGTAGAAGTATTTGTTATGACGGAGAAGGGCAGGAAGCAAGGGAAAAGAAAGGTGTCTACCCCGCCGGAAACGCTGTTGATCTCGCAGATACAATGGGGATCGAACTCTTGAATGAAGACCAATACAGGCAGCTTCAAGACCTTGGCGAATTTGATACCAAAACCGAAAGCTGGTTACAGACACCGGCAGATATCAGAAAACTGGGTGGCGCCATTTTTGGTGATCGTCGCTACGACCACGTCTTTGTGTTTCACAATAGCGCGCCATCTTTCTATGCCGCCAGGGGATTCCGTGGCTCACTAAGGGTCTAGCCTGCGGATAGCTACTCAATCTATGACCCATTCAAGCTCAGGTGATCTCAAACCTCCGGAATCTCACGAGACTCCTGGTGAGGCAAACATCTGCGTTAGACGATAGTTTGACAATACCTTGCCCTTCCTTTCCGTGCGCGATCTGTCAACAGCGTTGGCATGGGTGATCAATCGTATTCATCATAACCGTTCAGTAGGAGAGTGACTTGTGCGTTGGGATAACATTTTGAAATGTGAGGGCCAGTTACTGCATGATCTTGACGTAGGTCATTTTGGGGTCAACCCGCACACCCTGGAGCAAATCTTGTTGTTGGCGATTGAGATATCGCGCGAGGGCCGCGAGGGCCGCAAAGTGGGTACCATGTTTGTCATTTCCGATGAGGCAGCAACCCTGCAACATTCCAAGAACCTGATCCTTGATCCGCTTGGCTACCATCCCGACGCACAAAAACACTTGGGCGATCCCAACATACGCGAGACCATTAAGGAACTCGCCCAATTGGATGGCGCTTTTATTGTCTCCGATGCGGGTGTAATCCTTTCGGCGTGCCGTTACATCAACGCCAGCTCCGAGGGCATCGATTTGCCGCTGGGATTAGGCAGCCGTCATATGGCCGCCGCGTCGATCACCAAACAGACCGACGCCGTGGCCGTCGTCGTTTCCGAAAGCGCGGTCGTGCGTATCTTCGATGACGGCGAGATCGTCTGCGAGATCATCCCCGAGTTGTGGCTACTGGAGCTCTATGAGATGAACCTGGAGAAGATACTGCAGATGGAAAGGACGTAGCGATTTTTATGACCCGTGAACGCCCCTACGATCCAGCGAAGTACAACCGGGCTTTTGGCCTGGGAGTGGTGCTCAACGTCGGGTTCGTCGTTGTGGAAGCGATTTTTGGTTATCTAACCGGCTCGCTGGCACTATTGGCCGACGCCGGTCACAATGCCGGGGATGTGCTGGGACTTTTCCTGGCCTGGGGCGCCAATAGGCTCATGCAGCGTTCACCCAACCAGCGACACACGTATGGCTGGCGCTCCTCTTCGATCCTCGCGGCTATGCTCAACGCCTTCATCCTCCTGGTCGCTGTTGGGGGGATCGCGCGCGAGGCTGTGATCCGTTTTGCCGATCCGGCGCCGGTAGCCAGCACGACCGTCATCTTGGTAGCAGCGGTGGGCACGGTGATCAACCTGATCACGGCGCTACTCTTTGTGACGGACCGGGAGCGGGATCTGAATGTGCGCGGCGCGTTTACCCATATGGCCGCTGATGCGGGCGTCTCGGCGGGCGTCGTTGTGACTGGATTGACCCTGCGTTTGACCGGCTGGCTGTGGTTGGACTCCGTCGTGAGCCTCGTCATTGCTGGAGTGATCTGTTGGGGAGCGTGGAGCCTGCTGCGCGATGCGTTTCATCTCGCGATGGGAGGCGTGCCCCGCACTATCGACATGACGGCAGTGCGCGCCTATCTGACCGGTTTGCCGGGTGTTGAGGAAGTGCATGACCTGCACGTATGGGGCTTGAGCACCGCAGAGACCGCACTGACCGCGCACTTGATCAAGCCAGATCCTCGTGATGACGACATCCTGATCGAACAAGCTATGGGTGAGTTGCAGGCGCGCTTTGACATCGATCATGTGACGCTGCAGTGGGAGCGCAGCCGGCTGACCGAGTGCCGGGATCGAGCCTGCAATAGAGAAGCTGGCTCGCTATCGGGAGAGGAAACATAAAGCCCTCTCAAGGGACGGAATTTAGTAGATACGTGACAGGACGAAGTGACCTAGACCTGATGGCTGCCTCCGCCGAAGACCTCGAAGGCATTCACGAGATCGGCCCGGAAGTCGCGCGCGCCATCGTCACCTTTTTCGGGGCGAAGCGAAACCGCCAGGTGAGTGGCGCGATGCGCGAAGCGGGCCTCACTCTGGAAAACCCGCTGTATGCGGGCACGGAAAAGGCGCAGCCACTGGACGGCTTGACCTTTGTTTTTACCGGCGAATTGGAGCGCTGGACGCGCGACGAGGTCAAGCGCTACGTCGAGCGCCTGGGCGGGCGGGCCACGTCCAGCGTCAGCGGAGAGACAGATTACGTGGTGGCGGGCCGGTGCCGGTTCGAAACTTGATGAGGCCCGTCAGCGGGACGTGCCGGTGCTCGACGAAGAGGCATTCAAAGCGCTGGTAGACGACCGGCGGGCCTAATCCGTTGTGGCCTGCGCGTGGCTCTCCATCCCGGCTTCGTATACGTCCAGCAGGCGTTGGGTGGTTTCCGGTATTGCGTAACGCTGCATCGCGCGCCTGGCCTCTTCGCCTGTCTTGCGCAAGCGGTTCTCACTGGCCAGCAAGCCGCACACGGCCTCGACGAAAGCATCCTCGTCGTGCGGCACCAGGATTCCGCCGCCTTGCGCCAGGACGTCCACCGGCCCGGGAGCTTCCACGGCGACGACGGGCGTGCCGGCAGCCATCGCCTCCATCAGCACCAGGCCCTGCGTGTCGGTCAAGGAGGCGAAGACGAAGAGGTCGGCAGCGGCGGTATAGAGCGGCACCTCGTCGTGGGGAACCGCGCCGGTAAAAACGACGAGCTTCTCCAGGCCAAGATCGCGGGCCGTCTGTCGCAGTTCGTCCTCGGCGATGCCGCCGCCGACGAAAACCAACCGCGCCGGAGGACATTCGGCCACAATCCGGGCGAACGCGCGCACCAGAAAGTCGAGGTTCTTCTCAATCGCCAGACGCCCTACGTACATCAGGATTTTGGCATTCTCCGGACCCAGCCTGGCGCGCACGCGCTGCGGTTCCAGGGCAGTGTAGGCGCTCAGATCGATGGGTGTTGGTACGACGCTCACCGGTACCTGGGGATCGTATTGCCGTTGGATGAAATCGCGGATGCTCGCCGTCGGTGCGATCACGTGCGCGCACCTTTCCATGTACCGTTCGATGATGCCGTTGATGACGGCAGTCGCCAGTCCCGGGGCAACGGGGAAGTACTCTTTCACGTTCTTGTCGTAGCGGGTGTGAAAAGTCCAGATCAATGGAACTTCCATGTCCTCCGCTATACCGGCAGCGACGTCTCCCATCACGTAGGGCTGGTGACTGTGAATCACGTGGGGTTTGATGCCCTCAATGGTTGTCATGATAGGACCCTTGAGCGGCAGTGGCAGCGATCCAGATAAACCGCCGGGCAAGTCCAGGGCCGGAACGCGGTAGACGTAGGGTTCCGCGTCCTCGTAATCCTGGTATTCAGGGGTGACGATGTGCACCTCGTGGCCCGCGTCAATCAATCCTTGCCGGAAGAGATCGATAGAGACCACAATCCCGCCTATCACGGGTTTGTAATTATTGGTGAACATGACGATACGCATAGTTATCCTTTCACTTGGTCGTTTGCTTTTGAAGATCAGGCCTTACGCAAGGACGGTACTTTTCACCGCGGAGGTCGCTGAGAACGCAGAGAAATCGGTGTTGTGAGTCATATACAAAATCTCCGCGCCCTTTGCGTCCGCTGCGGTGAATTCTCACCCGTATGCACAAGACCTATTATTAGTATAAGAGAGATAAAGACACCTAGCCGATGTACCGCGTTAAACGGGCGTTGGCTTGGGTTGCGGGAGTTGGAATCAGGTTGGGAGGAGTGAAAACCATGAAACGCCGGTGGCTGTTTTGGCTGTTGGTGATCGCCTTCCTGGTGTTCGTCGTGAGCCGTCTCACCGAGATTGGCGATTTGCTCGACACGCTGCGCCGGGGACGGTGGGAGTGGGTCCTGGCTGCGGCGCTCGCCCAGGTGATCTACCACGTCGTCTACACCGGCATTTTCCGGTCGGCCTTTCATGTCGTGAGCGTCGAAAGCCGCGTACAGGATTTGCTGCCGGTGCGGTTCGCCGCGCTGTTCGTCAACACGGTGGTGCCCGTCGCCACGCTGGGCGGGACGGCGCTGTTCATGGACGATGCCGCGCAGCGGGGAGAATCGCCGTCGCGGGCGGCAGGCGGCGTCCTCATTACGCTGTTGGTTGACATCACCGCGTTCGTCCCGGTGATGAGCGTGGGTTTGCTCTACCTGGGCCTGCGCGATGTGCTGCGCACCTACCAACTCCTCACCGCGTTCGTCGTGCTGTTGATGACGGGCGGCCTGGGAACGCTGCTGCTCCTGGGACGTCGAGAGGAACGCCTGCGCAGTGTGCTCGATTGGGTGCAGAAGCTGGCGGGGCGGGTGGCGGGCTGGGTGAACCGGTCGCCACCGTTGGCGGAGGACTGGGCGGCGCAAAACGCAGCGGAATTCGCCGCCGCTGCCGCAGCCGTCGCGGAGCATCCCTGGCGGCTCGCGCGCACGTTGGGCGTGGCGTTGCTGGCGCACGTGCTCAATATGCTCAGCCTCTATCTGCTGATTCTGGCCTTTTACCACTGGATGGGGGCAGGAGCACTCGTCGCGGGGTATGCGATCAGCCTTACGTTTCGGTTCGCCTCGATCACCCCACAAGGCGTCGGGGTTGCCGAGGGCGTCGTCGTGCTGGCATTTGAAAGCCTGGGGATGCCGGCAGCTACAGCCACCGCGGTGACGCTCGCCTTTCACGGCCTGAGCGTCTGGCTGCCGATCCTCATCGGCTTTGTCGTGCTGCGGTGGCTCAAAACGTTCCAAACGGAGGTGAAAGACAAGTGATCGAAAAGATTCGCATCATGATCAAAGGGACCCGCAACCTGGGTCTGAAAACGCTGTGGGACAGTTTCACCTACTTCTTCCGCCGGCGCTGGTATGAGGCCAGGTTTGGCGATAGACGGCGCTCCGGCCCGCGAGAACAACCGCGCTATCTGTCACCCGGTCATATAAGGCATTACACGCGCCAGGGACGGGACGTGTACATGATGTGCGCCACCGGGGTATATCACCTGACCGTGCTCGCGCCGGACGTGATTCGCGTGCGCTTTCTGGCGGGACATGCTGCGCCCGATCCAATCGCGGGGATCCCTTTTTCGTATGCGGTGGACCGGCTCGATGAAGCGTGGCCCGCCTGCCAGGTCCGCGTCGTAGAGGCGCCCGGCGGCGTCGAAATCCGCACCGCCCGCCTCATCTGCCGGATTGACGAAACCACGGGTCAGATCGGCTTTTTCGACCTGGAAGGCAACATGATCAGCCAAGACGAGGCCGGCGCGGAGTGGAGCCTGTCCGGCGCTGTCCGGTGCCGCAAGCACATTCAGCCGGACGAGCACTTCTACGGTTTGGGCGAGCGCGCCTTTGGGCTGGACTTGCGCGGGCGCGCGTACGAGATGTGGAACACCGATCCCCTCATCTACCGCCTGGGCCAGGACCCCGTGCATCTGTGTATCCCCATGGTGTTGGGATTGCACAGCCAGGGCCGGCAAGGCTACGGCATTTTCTTCGATAACACCTTCCGTGGGCGCTTCAACCTGGGCGCTGCCGAACCCGGCGTGCTCACGTTTGGGGCTGAGGACGGTGAGTTATGCTACTATTTCTTTTACGGTCCGGCGCTGACGACCGTGGTGAAGCGGTACACGGCACTGACCGGACGCACGCCGCTCCCGCCGCTGTGGATGCTCGGCTACCACCAGAGCCGTTGGTCGTACCAGCCCGAAGCCCGCGTCCGCAAGCTGGCGAAGGATTTCCGCGAAGTCTATCACGTGCCCTGCGACTGCATCTACCTGGACATCCATTACATGGACGGCTATCGCTCCTTTACATGGGATCCCCGGCGCTTCCCCGATCCCGCCCGCAAGATCACCGATTTGCACCGGCTGGGCTTCAAGCTTATCGTCATCATCGACCCCGGCATTCGGGCCGACCCTGACTACTGGGTGTGCCGGCAGGGATTGGCAGAGCGCGTTTTCTGCACCTATCCCGACGACGAAACGCTTTTCACCGGGCCGGTTTGGCCGGGCAATTGCTACTTCCCCGACTTCACCAATCCGCGCGTGCGCGACTGGTGGGCGGACCTGTGCACATCGCTGACCGATGTGGGCGTGGATGGTATCTGGAACGACATGAACGAACCGGCTATCTTCGGGCTGCGCGACACGACCATGCCCGACTTCATCCGCCACAACTTGGATGGGGACTTCGGGGAACACGCGAAAGCGCACAACGTCTACGGCATGCAGATGGCGCGGGCGTCGGCGGAGGGTTTGCAGGCGGCGCGCCCGGAAGAGCGCCCGGTCTCCATCACCCGCGCCGGGTGGGCGGGCGTGCAGCGCTACGCGTTGAGCTGGACCGGCGATAACCGGGCGACGTGGGCGCATCTGTGGCTTTCAATGCCGCTGCTGATGAACCTGGGATTGAGCGGTCTGGCACACACCGGCCCCGACATCGGCGGCTACTCCGGCTTTGCCACGGGTGAACTGTTCACCCGCTGGCTGCAAATGGGCGTCTTCCTGCCCTTGTGCCGCGCCCACACCTTCGCCCACGGCCCCGACCAGGAGCCGTGGAGCTGGGGCGAGCCTTACCTGAGCATCAACCGCCGCTACATCGAACTCCGCTACCGGCTGCTGCCCTACCTCTACACCGCCTTCTGGCAGTGCGCGCAGACCGGCGTGCCGGTGGTGCGCCCGCTCTTGTTGGCGTTCCAGGATGACGTGGAGACGCACGCCCTGAACGACCAGTTTATGTGCGGCGACGCTTTCCTGGTCGCGCCGGTGACGGAGAAGGGCGCAACCTCACGCCGCGTCTACCTCCCCGCCGGGGTATGGTACGACTTTTGGGATGACCGGCAGTATCACGGGCCGGCGCACATCGAGGTAGACGCGCCCCTGGAACGCCTGCCGCTCTTCGTGCGGGGTGGCTCCGTCGTTCCGTTGGGGCCGGTGCTGCAGCACACGGGAGAGCGCGCGGTCGATACCCTGCTGCTGCGGGTCTATCCCGGCGACGGTCAACACGCCGTAGCATCGCTTTTGTACGAGGACGACGGCCACACGTGGGCCTTCCGCAAGGGCGATTATCGCCTGACCCGCTTTACGCTGGATTCCACCGGACTTCCGCCTGCGCGCCTCACAGTGGAGCGCCAGGCGGAGGGGAGCTACACCTCCGGCTATCGCCACTTAGAGGTCGCCGTTCTCGGCCTGGGGAGGCCACTCCACCAGGTCATCGTTGATGGGCACCCGCTGCCTGTAGACCCTGATGCCGAGCGCCTGCCCGCCGGACTGTTCGAGCATCTTCAGATCGAATGAGCGCGTGCCAACGCAATTCCAACGTTGGCAACTCAGCACAACAGCACTTCCAACGCCTCCCGCCGTTCAGCGGCGGGATTTTTTGTTACGGTAAGAGATGAACCCATCGCCAGTTTAAAAGAGGCGGCAAATTCTATGCAAGTGATTTACGCACTGTTCGAGCGATACACGGATGCCCAAGCGAGCTTTGAAGCGCTGCGGAAACAGGGATATGACCAGGCGGCCATGAATGTCGTAGTCCAGACCAAAGTCGCCAAGGAATACATTGACCTGGATATGAGCCGCGTGGCGGTGAACGTGACCGATGCCGTAGGCGATAAAACAGTGCAGGGCTTTGCCCCATTCCTGGCCGTCCAAAGACCGGTCCCGCTGCCCGGCACAGGCGACGTCTACGCCGCCGGTGACCTGGCGACGCTCCTGGTCAAAACGGCGACCGCGTATGCCCCTGGCGCCGGTGGCCTGGAAATTGCCCTGAAGGACTTTGTGCCGGCGGATACGGCCCAGGCGTTTGCCGAAGGCGTCGACCGGGGCGGCGTGCTGTTCTGGGTACGTGTGGAGGATGAACGCGCCGCCGGTGTGGGAGAGACGCTGCGCCGCTATCACGGAAAACACGCGGCTAACTATGTAAATTGAAGTCAAAAGGAGTGTAACCGAACCTGGGTACAGCTCCGATAATGAAAACCTAATCAGTGTCCGTGTATTCTGTGTATTCCGTGGTTATTTTCAGAGGAGGTATCGGTGACCGGGGCAGTGGAACGCAAATTTTTAGTGGAAGATAATCCGGCCTGACGTCAGGGAGAAAGCACGATCTGCCGGAAAGGGTATCTGGCTCTGGCCGAGAGGCGCATTGTGGCAGTGCACGTCGCCGGGGATCGGGCTATCTTGACGGTGAAGGGAATCCAGGACAATACCCCCTGGATCACGTTCGAGTATGCCATTCCGGCTGAGGAAGCTGCGACGATGTTGGACGCGTTGTGCGAAAAGCCTCTGATCGTGAAGCGGCTTTACGAGGTGGAATACGGCGGGGTCACGTGGCAAATCGAAGAATTCATGGGGGAGAACTCCGGCTTACGGCTGGGGAAGGTCGCACCGGGCAATGATCAAGACTTCGACAAACCACCGTGGATCGGCAAAGAAGTCACCGGCGACCTGCAGTACCTCGACATATATCTGGTCGCCAGTCCCTACACGACCTGGCAATCGCGCTAAAACCCGCAGCGCTTTCGGTCGCAGCGCCGGAACCGGCGCGACGCGCGCGCGGGGCTGGTGAGCCTGATCCGAGAGACAGCACAAAAGCCCAAGCAGCGCCACGAAACCCGGCTCCCACGGGCCGTGAAAGAGCGGCGACTGGAGGAGAAGCGTCGCCGCAGTGAGAGAAAATGGCTGCGCACACCCCCACAGAAATGGTAGGAGAAAACGATGCCCGAATTGCCCGACAGCGGGTCAAGGCTCCGGGCGGAGCGCCTGCTTTTGCCCCAACCGGCAGGGGCAAGAGGCTTCGGCGGTATAGTTTTTTTGAAGGAGCAAGCGTTATGGATGACATAGGCGTACAGGAGAAGGTAACAGGCGCGGCGAAAACGACGGCGAAGCACCTCATCACACAGTTGACGGATGACTTGCTGCGCTACGAAGATACGGAGACGGCCATCGACGTTTACAAGACGGTCAATTGGATCATCCGGCGGCTCGAGGAGGTCAAAGACGAAGCCCTGGACCTCGCCGCGGACGATATGGCGCAAAGGGGCCTCGACAAGCTGGACACGCCCACCGGCTCCGCCGGTTGGACGGAACCGCAAGCCCGGCAATTGGATGAGGATGCCTGGACCCAGGCCATGGCGCATGATCCACGCCTGCTCAGGATTCAGAGTGAGTTTGAGGGCGCGCGGATCATGCTCGAACGAGCGCAGGAGCCGTTCAAGCAACTGCCGGAATCCCGTTTTTACATCCGGTGATTGGAGGCATACGATGAATCAATCAGAAGCTGACTTGAAAGAATATCGTGAAAAGCGGGATTTTCGCCGTACCAAAGAACCCTCCGGCGGCGAAAAAACGGCTTCCGACAAACCGGTGTTTGTGATCCAAAAGCACGACGCCAGCAACCTGCACTACGATTTCCGGCTGGAAGTGGACGGCGTGCTCAAGTCCTGGGCCGTCCCCAAGGGGCCTTCGACCGATCCCAGCGTGAAGCGGCTGGCCATGCCCACGGAGGATCATCCCCTGGAATACGCCGACTTCGAAGGCGTGATCCCCGAGGACGAATACGGCGGTGGCACGGTGATGGTCTGGGACACCGGCCCCTACCGCAACCTGCGGGCCGAGAAGGACGAAGAGAAACTTTCGATGGCGGAATCCCTCGACGATGGCAAAGTCGAGGTCTGGCTGGAAGGAGAGAAACTGCGCGGCGGCTACGCGCTCATCCGCACCGGAAAGGGCGACGACGCGCGCTGGTTGCTGATCAAAATGGACGACGACGAGGCCGACGCCCGCCGCAATCCCACCAGCACCGAGCCTAAATCCGTCCTCAGCGGGCGCACACTGGATGAGATCGCCGCGGAGGAACAGTGATGGATGAGAAACAAATCGAGGTAGACGGGCGGACCATCGAGGTTGGCAATCTGGACAAGGTGATCTTTCCCGATGCGAACATCACGCAGGGAGGCCTGCTCGACTACTACCGCCGCATGGCCGAGACGATGCTGCCGTATATGAAAGGCCGGCCGCTGACGATGCAGCGCTTTCCCGACGGTATTCAGCACGAGGGCTTCTACCAGCGAACGGCCTCAGACTATTTCCCCGATTGGATTACCCGCGCTTGGGTGTACGTGGAAGAGAGAGACGAGAAACAGCCACAGGTGATTTGCGACAGTGAAGCCACTCTCGTTTACCTGGTGGATCAAGGCTTGATCACGCCCCACATCTGGTTGAGCCGGGCGGACAAACTGGACTATCCCGACAAGTTGATCTTCGACCTCGACCCGCCGGACGACGACTTCGCGCCCGTCCGTGAGGCCGCGCAGGCGTTACACGCGCTGTTGGAAGACCTGGGACTGGCCGTATTCGTGATGACGACCGGATCGCGGGGCGCGCACGTCGTCGTGCCCCTGGATCGCAGCGCCGATTTTGACACCGTGCGCGACTTCGCCAAAGATGTGGCGCAGGTGTTGGCGCAGCAGCATCCCGACCGCTTCACCGTCGAAATGCGGAAAAACCAGCGGCAGGGCCGGCTTTTTCTCGATTATCTGCGCAATGCCTACGGTCAGAACTCGGTCGCGCCTTATGCCGTGCGCGCCAAGCCCGGCGCGCCGGTCGCAACGCCCCTCGATTGGGAGGAGCTTGCCGACACGAGCCTGCACTCGCAAAGCTACACGATGGAGAACATTTTTCGCCGGCTCGGGCAAAAAGAGGATCCCTGGAAAGGGATGATGCGCCACGCTCGTTCTCTGGATGAGCCTCGGAGCCGGCTTGATGATAAGAGAGAGACAACTTAAGGAGGATTTAAACATGAAAGCAATGTTGATTGAAGCATTTGGTGGACCGGAGGTTTTTAGTGCCGGTGAGGTTGGACAGCCAGAGTTCAAGGCGGATGAGGTCTTGGTCAAAGTTCATGCGACCTCGGTTAATCCCGTGGATTACAAACTGCGTCAACATGGATCGTCGGCAGACATCCTGCCCCCTGCGATCCTTGGTTATGACGTTTCCGGCGTGGTCGAGGCGGTAGGCGCGGCCGTTTACACAGTCGCCGTTGGCGAAGAGGTCTATTACAGCCCCGAAATTCTCGGAAACCGGCCGGGCAGTTACGCCGAATATCACGCCGCGCGCGCCGCCATCGTTGCATCTAAGCCGGTTAATCTCTCGCATGAGCAGGCGGCCAGCATCCCGCTCGCCGGAATGACGGCGTGGGATGGTCTAGTGGAGAAAGCGCGCGTAAAAGTGGGCGAAAGCGTACTGATTCATGGAGCAGGCGGCGTGGGGACGCTGGCCATTCAAATCGCCAAAGCGGCGGGGGCTTACGTCATCGCCGTCTGCAGCGATTACATGATCGACACAGCCATGAGTCTGGGCGCCGATCACGCCATCAATTACAAGACGGAGAACTTCGTAGACATCGTCAAGGCCAAGACCGACGGTTTCGGCGTCGATGTGGTCTTCGATACCGTCGGCGGAGACACGCTGACGCGCAGCATCCAGGTGACCAAGCCGTTCGGACGCCTGGTCGGTGTTGTGAGTACGGATACCGGCTTCCGGGACGCGTTCGGCGATAACATCAGCGTGTATCCCACCTTTATGCAGCGCGCGCGCTACAAGCTGGACGCGCTGCGGGTGCTCATCGAACGCGGCGCGCTCGAACCGGTCATCGATTCCGTGATGCCGCTGGCCGAGGTCGCCCAGGCGCATCGCCGTTTGGAACAGGGCGGCGTCAAGGGCAAAATCGTCTTGCGCGTCGTGGAGGAAGGAGAATGAACCATGGAAACTTTTGAACTGACGAGTTCGGCTTTTGCGCACGGGGAGACTATCCCCGTGACCTACACGTGCAGCGATGCGGATATGTCGCCGCCACTCTCGTGGAGTGACGCGCCGGAGGGAACCCGGACTTTCGCTTTGATCTGTGAAGACCCCGATGCCTCCAAGGGCATGTGGTCGCATTGGGTGCTTTACAACATCCCCGCCAACCGGAACAGCCTGCCGGCCAACGTCGTGCCGGGCAAAAAGCTCCACTGGGGCGGCGATCAAGGCGAGAACGATTCCGGCAACGCGAGATATAACGGCCCTTGCCCGCCACCCGGCAAGCCGCATCGCTATTTCTTCCGTATGTACGCGCTCGATGCCGAGTTGGGTTTGGAACCCGGTGCCACCCGGGAGGCATTGCTGGAGGCCATGAAGGGCCATATGCTAGGACAGGCCGAGTTGATGGGCCGCTACGGGCGAGAGCACCGGGCTTGAAAAGGTGGCACCGGCAAGGAGCAACAGGCGAGAGACGCAGCCCAACGCAATTCCAACTCTGCAAACTAAGTCTGCCGGCAGCCCAACCTACGTCGTAGGAAGGAGCGGCTGCTTTTTGATATGATGGATATAACCATTTAGCCACTTTTGCGAGGGTTGCCGACGGTATAGCGCATAATCTTCGTCAGGGTTATAGGCTGAATAGACACTGATGGAGGATGCTATGAAGACCATTAAGGACGTCGAGACTTTCGGCAAGAAAGTGCTCGTGCGCGTCGATTTCAACGTACCGCTGGAGGATGGCGAGGTCGCGGATGATTTTCGCATCCGCGCCGCGCTGCCGACCATCCGGTACCTGATCGATCACCAGGCGCGTATCATCTTGTGCTCCCATTTGGGACGCCCGAAAGGCAAGGTCGTGCCGGAGCTGCGCCTCGACCCGGTCGCCGACCGGCTGGCGCACTTGTTGAACAAGGAGGTCCGCAAAACCGATGACTGCATCGGCCCAAAGGTGGAACAAGCCGTCAAAGACCTGTCGCCGGGAGAAGTGCTCTTGTTGGAAAACACCCGCTTCCACCCCGAGGAAAAGGCCAACGATGCGGATTTCGCGGCGTTGTTGGCCGGCCTGGCCGATCTGTACGTCAACGACGCCTTTGCTGCGGCGCACCGCGCGCACGCTTCGACCGAGGGCGTGACGCACTTTCTGCCCGCCGTTGCCGGGTTGCTGATGGCGAGCGAAGTCGATACCCTGACGCGGATGTTGGAGGAGCCGGAGCACCCCTTCCTCGTTGTTTTGGGCGGCGCGAAAATTTCGGACAAAATCGGTGCCGTGGACAAATTCCTGGAACTGGCGGACACGCTGCTGGTAGGTGGGGGCATGGCCAACACCTTCCTCAAGGCGCGCGGTCTGGAAATGGGCGAATCGCTGGTGGAGGAGAACAGCCTGGATCAGGCACGGCGTCTCCTCGACCGGACCGGCGAGCATTTGGTGCTGCCCGTCGATGCCGTCGTCGCCGACGCATTCGCCGCCGACGCCAAGCGGCAGACCGTTGCCGTGGACGCGGTCCCTGCCGGGTGGCGCATCCTGGACGTCGGCCCGCAGACTATCGAGTTGTTCAAGGAAAAACTTGCTCCGGCGCGCACCGTGGTATGGAACGGCCCCCTCGGCGTCTTCGAGATGGCGCCGTTTGCCGCAGGAACATACGCTCTGGCCCGGGCATTGGCCCGGTCGGAGGCCGTGACGATCACAGGAGGCGGCGAGACGGCGGCTGCCGTCTACAAGGCTGGCGTCGTGGAGCAGATGACCCACGTTTCAACGGGCGGCGGCGCTTTCCTGGACTTTGTGGAAGGGAAAACGTTGCCGGGCCTGGCAGCTTTGGCGCCATAGACGCTAGACTTGCCCGCCCGGGGCGACGCGCTTGCAGGTATTGAAGTGCATCCAAGATGCATAATATTGATCAGGCTGAATTAGTAAGCGTATTTACACACAGTGAAAGTTAACCAAGAACAAGAAAAGGAGAAACCAATGTCAGACAGAGATGCATATCGTGAAAAGGCCGAAGCGCGGCTGGAATTGTTGGACGCGCGGATTAGTGCACTGAAAGCCAAGGCCAAAGCGGCCAAGGCCGATGTGGAAATCAAATACAATGAGCAAATCGAAAAACTGAACGACAGGCGCGCGGATGCGCGCGCCCGGCTCGACGAGCTTGCCCAAAAGGGTGAGGAAGCCTGGCAAGAGGTCAAAGCGGGCGTGGAACAGGCCTTCGGCGAACTTCAGGGCGCAATTGATGCCGCCGCCGCCCGGCTCGAATCTTGAGGCGCTTGGGACAATGAAACGTAAAAATTCGATAACGAAAGGAGTTAGCAATGGCAAGGATAGCGATTAATGGATTCGGTAGGATAGGCCGGGCGGCCTTTAAGATCATCCTGGATACACCGGGGCTGGAAGTGATAGCCATCAACGATTTGATTCCGGTGGAAAACCTGGCCTATTTGCTCAAATATGACTCGGCCTATGGCAAGTACGAGCGCTCTGTGCGCGCGGAAGGCAATAAGCTGCTCGTCGATGATAAAGAATATCAGGTTTTTAGCAGTAAGGACCCAGCCGCGCTTCCGTGGCTTGCGATGGGAGTGGATATCGTTCTGGAGTGCACAGGGTTTTTCACCAAGCGCGAGGATATGGAGAAACACCTCACAGCCGGGGCCAAGTATGTGGTTCTTTCGGCGCCCAGCAAGAGCGACGACGTTCCCACCGTCGTTCACGGCGTGAATGCACCCGACTACAACTCGGTCAAGATGATCTCCTGCGCCAGTTGTACGACCAATTGCATCACGCCACTCGTCGAAGTGATGGGCCGGCGGATCGGCATCAAGAAGGCCATCCTGACGACGGTTCACGCCTACACGTCATCGCAAGCCATCGTGGACGGGCCGAACAAGAAGATGCGCCGTGGCCGTGCGGGGGCCGCCAACTTCGTTCCCACCTCAACCGGCTCTGCTATTGCCACCACCCTAGTCTTGCCGCAATATGAGGGTAAATTTGACGGGGTGGCCGTGCGCGGCCCGGTTATCGTCGGCTCCATCTCGGACGTCATCTTCCTTACCGAGCGGGCAACAACCGTCGAGGAAGTCAACACGATCTTCCGCGAAGAGGCCGCGAGCGACAAGTACGCGGGTATCTTGGGTGTTACGGAAGCCCCCATCGTCTCGTCGGACATCATCGGCGACGCTCACGCCTCCCTGGTGGATCTGGAAATGACGCGCGTCGTGGATGGCGATCTGGTCAAGGTGATGAGTTGGTACGACAACGAATGGGGCTTCACCAGCCAGATGATCCGTGAGGCGCTCAAATTGGCCAAGGAAGCCGGTCTGAACACGTGAAGATGCCCGATTCCACCCTCGCAACGAATGGGACGTTCGATGATCGGAAGGATGCCGGCGAACAGCTTGGCAGAGCCTTGGTCAACTATCGAGGGAAAAATGTCCTTGTTCTGGCCATTCCCAGAGGAGGCGTCGAGGTGGGATTCGAAGTGGCCAGAACCCTTGACGCCGATTTTTCCCTTGTTGTCGTGCGCAAGCTGCCCTTTCCCTACAATCCGGAAGCCGGATTCGGGGCAATTGCCGAGGATGGCAGCACGATCATCATCGAGCGGGCCACCTATGGTGTGCCTAGGGACACCCTCGAACGTACCATTGAGTTCCAGCAGGAGGAAATCGAACGCCGGATCCAGGTATTGCGGAAAGGGCAACCGCTACCGGAGCTAAAAGGCAGGACGGTCATTTTGGTGGATGATGGTATCGCTATGGGATCCACGATGCGAGCCGCCATCAAGTTGTGCAAGAACCAGAAGGCCGGACGCATCGTCGTCGCCGTGCCGGTCACGGGGGAGAGCGTCGCCCGCGAGATCGGGGCTTTAATCGACGAGATGGTCGTTCTGGAGAAGCCGCCCTTCTTCCGCGCCGTGGCCCAGGTCTATCGAAATTGGTACGATGTTTCGGATCGAGAGGTGCTTGAGATGATGGAGACCTGGCGCAGCGAAACGCGGGCGAGTGGGTGAACTTGTTTGGAGATGAGAGATGAACGATACCTTGTACGCCGACAGGCGTGACGGCGGACGGAAACTGGCGCAGCAGTTCGCGGCCTATGCCGATCAATCAGACGTGGTCGTGTTGGGTTTGCCTCGTGGCGGTGTACCGGTCGCTTTCGAAGTGGCCACAGCCCTAGACGCGCCGTTGGACGTTTTCCTAGTGCGTAAGCTGGGCGTGCCCGGTCATAGGGAATTGGCGATGGGCGCAATTGCCTCCGGCGGCGTGTGCGTACTGAACGACGATGTGGTGCGCAGCCTGGGCATCTCCGAGCCAACGATTGAGCGGATAACCGATCAGGAACAGCAGGAGCTGAAACGGCGCGAGAGCGCTTACCGCGGGGACGCACCGCCGCCCGACGTGCAAGGCCGCACGGCCATCCTGGTCGACGATGGACTGGCGACGGGCGCAGGTATGAAGGCCGCAGTCGATGCACTGAAGGCGCGCAAGCCATCACGCATCGTGGTTGCCGTGCCGGTGGCTCCGCCGGAGACGTGCGCCGAATTCAAGACTGAGGCGGACGAGGTCGTGTGTGCTGCCACGCCACGCCTGTTTATGGGTGTCGGGGCCTGGTACCGCGACTTCTCGCAAACGACGGATTCGGAGGTTAAGACGCTGCTGCAGAAAGCCAACGGTGGAACATCGGATTAGAGGGAGAGAAAGATTACATGTCGGTACAGGAAATCACACGCATTATCAAAAGGTATCTGGAAGAAGGTGAGGATACGTTCAGGCATCGTTACGGGCCGGAAGCCGCAACGGCGATTGAGGATTTGATCGCCGTGTTGGAGATACGGTTACGAGAGGGATCGGCTTACACTTCTTTGTGGGATGACTTTGCAGCCGAGCCTCGCGCTACGGAAGATCAGCTCATCGGCGCGCTGGAAGCGCTCATAGAGGCTGACCCCGCGCTGGCTCAACGATTGGCAGCGTTTTTCGAAGAGTATCGTGACGCCACCACGCGCACGCCGGCGGAAAGAGGCGTGAATCTAGCGCCGCGCGAAAGCCCACCGCCGCACCTCCCCGCCAGCCCGGATGACTATAGTGAAGTTGGCACCTACCTCTACGGGAATCTCAGCCCCGGCACCGTCACGCTGGACGAGAGTGGCAGGGGCGTCGTATCTGCCGGCGAACCGGATATCACCGTAGCCACGCCGCGCGTAGGGCAGGGCATTGCCTTGTTCCAGGACATGTATGTCTTCGTCGCGGAGAATGAGGACCTCGGCGAGGATACCCGATTGAAATTGCGCGCCGAACTGGAACAACTGGCCATCGACATCGCCGAAGGGAAAGAAGAATACGAACAATCTATCGTCAGACACTTGGACGCCGTCAGGCGTTTGAGTTCCGAGGTCTACCGGCGCGTTATGGACAAGTTAGCCAACGTTTCCTCTGGTCTGGCTCCGGTGGTCCAACGCGTGGTCAGACGCCTGTTGACGATTAATTGAAGCTAAAGCTATAAGGAGGTTTGAGATGCGATTCGAACAAGGAGCAGACGTATACACGGCACATGGTGACAAGGTGGGTGAGATCAATCGCGTTGTCATTGATCCAAAAACGAACGAGGTTACCCATGTAGTCGTAAAGAAAGGGTTTTTGTTTACCGAGGACAAAGTTGTATCCATCAGTCTGATTGGGCCGACGATTGAAGACCGCATTATGTTGAGGGAAGGCGCGGGAGATCTTGAGGCTTTGCCCGATTTCGAGGAGACACACTTTGTAACGCCAGACAAGGAGGTAGAGACGAAGACGTCCCCACCCAGACAAGCACAACAATTGTATTGGTATCCTCCCACCGCGACCATATGGTGGCATCCGGGCGGCTCTATTGGACATCCGGGCCTCTTTTATACTATACCACCTTACGTGGTGCAGACCGAACGTAATATCCCTAGTGGTACAGTCGCTCTGAAAGAGGGTGCAAAGGTCATCAGCGCAGATAACGAGCATGTTGGAGATGTGGAAATGGTGCTCACCGATCCACAGGAGAATCGTGCGACCCATCTGGTGATTTCCAAGGGACTGCTTTCGAAAGAGAGAAAACTCATCCCCACACCTTGGGTGTCCATCGTTATGTCCGATGAGATCCATTTGGCAGTAAGTTCCGATGTGATCGAGAGACTGCGCGATTACGAACCAGAGACAGAGATCTGAACGGTTCACGTTCGCTGCTCAGAGTTCGTAATAGATGGCATTCTATATTTGCGGATTATGAAACCTATGAAATCGAACGCCCGGCAGATGGCAGAGGGCATGCTGTTTACCGACGAGTACCAACTTACCATGGCCCATCTGTATTACCGGATGGGTCTGCATAGGATGCAGGCCCAATTCGATCATTTCTTCCGCAGCTACCCCGATTACGGGGCGCACCAGGCCGGATACTGCATCAATGCCGGCCTGGAATGGCTGCTGGAGTGGATGCTCGATGCCCACTTTCGGGAGGAAGACATCGCGTATCTGCGCGGCCAGACCGGCCGTACGGGAGAGCGGCTCTTTGCAGACGACTTTCTGGATTGGTTGAGAGCGCACGGCACGTTTGAGGGCATCCACCTGCGCGCCATCCCGGAAGGCCGGGTGGTCCATCCCAACGTGCCCCTGACCGTCGTTCAAGGCCCCCTGGCGATGGCACAGATTTTGGAGACGTCGCTGCTCAATCACCTCAACTACCAGACCCTCATCGCCACTAAAGCCGCGCGCATTCGCCAAGCCGGGCGCGGGCAACTGTTGCTGGAGTTTGGCCTGCGCCGCGCGCAAGAGCAGGGGGCCAATGCCGGCGCGCGCGCGGCCCTCATCGGTGGAGCCGATTTCACCTCCAACGTGGGCATCTCCCACGTCCTTGGATATCCGCCCAAGGGCACCCACGCCCACAGCATGGTGCAGGCCTTCATGGCGTTAGGAGAAGGCGAATTGGGCGCCTTTCGTGCCTACGCCGACGTTTACCCTGACGACTGCCTGTTGTTGGTCGATACCATCAATACGCTGGAGAGCGGCATTCCCAACGCCATCAAAGTTTTCGAGATCTTGCGGCGTCAGGGGCACGAACCAATGGGCGTCCGGCTCGATTCAGGCGACCTGGCCCACCTGAGTATCCAGGCCGCCCGGATGCTCGACGCCGCCGGTTTTCCCGGCGTGTCCATCGTCCTCTCGAACCAATTGGACGAGTTGGTACTCACGCAGATTCTGACCCAAATCGAGGAGGAAGCGCCGCAGTACGACATCGACGCCGATCATCTGATCAAGCGGCTGGTGTACGGGGTAGGGACTCGACTGATCACCTCAGAGGGCGATGCCGCCCTTGATGGCGTCTATAAACTGGTGGCTATGCAAAACGAGGGTCACTGGGTGCCGGCGATCAAACTCTCCGAGACGCCGGCCAAAACGATTAACCCGGGCCACAAACACGTGTGGCGCGTGTATGATGCGCGCGGCAAAGCCACCGCCGATCTACTCGCCCTCGACGATGAAGACCCCCGGCATATGGAGCGCCTCGTGCTGCACCATCCGACCGAAGAACAGACCCGGCGCGTTCTGGAAGGCGAGGCGATTCGGCAAATCGAGCCGCTCCTGGTGGATGTCTTAGAGAATGGTGCTTTGGTCTATGATTTGCCCACGATCGACGCAATACGGGCACAGCGCCAGGCAGATCTGGAACGGCTTGACCCCGGCGTGTGCCGGTTGATCAACCCCCACATTTACCACGTCTCGCTGACAGAGAAACTGTGGAATCTGAAGCAAGACTTGGTCCACACGATGCAAGCGCCAACGCAATTCCAACGTTAGTAACGAACCGCAAAGGGAATTCAAACGCACTCCGTCGTTCGAGAGTGCGATTTTGCGATATGCTGGTTGCAGAACACCGAACAGGCACTACGGTTTTTCGAGGCATTGAGATTGGGAATCTGTGGACCTATGGCGAGGCTGTCGCAGAGGTCCAGGCTGAGGAAGCGGCCAGGGTGCGTTGTATAGGCTAGATGAAATGTGCCTGGTTGTATCACCGCGATCCCAGTGCCTCGCAAAACCATCTTCAATTCTGAGAGGATTCAGTATGGAAATGCAAAAGATCGTGACATTGACGGTAAATCCAGCCATAGATAAGAGCGCCGAGATTGACCACGTAGCTGCCGACCGCAAACTGCGCTGCGAGGCACCCAGGCACGAACCCGGCGGTGGGGGGATCAATGTCTCCCGCGCGATCAGGCGCCTGGGAGGGAACTCCTTGGCGCTGTACCCCGCCGGTGGCACTCTCGGACAGATGCTGGATGATTTGTTGGATCAGGAAAAAGTCAACTATCGCTCGGTGTCCATCGAGGGCATGACGCGAGAAAATCTGACGGTATTTGAGAAATCAGACGGCCGGCAGTTTCGTTTCGGCATGCCGGGGCCAACTTTACGGGAAGAAGAATGGCAGTGCTGTCTCGATGAGCTGGCAAAGATAGAGCCGAAACCGGCGTACATCATCGCCAGTGGGAGTCTCCCGCCGGGCGTGCCCCAGGATTTCTACGCGCGCGTGGCCAGTCTGGGGAAGGATAGCGGCAGTCGTGTCGTCGTGGATTCATCCGGGGAAGCACTGTCTGCGGCGGCCCGCGCCGGAGTCTACTTGCTCAAGCCCAACATGCGGGAGCTGGCGCATCTGGCGGGGCACAAGATTGAGAGCGAATTGGAGCAAGAGCGTGTGGCCCAGGACCTCATCACAAATGGGAACGCCGAAGTCGTCGTTGTCTCACTGGGCGCAGCCGGGGCCTTGCTGGCCTCCGCGATAGGACTGGCGCGCCTGCGCGCCCCTACCGTGAAGATCGTGAGCAAGATTGGCGCGGGTGATAGCATGGTGGCCGGCATCGTGCTCGCCCTCGTGCGCGGCGAGAACCTGGAAAATGCCGTGCGCTTCGGCATCGCTGCCGGAGCTGCGGCGGTGATGACGCCGGGAACTGAATTGTGCCGCCGTGAAGATGCGGAGAAACTCTACGAGCGCATCCTCGCGGGGGAAGAATGAATGGAGAGCGCCCAATTGGACTTCCATAAGATAAAACAAAAGGAGTAGAACGATGAAAACCATAAAGATTAAGCACTACATGATTTTGGTAGCCATTTTGCTTGTGACCCTGTTCACGCAATCCGGCTGTGCCGGGGAGCCATCGCTGGCTCAGACTACGGCGGAGGAGCAGACGACCCGCACGATCAGCATATCGGGCAGCGGGCAGGTCAGCGCCCAACCCGACGTTGCCGTGGTCACGCTGGGCGTACAGACCGAGCCGAAGAGGCCAGCGAGGCACTCTCGCAGAACAACACGCGCATGCAAAGCCTAATCGGCGCACTGCGAGAGGCGGGTATTGCTTCAGAGGATATTCAAACCCGTTCGATTCAACTCCACCCCCGCTACGAAGACGGTCGCCCTGTTGAGGGAGAGCCTCAGATCATCGGTTACGTTGCGACGAACACAGTCGAGGTTCACGTGCGCGACCTGGATGCTCTCGGAGACCTGCTGGACACAGCGGTTGAGGCGGGCGGGAATAGAATCCAGGGACTCAGTTTTGAAGTCAGTGATCCCACCAATATGCTGAATCAAGCCCGGGAGATAGCCTGGAACGAAACTCGGCGCAAGGCCACACAGTTGGCCGACCTCGCCGGGGCAACGCTAGGCGAAATCATCTCCATCGATGAATCCAGCCAGACTCCCTCACCGTCCGTACGTGAGGCGATAGGGGGAGCAGGCGGCGTACCTATCGCGCCAGGTTCGCAAGACTTGCAGGTCACTGTCCAGGTGACCTGGGAGTTAATCCCCCGTTGACAAAGCCTAGGAGATGGGTCAGGCTGACAATAAACATAAGTGCATGATGGAGGTTTCACCTTCGCTGTATAAGAACCTGTCTGGCCAAACTAACAGACCTGATTTGCGCTACGGCTTATCGGCTAAGTGGCAAATCAGGTCTGTTTGCGTTGAACGGTACGGTAGGGCCAGCCTCAGTACAGGTTCTTCTGTTATGCTCCAAATTTGTCCAAACGCCCGGCATGGGCCAGCGCCAGGGGCATCAGGTCGGTCACGGGAAACCGTGGTCCCAGTCCCCCGGCCAGACAGGCGCGCTCGCCGAACTGCGTGACGGGGTCTGGACGGCACGTATCCGACCACAGCAGCACGGGCACGGGATGCCAGCTGTGATAGCGCATCTTGGCCGGCGTCGAATGGTCGCCGGTGACGATGAGCACATCCGGCTTCAACTCCAGGATACGCGGCACGAAGGCATCCGCCTCTTCGATTAACGCCACTTTACGGTCGAAGTCGCCGTCCTCACCCGCGCTGTCAATGCGCTTGATGTGGACAAAGAAAAAGTCATAGTCGGCCCAACAATCGGCCAGACGATCAAATTCCTCGGCGACCGAGTGACTCGCGGGCAAAGCCTCCATGCCCACCAGTTTGGCAACGCCCCGGTACATAGGGTACATCGCAATCGCCACCGCTTTGAGACCATAGGCTTCCTGCATCGAAGGCCAGCGTGGCAGTTGGGAAAAGCCGCGCAGCAAAACCATATTCGCCGGTTCCTGATCTGCCAGGATGGCTGCCGTTTGATCGACGAATGAACGCACCAGTGTCGCCGTCTTATCGGCATTCGGAGATTGTGCCTCGGCTTTAAGCGGGCGCTCTCCTACTTCGAGGGGGTCCGTTTCGTTGATTTTCGCGTGCAGCCCAGCGCCCCGCAGCACAAACAAGAACCGGTATTCTTTCACCGGTTGGATGTAGAATTGCGCGTCGGACAAGGCGACTCGCTCGCGCAGTAACGCGCACAGATCCGCGCTTTTTTCGGTCGGAATGCGTCCGGCGCGGCGATCCTTTACCTGGCCGGCTTCATCCACGGTGGCGAAGTTGCCGCGCGCGGCGACGTCGCCGGGTTGCAGATCGAAGTCGATGCCGAGGGCTGAAAGCACGCCGCGTCCAACTTGATAGGTGAGTGGATCGTAGCCAAACAGCCCCAAGTGCGCCGGGCCGCTCCCCGGTGTGATGCCAGGGGCAACCGATTCGTGCAATCCACAGATGCCTTGCGCAGCCAGTGCGTCCAGGTGCGGTGTGCGTGCGACTTCCAGGCTGGTTTGTGACCCAGACGCCTCCTCCGGCAGCCCGCCAAGTCCGTCCATCACCAGCAAAACGATCTTGCTGGTCTCATCGCGTTTCACCAATGTTTTCAGGATATCGAAATTCATCTTGGGTATTCCTCCTCGTAATGGCCACAGAGATCACAGAGTTCACAGAGAAAAAGAAAAATTTCTGCGTACCCCCGTGCTCTGCGGCGGAATTTTTGTAGTGGGCATTTCAGCGCCATAAAACTGGCGGTAAACCGCTGCTACAAACCGGTAGTGATCTTGCACCTTACCTTCTCTTTTATGTTATCGAGAGATGTCCCGGTTAACCGACGCTGTTAGTTGGCATCATAGGCGGCATACGTTGGAAAAGTTGGATCTAGCCACCGGACACTTTTTCAAAAATAGGGAAGCCAACGAAAGACAAAAGCTTCCGCATTCGTCAAATGCCGATCTATCATATCCAAACCAATACGGAAAATGCTCAAATCGCGGCGGTCTTT
>Ga0334890_1000983_pt1 | contig 43102 bp, 48 predicted proteins | sample GraSluR1_MG_3_FD_207220 | JGI IMG/M metagenome (GOLD analysis project Ga0334890, IMG submission 207220) | Sludge microbial communities from methane-producing bioreactor in Wageningen University, Netherlands - Granular Sludge_31_08-R1 | ecosystem: Engineered > Bioreactor > Anaerobic >... | reverse complement strand
TAGTTATTTATAAGGTTTTTGGTTTCTATATTTTACAACACCCAAAAATATTTAAAAATGATTGAAATCATAAGCACAATTCATCCACCACCAAAAATATTTTGGAAGTGGTCTTCTTGAGAATTAAAATAAAAATCCGGTAATAATTGGGATGGTTATCAAAAATCCTGCTGTTTTCTCCCATTTCCATCCAATTAGCAATCCAGTTAAAAACAGTGGCATAATTACTAACCACAAATTTTCAAAAAATGTCATTGACATACTTGGTATTGGCAATCCATATCCTACATAAAAAGGAAAAAATAAAACCAACATTAGTGTTCCGCTTATCCTTGCAATCCATTTTACAATATTAACATAATATTTATTCATGATAGTTCAAGTATAATTTTAAGTTTATAATCTTTCTTTTTTTAAAGAGAATTTAAGTTGAATTATTAAAACTTCTCTACTATAAACACAAAATCAAGGGATTATTTCACATCCATTGTATTTAGGATAATAAAAATCATCATAACTAATATTGCCTTTTTTAATTTCATCTTTAATTATATCAACCTTAGATTTTAATTTTTCAACCAGAAAAAAAATAGTATTGCAGATTTGTTGTCTACCAGATTCAGGCCATAATTTTGATTTATTTGAGTAAAGACATCTTCCTCCACAGATGTCCTTTATTTCACATGTTAAACATTCGCCAGTTGGTAAAATTTTGTTTTTAACAATATCTTTTAAAATTGAATATTTTACATCTCCCATATATAAAGGTTTAAAACCTGCTGTAATAGGACATGCAACAATTTTTCCATCGGTTTGTATTCCTAAAACCTTATGTCCTGCTCCACATCTCATAAGAGCTTTTTCATTTGTTAAAAGCGAGTGCATGATTCCAACAAAAGGATATATTCTAAGCACTTCTCTTGTTTTTATTATCCTGTTTATCCATTCATCAACCAGCATTTCAATTCCAGTATTATATGATTCTAATGACCATTTTAAAAAATTTCTGGATATATAATCATTTTTCCAAAAACCAGCATCAATTTGCCAATGAATGGATGAAAAATTAAAATCACTGTTACTAATAAGATGATTAACATTTTTATATATATCACAAGTTTCATCAACAGTCATTCTTGCAATTATTTCACCGTCAAATCCATTTTGTCTAATCTTTTTAAGATTTTCAATAACTTTATCGTAAACACCATTCCCTCTTCTTTCATCAGTATGTTCCTTATTTCCATCTATTGAAGCAAAAATTGTATCAAATTTATTTACATATTTTTTATCAAGTTTGTTAAGAAAAATGGCATTTGTTTGAATCATAAATTTTTTTGCATTAACATTATCCATTATATTTTTAATAGTTTGAATTTTTAGTAAAGGCTCGCCACCATAAAAAGTTATCACAAAATCATCATCACCATCTGAAAGTTTTTTTAATTCTTCTATTTTAACAATAGTATCAGATGGTATTTCAAAATCATACATCTTTTCTTCATCTTTTGACATAAAATCATCCACAGATTTTCCATAACAATACTTACAATTAAGATTACATTTTGAAGTTAAAGATATATAATAATGCATTATAGAAAAACAATTACATATTTTTTTATATAATTTTTGAAAAATAAAAAAGTGTAACTTGTAAGTTATTGCAAAAAAAAGAAATAGAAATATAATCAAATAATATATATGAATATTGTTTTCTCAAGTAAAAAAGCTATATCAGCAGTAATCAGTCTTATTTTGCTTATGACTGTAACAGTTGTATCAATTTCTGTATTTAATGTATGGATTTTAGATTTTCAAAGCAAGAATATGGGCAAAGTAGAACAGGAAAGTTCAAAGACGGGTTTGTTGACATATATTGATAATATAATTGAAGATACGATTTATTTACGTAACGATTACAATAATCTATCGGTAAATTACATAAAAGTTGATGGAAGGAATTGTTCATTCACTCCATTAACAATTGGAGAAGGTCTTTTTGAAATAGATATAGGCAATTGTCTTAACATAGCTAAAAGTGCAACTCCAGAAGTAGTAATAATAACAAATAAAGGTGTCATAAGTAAAAAAGTTTTTTTAAAAAATTATGTTGCCCCATCTTACCTTAACTGTCTTTTAGATGGTGTAACTGTTTTACACGAATCATCAAGAATATTTTATAATTCAAGTCTTGCTGAATATGATGTTGAGGAATGCCATTACATAACAAGGAATTGTGATGATGGGGTTTTAAGTGGCAATAGTGATTTTTCTTATGCATCATGTCATATTTTTGGTCAGGATATAGAACCTGATTTTTTCACATTTACAAATCAATCTGACGTAGACACAAATACAGACATAGTATCAGAAACACTAACACCACAAGGATATCAAGGAAACATTTTAGTAAGCATAACATCAAGCGATTCATCTGCAAATCCTGTTTTAAGTGTTGATGGTGGAACTACATGGTTAAGTTCAACACAAATTTCATATGGAAATAATCTCTCTGTAAAGCTTAGATCAAAACCAGGTTATGAAGAAACAACAATTGCAAACATTACAATAGGTAATTATTCATTTTTATGGAATATTACCACAAAACCTATGCCAGGAGGAGAATTAGTTCTAGTCCCAGGAAATATTGATTTAGGCACAAGCGATTTCTATGTAATGAAATATGAGGCAAAAAATGATGGGACAACAGGTTGTGGTGGTGATGGATGTCCTATTTCAAAGCCAGATTCGCTTCCATGGACAACAATAAATCAGACGTCTGCTAGGTTAAAATGTGAAAGTCTTGGGTCAGGATTTCATCTTATAACAAGGGCAGAATGGGGTACTATAGCAAGAAATGCAGAAAACAATGCAATAAATTGGGTTGGTGGAACTATTGGAAGTGGAACCATGTTTAGAGGTCATACAGATTCTAATCCATCAACATTACTTGCTGTAGCAGATGATTCTAATTATTATTCAGGTACTAACAATGTTGCATCATCAGAACAGAAAAGAGCCTTAATATTAAGTAATGGTGGTGTTGTTTGGGACCTTTCAGGAAACGCTTTTGAATGGAACAATGACACTTTAACAGAAAACAGTTCATTAGGGACAGTAGGTGGCTGGTTTGAATGGTCATCAATAACAGGTTTTAATCAATACAAACCACATAACAGTGCATATACAGGTGATAATGGAATGGGAAGAGTTTTGACTGTTGATTCAGTATTAGAAAGAGGATTTCTTTCAGGTGGTTATTATGGTGATGCATCATATGCAGGACTTTTTGCATTATCATTAAACTGTGCTCCATCATATATGGACAGTATAAGAGGGTTTCGTTGTGCTTACACACCTCAGGAATAATTTTTTAATATATTTCTCACCAAATAATAACAATAAGCTTCAATCCTATTTAAAGTTACGAATCAGTTTATAAATATACAAATATATACATATGTGTTATGGCACAAGAAAACAAAATAACAACAATAAGTGTTATAGGTTTAATCATAGCCTTATTACTGATTATAGGACAAAATTATTTCCCACAATCAGCTTTTAATACAGAAAAAATTCAGGTATCTGGAAAATCACAGATACTTGTAGACCCTGATGAGGGAGTTATAAGATTTAGCATAATCACAAAAGAAGATACCGCAAAACAAGCACAAGAAAATAACAAAAAATATTCATTAGAAGTAATAGATGCTTTAATCAAAATAGGAATAAATAAAGAAAGTATTGAAACATATTCATACACGATTAATGAGTATGGTGAGTGGAGCAGTAAAGAAGACAAATATGTAACAAAGGGTTACAGAGCTGTTAATATGATGCAAATAACTGTAAAAGATCTTGATAAATTATCTGTTATAGTTGATTCAGTAATGCAAAATGGTGCAAATCAAATTGATACTATAACATATCAGTTAAGTAAAGAGAAACAAAAACAGGTAAGAAATGAAGCATTAGAAAAAGCAACAATTGTTGCAACAGAGAAAGCTGATATAATGGCAAAAAATCTTGGAGTATCAAGAGGTAAAGTAACAAGTATAGTTGAGAATAACTACTACTATACACCATTTGAATTAAACACTGTAAATGTGCAAAGAAAAGAAGTTAATGGTGCATATGACTCATTAGATGCTGGTGGTGGATATTTAGGAACACAGAAAGTAGAAGTTACAAGTACTGTAAGTCTTGAATTTGGCATAAAATAAATAATCAAAAATTTATTTTTTTAAAAATATCTATCTATTTAATTCCATTTTATAAAATTGAAGTTTTCTAAGTGTAAGTTCATTTAAATTTTAGGTTTTTCATATATTTTAACAAAAAATATAGAGTTAATAGCGTATAAAAAACAAAAAGTATTTAAATAATAATTGCTTTAATATAATTAATATGATTAATGATAAAAACAAAAAAAAGGTTATCAGGAAAATTGACAATGAATTAAATGAAGTTTTGGGATTAATTGATTTTTTATTAGGAAATGGGGATTTTAAAAGGGGTTTGGAAGATCTTAAAACAACACTAACTCTAAGTTTAGGAACAAAAAAAAAGTTAGATAAGTTAAATTCTGAACATTTGAGTTATGATGTCTTGATTAATAATTTAATTAGGGAAGTTGAAACTTTAAATAAAATTTTGAAAGAAATGAGAAATACTGCTGTTCATGAAATGGATTCAGAGTCAATTTATGTTAATTTATTACAATATAAAAGAAAAATTAAAGTATTTAAGTGGATGAATTATAATGTAACTTATTCTTATAATCAATATGTTATTAATGAGGATGATTTTGAATTCGCACTTAAAATTGATTCTGTAAGATATAAAGGAGAACCAATTCCATTAAAGGATTATCATTTGAGATTTGCAAGGATGAGCTCAAATTTTAACAATAATGATTTAGAAATAAATGCTGTTTATGGAGAAATTGTGGTTTATTTTACATTATTAGATCATTTAATTAAAGAAACTTTTTCAATTAAATCTACAAGAATTTCTAAAGATAAGATTTTTGAACCTATTTATTGGGAATTTGTTTTATCCAAATTAAAATTACCTGGAAAAGTAATTCCAAATGATATTAGAGAAAAGGCACAAGATTTTGATGTAATTTTGATGAAAAAAAAAGAGGATGCAAGAAAGAATGGTTGAATTAAGTAATCCAAATTTAGCTTCTATTCAACAAAAAATACTAACAGATTCTTATACGGATAAATTAGTAAATATTAATTTAAAAGTTTATGTTAGTGAAAATGATCAAGATTTTGGTATCAGTTTGAAAATTAAAAGTGCTGAAGTAAATATTGAATTTGATACAAGAGTAGCTTTGGAAAGACATGAAAAAGGACATAAACATAATCAGATTCATATTCAAGGAGATATTAAAGAAACAACTTTAGATTTCTTCAAGAAGGGAGAATTAAGGATTTTTTTAGATGTTAGTGATGATAAGCAGTTAGTTACAGCCTGTGAGGGGTTTAGTTTTGCAATAGTTGATATTTTATTAATGGTAGAGAAAATATTAGGTTATAATAAAATGGTTCTTGTTCATACATTCTTTGCTAAAGATATAATTGTTTTTAAGCCAAATAAAGCTGAACTACATAATTTGATTGCTGATGCTTTAAAATCTAACAATATTGAGTTAAAGGCTCGTAAATCTAATGATTATTCTAGGTATACCTTAATTAGAAAAATACTTATTATGATATTATTGTTTGAGGATGTTCAAATGTTGAAACCAATTTTCAAGAAGCCTGTGTATGAAACATTTGTTGAAATTCCTGAAATTAAAAGGTTGGGGTTAACAATTAAAGAACATGAGAAAAATGTTAAACAAATGATTAAGGATAAAAAAGAGTTACATAAATTTACAGTTCAAAATTATATCTTAGAGATTAACACCAAATAATCACACAATATTTATAAAGTTATTTGATGTAATACTTATTTTATGGACAAGGCAATAAAGAAAATAGAAAGCATAGAAGAACTATCAGCCTTTTGTAAAAAAAAAGGTTTTATATTCAGAGCAGGTGAAATTTATGGAGGTTTGTCGGGTTTTTTTGATTTTGGTCCATTAGGATGTGAGTTAAAAAACAATATAAAAAATTTATACATAAATAGATTCGTTCACAAAAGAGAAGACATGACAATGCAGGATGGGTCTATAATAACAAATCCTAAAGTATGGAAAGCTTCAGGTCATGTTGACAATTTTGCGGATCTTCTTTTAACAACCAAACAGACCAAAACAAAAATAAGAGCTGATCACTTTATAGAAGATGTTTTAAATATAAATGCAGATGGTCTTAAAGCAAAAGACATACAAGAATTAATATCTAAACATAATTTAAAATATAAAGGAGAAGATTTTGAGGATGTAAAAGATTTTAATCTTATGTTTAGCACACAGATAGGTGCTAGTAGTGAAAAAGGGGCAACTGGATATTTAAGGCCTGAGACATGTCAGAGTATTTTTCCTAATTTCAAATTGCTTGCAGATGTTTCACGTTCAAAATTGCCATTTGGTATAGTTCAGATAGGAAAAGCCTTTAGAAATGAGATATCACCAAGAGATTTTATTTTTAGATGTAGAGAATTTGAACAGATAGAAATGGAATATTTTTATAATCCCAAATCAGAGTTTGATATGTTAAAACCAGAGGACTTAAATGTTAAATTTAATTTTCTTTCCGCACAGACACAGGATAAAGGATTAAAAGAGATGGAAACAATAACAATTAACGACTTAATATCATCAGGCAAAGTTAATAAGATACATGGATATTGGTTATCTAAATTTATTGATTTTTTTATGAATGATATGGGTTTTGCGTTTGATGATATAAGAGTGCGTGAACATGTAAAAACAGAACTTTCACATTATTCTAGTGCAACAGTAGATATAGATTACAAATATCCTTTCGGGTTTAAGGAAATGATGGGTATTGCAAATAGGGCAGATTATGACTTATCTCAACATCAGCTTCATTCAAGTGTTAAGCTTGAATTTTTTGATGAAACAACACAGACAAAGCTCATTCCAAATTGCATAGAGCCATCAATAGGTGTAGAAAGGCTTTTTTTAGCAACAATATGCAATTCATACAATAACGATGAAAAAAGAGGAAATATTGTATTAAATCTGCCAGAAATATTAGCACCATATAAAGTTGCAGTTTTCCCTTTAATGAATAAACCAGAATTAATTGAATTATCAAGAAGTATATTTAAAGAAATTTTACAAGAAGACATATTTGCAATTTATGATAAATCAGGATCAATAGGCAGAAGATATGCAAGAGCTGATGAAATGGGTGTTCCATACTGTTTAACTATAGATTATTCTGCAATAGAAGATGGTGCAAAAAAAGGATTTGTTACAATAAGAGACATAAAAAGTACAGAACAAAAACTCATAAAAATTCAAGACATTGCTGATATAATTCGTTTACTAATAAGAGGAAAAATAAAATTTAATGAATTATAACCATTATAAAATATAAACATTCTTCCAAATTATATCAATCATTTCACTTAAATTATGCAGATTTTTCTTATAATTTATAAATCATACTAAATATACATAATTAATGGGAAAAGTTGATAGGGAAAAATTTAAAGTATTAAATGGTGTTTTTGATGCATCAACACTTGAAACATTAGATTTTTTAAGAAGAAGAAAATATTTTGATGAATTAAGGTCTCCTATAAAAACAGGCAAAGAAGCTGATGTTTACTTAGCAGTAAAAGAAAACAAATTTGTAGCGATTAAAATATATAGAGTAAGAGCTGCAAATTTTAAGAAGATAACATACTATATCAACAGGGATTTCAGATTTAAAAACATTAAAGGTAACATGAGAAAAGTTATCATGATGTGGGTAAGTAAAGAATTTAGAAATCTTTTATTATGTCATAAAAAAGGTGTAAAAGTTCCTTTTCCATATAAATATTTAAACAATGTAATTATAATGGAATACATTGATGGTAAAATGTTAAAAGATACAGAATTAGTAAATCCAAAAGAATTTTTGCTATTACTAATAGATCAATTAAAATCATTATTTAAATCAGCACAACTAACTCATGGTGATTTATCAGAATATAACATACTTGTAGAAGATAATAGATTTCCAGTTATTATAGACTTTGGTCAGGCTATGAATATTAAAAACCCAGCAGATTTTAATGAATTTTATGATCTTTTTCTAAGAGACATTGAAAATATTGTACTATACTTTAACAAAACATATAAGATGGATTTACATACTGATTCAATTATAAAAGAAATAATCCAAGAATCAGAAAACACATTAGAAAAATAATAAAAATACAAACATTAAATTTAGCAATATTTGTTAAAAAAAATAAGTTTTAAAAGTTATTTACAAAAATCCAATTATTAACAATAGGCATACAACAAATGTTATAGACAAAATATCCATCTTAAAAAGATTATAAAAGATTTGTTCAAGCTTATCATACTTACTATTAATAGGTTCAATATATATATTTATATCTGCATATGCAAGAGCAAAATTTGAATAAAGAACAGCTGATGCATAATCATTTTGTTCAGCAAGATCTTTTGAGTATTCAAAATACATATAAGGAATAAGAGGAAAGACATCAGCATTATTAATAGATATTCTTGAATATGTAAAATTTATAAGATTAGAAGTATATTCCATCATCTCAGAATCATTCATAGTTATTGAATTTAGAACAGTGTTCATTCTTGCAATCAATTCTATTCCAGAATATATGCAAAGATATTTGTTTGAATCATCTGTTTCTGCCATGATATTAAGTTTATTTAAATCTTCATTAAATGCACCAATATTATATGCTTTAAGCAATTGATTCTTTATATTTACTTCCTTGCTTATTTTGTTACATGCAGATTTTATTTTTACATCATTAAATGAAATTAAAGCTCCATCATTTTGTATTACATTTTCCCATAACTTAACAGTTTCAAATCTTTCTATAGCATAAGAATAACTTTTCTCATATTTTTCAGCCAAACTCTTTTCATGTTCAATATAAGCATCATAATTTATAATTACAGTTTCGTTGTTATTATCTTTTTGCAATGTCATATTATCAATAGATTCAGCTTTTCTTTTTTCATAATCAATATATTCTTCTATAGGTTTTTGCAGTAAATCGTAAGCTTCATTAGTTCTATCATTAAGTATTATATAAACATAAAAATCATTTAAAGTTTTAATTGATGATAAGAAAGGTTGATTCGATATTTCAATATTCTTATCATCAACTTCATTTCTTAAATATATCATTTCTCTTATTCTTTGTTTTAATGTAAGATTTTTCTCTTTTTCAATAATCATCCTAAGGTTTATATTAGCATTATAGCAAAAGCTACCCATAGAATAATAATTATTATTAAATTCTGCTGTTTTAGAAGAATTAATAGCTTTTTGGGCGGTTTTTAAATGTTGATCTAAGGATGAATTTTCAATAATATTTTCTGTTTTTATCATATCGTAAAGTTCGTTGCTTCTACCACAAAGATTTTCTGCAACCTGCATCATTGCCAATTCATAATTAGTCTTATTCAATTCAGTTTTTTTAATAGAATATGGTTTACCATTAAAATTATTATAAGCTTCTATAACATCCATTGCCTCAATTATTTCAATTTTTTCTGATCCAGTAATGTTATAAGAAGAAAAGATTGGAACTATTACCTTTTCAAATCCAAGTTTTTCAGCAGTTCTTATTTTTTGTTCAACACCGCCAACATTTCCTATAAGTCCTCCTGATGAAAGAGATCCAGTAATTACTGCTTCCTTATATTCTATTTTTTCTTTTTTTAATGTTTTTGCAGTAAGTATTGCAATTGCAGAACTTGCAGAAGGCCCCTTTAATATTACAGCTTCACTATCAAAAGTATAATAAAAATCAAACTTATTACAGTCCAAATTAAACAAATTACAAGCAATTTTATTTGAATTAATTATAGATACTTGTGTATCTATTTCTTCTAAAGTGTTAAGATTAGTAAAAATATTACCATTGCCTCTTTTAACTTCAAGTGTCAAGTTAACAGTAGATCCTGATGTATAATCTGCCAATCTGTTTTCATTTACAGCAAGTAATGCAATGCTATTTTCAAAACGATATGAATTAAAGTATAATCCACATACAATTGCTACTATTATAATAATCTTTACTATTACAGATAAAGTATTATTCTTTTTTTGTGAACGGTTTTCATTTCCTGCAAAAGAATGTTTCTTCTTCATAATAAAAAAGACGAATAGGCATATTAATAAATTTTGCTAAAAAAAATATATAATTAAAATATCAAGAATTCTAAGAAACCTTGTTTTTCTTAATTTTTTTTTAATTATTTATAATATCTCACAAAGTTTCAAGTGTTTTTATTATGCTATCCAATTCGTCTTTAGGAATTTTTTTATCATAATTTGAGTTTTTAAGCATATTTATGCTGTTGATTTTGTTGTTAAGTATTGCAATGGCAATCCATAATTGTGCCTTTGATTTGTCTTTTGCATTTTTTATAGCATAATCATATTCTTTTGTTTCTCTTATCAATTCATTTAGGTTTTCATCAATAAGAATATCAAGATCCTTTCTCCACGCCTTATCAGTCATAATAACATCATATTTATGAAACTTTATAAATATTTTGTCTTTATTAAGTAAAAACAAAATTAAAGATTTAGACATTAAAGGATTATTGTAAAACTGTCTTTAGTAATAATTTTATTGTCTTTCATACAATACTAATTACATATTTTATGTGAGAATTAATCAAACAGCATCAGAGACAATTTATAACATTCATTTAATGCCCTTAAAAGTACATTACCAATGTCGCGCTCTACCACTCAGCAATCGGCTGTAAGCCTCAAGAACGGGGATTTGAGAGAAGTGAAGGGAGTTTTAGTTTATATCGTATATACGAAAAAAACTATTCTAAGTATTTAGAGTATATTGAGCAATACTCTCCTTGTTATAGAAAGTCTATGTTTTATGCTATTCAAAAGTTGTTCAAAGAGATAAAAACTATTAATGAACCTAAGGACATTCTTGCGACTATAAAGAAGAAACGATTAGATATGCAGTATTCTATGAAATGTCTTCGGAATTGGCTTAATTTCTGTGAGCAAGAGGAGTTAATGGATGAGTTTAACCTCCATAAGTATCGTAAGAAGTTTAAAATCCCACAACAACATAAACCAGATGTATTTGTACCTTCAAAAACTCAAGTAGATAGTTCTTTTGCTCAAGTTAGGGATTATTCTTATATGGATTACATAGTTATGAGAGTTTTGCTTGAAAGTGGTTGTAGGATTACTGAATTAAAGTATTTTATTGAAACATTTAATCCTTCTTTGGTTACAATTGATAATGGTGTTGCTTGTTATCCTCTAACTTATCTTAGACATAATAAAAACTCCTATTTTATGTTTATGAGTGAGAATACTTTTAATGAATATGTAAAGCTCACAGAAGAGTTGAAGGGGTACAAGATTTGTAAACTAATAACACATATTAGAAGACATAAGTTAACTCCTATGAAATATTATCGGAAGTATGCATTTACCTTAATGATTGACTGTGAGATTGATATGGAGATTGCTAATTATATCCAAGGTCGTGTTTCAAGTAATATTGGAGTTAATCATTATCTTGCTAAGAAGCAAATTGCTATTAAAGAATACAAGAAGTTTTTGGAGGTTATTTAGTTATGATCTCCCATTCTGGGATTCTATCTACTCTTCTGTTTGCTCCACTTGATGAAGGAAGAACCACTGTCTTGTATCCTAATTCTTCAAATATTTTTTTATGTTCTCCAGCCTTTTTACCATTTAGACAAATTAGTTTTATGTTTGGATATTGTTGTTTGAGTTTTGAGAAATCATTTAATTCCTCATCTTTGATATTACTATCAAGACTTCCCTTTCTATAGCTTTGATGAAATACATCCCACAGACCAATATTGTGTTTCTTTAATAATTGGATTTTGGTTTTATAGTCTGTTTTAAAATCTTCATTCAATACATCTCCAAGTAATTTCCAGAAATCATTTGTTTTCTTTGCATAGTATTCTTGTTTTTCTATTGATTCATCTCCTGGAAGAGAACCTAATATTAATCTCTTGGTTGTTTCATCTATTATTGGTTTTAATCCTTGCTTTATCATTTTATAATTTTCCTTTTGAAATATATTTTTTAGTTGTTAAAAATAATAGTATTAAACCTATCCAAGCAATTAGGAATAATACTTGTTTAATAAATAATTGACCATATAAAGGCTTAGCATATATATTGTTTTCTAATTTAAGATAATCCATAATAGGGAGTGCAAGTTTACCATCTTTCATATATTTCCCAATGTAATTATTTCCCTCTGCATCTACCAATGTAAATAACACCTCCCATTTTAAACTTATATTATATTCGTCCTCAAGTTTGTAATTAATACAATCCTTTTCATATAATGGAATATTTAATATGGTTTGATTGTTATTTATGTTGATAACATAGTTTATTTCCAGAGGCAAATCTTCATTATAATTTATTTTATGATTTCCATTATAAAAACAGAGTTTATATTGTTCAAAATCAAAAGGGGTTTGAAATAAACTTCTAAGATTATTTCTAAATGAAGGAGTTTGTATAGTTTCTTTAGTTAAATGAATAGAACTTGTAAGATTATCTATTGGAGTTGATTGTAATTCAATCTTTTCATAATATGGAAACAAATAGAAATTTGCCAATAATACTGGTAATATTAAAATAAATAAAAGTCTAATAAGCATTCCTTTAGTTTTCTTTTTCATTCTTTAATTTCAAAATCTCTTTTCTTCTTTCCTCAACTCTATCTGGATTGAACCATTCTTCTTTTTCGATTTTTTCTAAATAATCTAAAATTACTTTATTTTTTACCCATCCTTTCTTTTTCATAAAAATTAAACCATAAATCATATCTTCAGAGTTTCTTTTGAACAAATCAATTTTATTATATTGTTCCATATATTCTAAATTAGGTTTTTTTATATTATTTGAAAGGATTGATTTAGAAAATCCAATTAACGATAAAATAGATTCATAATTCTTATACTTAAACACTCTTTTCTTTTTTAGGTTATTACCTACATAATCAATGGGTTTAGTTATTGGGTCTAACATAAATTGAGTTTGTATTTTTCCAGTCACATAACTTAAACTAATATTTTTCATAATACAAGCAAAACAATATCCACATTCTTTTTTATCAAAGTCAGAAAACATAGAATACCTACAAGAGTGAGTTTTGATTAGAGTATTGATATTAGAGTGAGAAGCAATTATTTCTGCTTTTGTATTATCATCAAAAGGGAACTTAATATTTACATTTAAATCAAAATTAGAAAATATCTCCTTTGCTAATTTAATCATAAAAGGATGAGTTGTTTTAGTTATTTCATCAGATAAAGATATACTCGGTTGATATTTAGTAACACCACATTCTGCTACAATAATATCTTTCGCCCCATAAATATCTGCAGTTATGGCTGCAGCAGTTAAAAATAAGAATCCTCTTGTTTGTTGCAAAAAATAACCTCCACTATGACTTTGAAAAATAACTAAATCATCATTGAACTTTAATTCATTTGCGAACCTTCTTACAATTGTACTAATCTTAGGACTTCCATTATTAATAAAAACAAATTTTGGATTTTTATATTTGGTTTTATATTTTATAAAATCTATTGCAGAAACACTATCCAATCCTCCAGAGAATAATACTATTACATCTGATTTTTTCTTTTCATTTTCTTCAATTTCATTTTCGTTTTCATCAATATGTATAAAGTCTAAATTAGATTTTATTCCTAATAAAAAAGAAGATAATGTATTGATTAAACTCTTGGCTTCATCATTAACTTTTGTATTTGAAATTATATTTGTTTGAAGTGGAATTATATTTTTTTTAATTATATTCTTAGTTTTAGATGTTTCATTCCTTAAGAGAAATTCGAGTTTAGATAAGGTCGAAGCAATATTCAATAAATCTTTATGTTTAGATTCAATACTCTTTAATAAATAATCGTCTTCATTTGGTTTCAATTTTATTCTAAATAGTTGATTTATTTCTTTATCATTAACTTTTGTTTCTGTTGAAAGAATCAATTTTCCTTCTGTAAGTTCTTTTGGAACTTCTTTTCTATCACTAACTAGAATATTTCTTTTATCATACTTTTTATCACTCTTGAACTTGTTTTTTAATTCTTTAACATTTAGTTTTTCAGAGATTTTTTGCTTGATAATATTTTGAAATCTTATTTTTTGAGGAAACGCATTTTCTTTTATATCATCATAGATTTGATCTGCTAATTCTTTTGAGATTTCTTTCAATGTAGTTTCACAAACTTTTTGAACTGCTGAATCCATTTGATTGTAAACAACAGAAGGATTGTTGTCAAGTATTTCATTTTCTGATGCAGATTGGAAGAAACTATCTAATGTATATTCTAAACCTATACCTATTGCTTTTTTATAAAAAAAATGTTTATCTATTTTCTTTCCTTTAAGTTTTTCTTTTATCATATCTATGGCTATTCCAATTGATTGTGAAAGAATGAACTTTGCAAGTCTATCTTGACTTGGGGTTGTACTTAGATTCATCTCTGTTTTTATATTATCCCAAGCAAGATCTGAGATATTATCTACTACTATACTTTGTGCGACATTGGTAGGTAATTCAAAACTATTTTTGGTAAATAGAGAATATGTTTCTTCTGCACTAATATTGAAATTCTTTGTTTCTAAATTATCTACTACATCATTAAAAGATTTTGTAGTATGATATAATATATCTAAAATAGGAACACTACTAATTGCAATCGCGGCAGAAGTAGAAATTGGTGCAAGAAAAGGTGCTAAAGAACCAGAAGTAGCACCTCCAGAATAATTCCCTCCTCCTGCTTCAGAATTGCTTACAACTGAAGTTTCCGCAACTTTTAATTCATTAGATATTGAATCTCCCAAATTTTTTAATTTCTTTGAACGATTGGTTCCAGCAAGAGAACGATAAGTTGAACCTGTTCTTGATCCCATTAGTAATCCACCTCAAAAAACTTAAGTTTACCTTTTATTTCAATTGGTTCTATTTCTTCAACATCATCTAATATGAAACCATACATTGGAATTGCAAATCCATAAAAAGAAGCCATATGCTTTAAACTATCTTTTTCAAATTGACTTTTGTTGAAATATTCTTTAACATCTAATAGATTAGCTTTGCCTATTATTGAACCACAAGTTAAAGATTTAGGATCAATATCAAATTCCTTACAAGCTTCTTTATCAATAGTTTTGGATGCATGGATATAAAACTCTCCTCTAAAATGTGAATTCCATCTTCTAAGTTCAATAGATTTTTTATTTTTAAGAATCATATCTGCCCAAGGTTGTTTTATTGATAAAGCGTATTTTTTCATTTTTTCTTATATTTCCCTTTTTCCTCCGCTACTGCCATTGGTGTTGTTTCTGTGAAACTTGGATAAGTGCTCACAGAAGATAGATCCTCTTGTGACTCTTCATAGATATAATTACAAGACCTTTCTGCTTGTTTCATTACTGTTTCTACAGCCATCTTTTCTAAGTCTGGAGGATAACCATATTTTCTAAGTATTCTTCTGATATATACTCTCATTTTTGCTCTTACACTTTCTTTTTTATCCCAGTCAATAGTAAGACTATCTCTAATGGTTTTAGTTAGTTCAAGAGCAATTGTTTTTAATATCTCATCTCCCATAACTTTAACAGCTGAATCATTAATCTCTAATGCTTCATAGAATGCAAGTTCATCTTCATTAAGTCCAAGTTTCTCTCCTCTTTTGTGAGCTTCTCTTACTTGCTTTGCAATCTCGATTAATTCTGCGATTACTTTTGCAGTTTCAATTGTTTTGTTTTGATATTTCATAATTGCTTCTTCAAGCATCTCTGAGAACTTTTTCTCCATCACAATATTCTTTCTTAATTTAGATTTGATTTCATCATTTAGAAGTTTTTGAAGTAGTTCTAATGCTAAATTCTTATATGACATTGATTTTACATCTTGCAAGAACTCATCTGATAAAATTGAAATATCTGGTTTATCAATTCCAGCAATTGCAAATATATCTACTACTTCTTCAGAAGTTATTGCTTTAGATATTAATTGGTTTAAGTTTTCATCAATAGTCGATAGACTTTTTTCTCCAGTTTCGTGTTTATCAAATTTCAAAAGAATAGCTCTTACTCCTAACATAAACTCTATCTCTTTTGCAATGTTTAGGGCTTCATCACTTGATGCACATAATGAGTGAGCTTTCTTTAATCTAATTGTATGTCTTAAGTATCTTTTTTTACTATCTTTATCTACTCCAAGAATAAAGTTTGCAGATTGTCCTAAGAATTGTAATAACTCCGAAGATTTTTTTAGTTTGAAATACTTCTTATAATCAAATCCGTGAAACATCTCTTTTAGTATTTCGTGTTCTTCAAGCATTAGAGCAATTGCTTCTGTCGTATCAATACCAATATTTTGTCTATCTTTTTGTGTATAAATACCAAGTGCTTTTTTTAGCATATCTCCAATTCCTAAATAATCTACAATTAATCCCGCAGACTTATTTCTAAATACTCTATTTACTCTTGAGATTGCTTGGATTAGGTTATGACCTTTCATTGGTTTATCAACATACATTGTATCAATACAAGGAGCATCAAATCCAGTAAGCCACATATCTCTTACAATTACAATTTCTAATTCATCTTTAGGGTTCTTTAATCTCTTCCCAATTTCTTCTCTTCCTTCTTTGTTTCTGATATGGTCTTGCATAAATTGTGGGTCTGCTGCACTTCCACTCATAATAACTTTAATCTTTCCTTTCTTGTTATCTTCATTATGCCATTCTGGTTTTAGTTTTATAATCTCATCGTATAATTCAACACAGATTTTTCTTGACATACAAACAATCATAGCTTTTCCACCAGTATCTTCTCTTCTTCTATCAAAGTGTTTTAAGATATCTTTTGCAACAAGTTTAAGTCTTTTGTTTGAACCAACTAATGCTTCAAGCCTGGACCATTTAGATTTAAGTTTTTGTTTTGAATCTAATTCTTGTGATTCTGTTAGTTCTTCGAAGTCTTCTTCAATCTTAGGGATTTGGTCTTTTAATAAACCAATCTTTGCAAGCCTACATTCATAATAAATTGGAACTGTTGCTTTATCTTGAATTGATTGTGTCATATCATACACATCGATATAATCTCCAAAGATTGCAGGAGTATTAATATCTGTTCCTTCAATAGGTGTTCCAGTAAATCCAATAAATGAAGCATTAGGTAGTGCATCTCTTATATTTTTAGCGAACCCATCAATTAAATCATATTGTGTTCTGTGGGCTTCATCAGCAATCACTACTATGTTTCTTCTATTTGATAACTGAGGGTATGTATCTCCTTTTTCATCTGGCATAAACTTTTGAATTGTTGTGAATATGATTCCTCCAGATTCTACTGATAATAGTTCTCTTAGATTTGTTCTTGATTTTGCTTGTTGTGGAATTTGTCTTAGAAGGTCTGAGGATAGTGAGAATGTATTGTATAATTGTTCATCTAAGTCATTTCTATCTGTTAAAACTACAATTGTTGGATTATCTAATTCAAGAATTATTTTTCCAGTATAAAATGTCATAGTTAGACTCTTACCAGAACCTGTGGTGTGCCATACTACTCCAATCTTTTTAGTTCCGCTTGATGAAGTTGCAAGTTTTGTTTTCTCTACTGCTTTTTGTGTTGCATAGTATTGATGATATGCTGCAAGTATTTTTTTTATGCTTTCGCCATCATCTTGAAAAAGGATGAAATGGTGGATTATTTCAAGTAGTTTTTCTCTATCAAACATTCCTTTGATTTGAGTTTCAAGTTGCATAAAATCATTAGTTATGTTTTCACCATCAATAGTTTTCCAACTCATAAATCTATCAAAGTCTGCAGTAATTGTTCCAGCTCTTGCGAATGTTCCATCACTAATAATTGTAAAAGCGTTATATGAGAAAATTGTAGGGATATCATTTTTGTATGTTTGGATTTGATTGTATGCTGATTTGATATCTGATTTTTCATCAGTTGCATTCTTGAACTCGATTACTACTATTGGCAATCCATTTACAAAGACAATTAAATCTGGTCTTCTATTGTTTTTCTCTACTATTGTAAATTGGTTTACAACACAGAAGTCATTGTTTTTTAAGTTCTTTTTATCAAATAACCATACTTTATCTCCTTTGATTCTATTCTTATCTTTATATTCAACATCTACACCATCAGTTATGTATTTGTGAAATATTTTATTATTAATAGTTAGAGAAGGAGACGATTGGATTTTTAGTTTTTTAATAGCTTCTTTTATTGAGCTTAGAGGAATGGTTGGGTTGATTTTTTTAAGAGAGTCTTCTAATTTGTCTTCCAAGATTACATCTTTATAATCTTGTCTCATTGGATTTTCTCCATCAAAGGCGATATCTGGACCTGCAAGGTATGAATATCCTAATTCTTCAAACCATTCAATTGCAGCTTCTTCTACTTGACTCTCTGTGAACTTTTTCATTTTTATTTATTCCTCCTCTTTTTTATTTATAAGTTTATTTGGCTTAGGCATTTTACATACTCCGAACTTTTTTTGACATTTTTCATCATAAATAAATATTAATGAGAATGAACCGATGATAATATATATGCATAGTTGTATAAAGTTCTCATTAAAAAAATCTCTTTTGATTATAAAAGAAAAGAAGTATAACACAAGTATTATTACTGAAGAAACTAATAATATCCATGCAATCCATATTAACATTGAATAAGTAAATCCTTTTATTTTCTCCCAGATTGAATATTTCTCAGGGATATGTGGAATGTTACTCATTTGAATCCCTCCCAATTAAGACTTGTTCCACAATTAGGACAATGTTTGTTATCCTCATTTACTGGATAATTACATACTGGACATTTTCCTTTCTTTTTTCTACTTAACAAATAACCTAAAAGGGCAAGTCCTCCTAATGCTAATAATGTATTTTTATCCTGTTCATTCATTTTTCTGGCTTATTCTCCTCTAACTTTTTTTTAAAATCAACAATTAATTCTGTTTCTTCGATTCCATTAAGAATGTCAGAATAAAAATCAAAAACATCTTTATCACTTAGAATCCATTCAACTTGGCTATTTTCATTTGCAATTTTTATTAATTCACAAACATCTTCCAATTCTAATTTAGATTTTTGTTTTTCTAATTCTGCAATAGTTTCATGGGTATTTGCGAAATTAGTACTATTATCTAATTTTTCAATTAAATATTTTTTTTCACTTTTGAAATCCCATAATACTTGTTTATAAGCCTCAGAATCTAAAAATAACACTCTACTTGGCATAAAAGTATATTCTATTTCTTTAAACTTTAAAACAATTTCTTCTTTAGAATCATCAATCCAATCATTAAAAGTTTGATTTTCTTCATATTTTAATTCCAATTTGTCTAAATCATAATTTCTATGAACTGACCAAATAAACCCACAAAAAGAACAACTGTTTTCAAATATGAATCTTGCAAGTTCTTTTTTTGTTTGTAAATGATAAATAGATTTTCCGTGACTAATTTCTCCTTTATCATTTCTAATTTCTTTTATTGAATCAAGAATAGTACTTAATCCTGCTCTTAATTTTGTAACTACATTCCCTTCAACTTCATCAAAATAGGTGATATTACTTAAGAAATGATTTAATAGTTTTTTCAAGTCATCTTCAGATTTATATTCAATCTTTCTCTCATCTAAAATAGTTCTTAATATTGTTTCAATTAATGCTTTAGAAATATCAATAACATCATTATAATTCTCAAGTCCTTTAATTTGATTAATTCTTTCTTTTAAAGGGTTCAAATGTTCATATTCTGTTATTATTTCTTCAAGCCAATTCATTTTTATTTAACTCTAATTTGTCCAGACATAAGTTTTGGAAGTAGAGACTGTTTCAGTTCTTCTAAGTTTTCAATATTTTGCTTATTCTGGAGAATAAGTTTTAATAGTTTATCAAAACTATTTTCAAATTTTTTAATAATATCACTATCATAAAATATAGGTATATTTTCTACTTCATCAATTGTAATGTACTCTTGTACAGTTTGTTTTTTTCTTAAATGATATTCTTTTAAGAAATATTCAGATTTAATCATAAAATATAATCCTGGATATTTAATATATTTATCATTTTCTTTTATAACAATCATATTATAATGAATCCCTATTGGTAAATCTTTTTTACGAACAATCCCTACATTTCCTAATGTTCCAATTCTTGTAATTAATAAATCATTCTCTTCTGGAATCCATTTTTTATGAATGAATTCGTAATCTTCTTTAGAAATATAAGAAATATCTTTTGTGTTTATTACTCCATCAATAATATTTCTACCATTTAAAAAAGGAACTCCTTCATCAATTCTTTTTGGCTGATAATTTGTTCCAGGTTTTAACATAGAAACTAATTCTATCATTTTTTTTATTTCCCAACCTTTAGGAATCATTCCCAATTCACTTTCAATCATTTCTCCTCCAGATGATTTATATGGTTCTCCTTCTTCATTAGGGAACTCAAAATCAATAAACCATCTTTTGAATAATGTTTTTCCTAATTCCTCTAAGTTTTCATTGATTTTTTTATTTACATCTATTTTATCATCAATATCAAACAATATTTTTGCAATTTGTTCTTGTTCACTCACAGGAGGTAGAGGAACTGCTAATTTTTGAATATCTTTTTGATATATATGTGGAATTACTGAACCTTCAATTCTACTTTGAACTAAGTGTTTAAAATAATGGGAACTAAAATATTGATATAAAAACTTTTGAGTTATTTTATCTGAATTGTTTCTTATAACAAAAACTCCAGATGCAACAGTTGCAGGTTCTTTTAGTTCTCTAACATATGCAGTTTTACCAATTGTTCCATCTTTTGTCATTAAAATATCATCTTGTTGAAGCATAATCTCGGGAGATTCTAAGTATCTATCTTCAGAGATTCTTCCTACATTCTTCCAGTCAACTGCTCCATCTAAGATTTGTTGTCCATTAATAATTGCATATCCTTCCTCAAGATATTCAGATTTTTTAAGACCCTTCCAACCAATTCTTCCTTTAATAATAAGATTCTCTTGAAGTTCATCTATATTCCAATCTTTTGGAATTAATCCTATTTCAGAATCTTTATATTCAGTATTCATTTTTCAGTTCCTCCAAAGATTTGTAAAATTGAATTAATTCTTTCAAACAATTCATCAAAAGTTATAATTTCAACATCTTTTAAATTAGACCTTAACAACTCAAAAGACTTTATTTGTTTTTTCTTTAAAGAATCAATTTTTCCAACTATTATAATACATTTTGGATTAAAAGAAAATATATCGTCTTCTCCTCTAATTGCATCAAACTTTTTAGAATAAACTTCTTTTTGATCTATAATTTGACTTATTGCACCACTTAACTCATTTTCTGGTTGGAATACATCTGAACCTCTATAGGGATTGTCTTTGAGCAACTTAGTAGTATGCTTTTTAATCTCAATTAATGCAGAGTTCTTAGTCAATTTGTTATTATATAAAAAATCAACATATTTTCCATTCTTATTATTTATTGCTTTCCCACCAACGAATGCCTGATCTTCAAAGAAAACAGTAGGGTGAGCAAAGATTTGAGAAAATATCCAAGCATTTTCTTTAAAAAAATCTTGCCATTTATTTTCAGTAATTTTTTTTAAACTTAATAATCTCTTAAACTCATTCAATACATCCTCTATAAACTTTCTTTCAATTTTTTCCTTAGTAGAAATAAGTTCTTTTTTCTCAAATATACTTTGTTTTGAAAAAGAAAGTCTTTCAAATAAATCAAATAATGCTTTTTTGTCTTCAGTACTAATTTCTTTTTCTAATTTTTGATTCTCATTAATTAATCTAAATATTGTACCTTTTTGATATTTGTATTTAGTTTTATCAAAATATGAAGGAAACTTTTCAGCAAAGAAGTTCTGAACAAAGACTTTATTTTTTTTATTTACTGTATTAATTAAAGCAGAAATATTTTTTCTGATGTAATCTACATCTTTAATATTGATGATTATAACTGAATTATTTATTTTAGTTTTTTTAGTTTTTGAAATAATTATCTCTTTAAAGTCTGAATTATCATCTATAAATCTAATTAATGGGTTTAGTGTTTTAGTTACAGCATAGTTTTTACTTGCTCTTGTTGAGAATCCTTGAGGTAAGGAAGTTAAACCTTCAAGAGTTATTCTTTCTATAGTTTTGTATTTATTTAAAACCTCTTTTGTTTTCCAATTAAGTCTTAATTGATAAAAAATAGTTTTAACTTCTTTTTTAAAAACTTCTTTAGTTTTGATGTCAACTCCATTTTCAGTATCTACATAGTAATAAACAGTTTTCAAATCATTATCTTCCCTGGCAACCTCTTGCTTTACTATTTGTTTGGTTTTGATATCAGAACTCATAGCCCAACCCTCCTAAGTTTTTACGAATATCTTCTTCAAGTTCTCGAGATTTTGCAAATTGTTCTGCAAGTTCAGAAGTTAGTCTATTCATTTTGTCTTCAAATGGTTCTTCATCTTCTTCAATATCAGCAACTCCTACATATCTTCCTGGAGTTAGGATGTGTTCGTGTTTTCTAATCTCTTCAAGTGTTGCACTTTTACAGAATCCTTTTTCATCTTCATATGTTCCTTCTTTTGTTCCTCTCCAAATATGATAAGTATCTGAAATCTTTGCAATATCTTCTGGAGTTAGTTCTCTATGTTTTCTATCTACTAATTCTCCCATATGCCGAGCATCAATAAATAAAACTTCTCCATTTCTCTTTCTATCACGAGCAACAAACCATAAACAAACAGGAATTCCAGTACTATAAAATAACTTATCTGGAAGTGCCACGATACAGTCTACTTTATCATCTTCAACAATTTGTTTTCTAATCTCTCCTTCATTTGAAGTATTAGAACTCATTGAACCATTTGCTAAAACAAAACCTGCAACTCCTTTAGGAGATAGGTGATGTATAAAATGTTGAACCCAAGCAAAGTTTGCATTGCCCACAGGAGGGATACCATATTTCCATCTTACATCTTCTTTTATTCTTTCTCCTCCCCAATCAGAAATATTAAACGGAGGATTTGCAATGATGAAATCTGCCTTTAAATCTTTATGAACATCATTGTGGAAGGTATCAGCGTGATGTGGTCCAATATTTCCTCTAATTCCTCTAATTGCAAGATTCATTACACATAATCTCCAAGTAGTAGGATTACTTTCTTGTCCATAAATTGAAAGGTCATCTAATTTTCCACCGTGTGCTTCTACGAACTTCTCAGATTGTACAAACATACCACCACTACCACACGCAGGGTCGTAGATTCTTCCTTTATATGGTTCAAGCATTTCAACTAATAACTCTACAATAGACTTTGGAGTATAGAACTCTCCTCCTCCTTTTCCTTCAGCAGAAGCAAATCTTCCCAAGAAATACTCATAAACTCTTCCCAGTAGGTCTTTTCCTCTATTTTCAGAGTCTCCAAGTTTAATAGAACTAATTAAATCAATAATTTGTCCAAGTCTTTGTTTGTCAAGAGCAGGTTTAGAATAATCTTTAGGCAATACTCCTTTAAGTGATGGATTTTCTCTCTCAATTACAACCATAGCTTCATCTAAGATTTGACCAATTGTTGGTAATTTAGCACTTTTTTGGATATAACTCCATCTTGCAGAAGGTGGAACCCAGAAACCATTCTTTGCAATATACTCGTCCTTTTCTTCTGGATCTGCATATTCTTCTTTTTGTAGTTCTTCATAGATTTCTTCAAAACTATCTGAAATGTATTTTAAAAATAAAAGACCTAAAATAACATGCTTATATTCTGCAGGGTCCATGTTATTTCTCATCATATCAGCTGCTTTCCACAACTTTTCTTCAAATCCTATATTGGCTCCATTACCATTACTTTTCATCTTAAAAATCTTTCGATTAACTTATTTATAAAAGTTACTTATAACTAATTTATAAGTTATCTACAATTTATTTTAAAGAATAAAGGATTTTGGGATAAAAAATTAAAGATTTTTCAACATTTCGCTGATTTTTTCACCAATTTCTGTTAATTTGTATAACTTTCCAAGGTGACTGTCTGGATTTAAACATACTACAATACCTTTCTCGCTTAGTACTTTTAACACATTACTAACATTTCCAAAGTTCAACTGAGTTTCTTTACGAATCAACATTGGAGTTTTTGGAACATTTAATGCTTTAACAACTTTAACTCTTTGACTTCCCAAAAGAACCCAAGAATATAATTCCAATATCTTTTCATCCATAAATTATTTGCAAGTCATCTATAAATAAAAAGAAAGTTGCGTTTGAATTGTAATTGAATTGCAAAAGATTTTTAAAACAATAAAAACACAAGATAGTATTATGAGTAAAAAAAATGAAAAAAATGAAAAAAGTTGGTTTAGAAGACATCCTATTTTAACTGTTATATTAGGGTTAGTTATCTTAGGAATGATTGGTAGTTTCTTAGAAAAATCTGAGGAAGTAGTTAAAACTAATAGTTTAACTTTAGATTCTCAGACGGATTTAACCCAAATCATTCTTCCAAATGATAAAATACCCACAAAATACTATCTTAGCGAAAAAGAATTTGAATTAAATGAAACTGGATTTATTACTGGTTATAAAAAAAACTTAGCAGAATCTGATGGATTTAGTGGAACTGCAATAACAATTGCATTTAGTAAATTCTCTGAAACAAGCCAGTCTTTAAACTATTACAATAAATTAACAAATGAAATTAAAGATGCAAGAGGTTATGAAGAAAAGACAGTTTATTCTCCATTTGAGTGCTTTGCTTATAAAAAAGAATTAGGAATGAATAATCAAAATGAAGTAATTTGTTATAAAGATAATATTGTATTTAGTATTAAAGGAATTGGTTTTATGTATTGGTATGATTTGGAAGATTTGTTTGATTTACAAAAAGAACACTTATTAAATTAATAATATAATATTTTTGATATTTTATCGCTATATTTTCTCAATCTTTTCAAAAGATTAAGGTTTGGCATTTTAAGTTCTGACCTTAAAGTTACTTCTGTTGCAATTCTAGATCTTTCTCTTTCAATTCTTGTTATCATAATTGATTTGATTAATTCTTTTCTTTTTGTAATAATTTCATCTGCAATACGATTTACTGTTGTATGAGAAACATTATGTTTTCTTGCTAATCGAGACCTATTCCAAAAAAAACCATATTTATTTATTGTATGATTAATATCTTCTTTTAATCTTCTTCTTGCTCTATATCTTAATTGACCATTATTTTTATGAGTATCAAGATTATAATATACAAACTTTTTCATAGAATTATTATGATTTTTAACTTTTATATATTTATTTTTTACAAAATTGAACGCAATATAATAGCAGAAAAATAAAGATGTTTATACAATGTTTATACATTTAGGTTTTTCTTTATAAATAAATAAGAAAAATACTATCAAATGTATAACTTTAATATAGATTCACATTTTGGCAGTAAGTTTCTTAATATAGTTAGTTAACGAACCTATAATCTCATCTAACATCTCAGCCAATCTATCATAAGTTCTTGAACTTATGTATTCCAAGTCCTTTGCTACTAATAATTGATACTCTACTTCTTTAGCAGAACCTAAAGCGTGATGAAGGAATTGCTTATAGTCTTTTATTGTATTCCTCCCAGATCCTTCTGCAATATTTGAGCCAATACTTGTAACTGCTCTTTTAATCTGATTAGTTAAAGAGAATTGTTCATCTTTTGGGAAGTCCTTTGTTACCTTGTAAACTTCAAGAGTTAATTGATGAGCTCTTTTAAAGAAGTTTAAATCTTTATAATTCACCGCTACCATTTTACTCCAATAGTTTATACTCTCCTTTTCTTGGTTCAAATATTACTCCTTCATTTTTTAAATCATATAAGGTTTCGTTTATATTCTCACAGTAGTGGGGGATAAGGTCTTTTATATCTTCTATTTTTAATAACTTTTTATTATTGAATAAATCTACTAATATCTCTTTTGTAGATAGTGTAGTATTAGTAGAGTTAGTAGTGTTAGTATTATTAGTAGATAGAGTAGATATATTTTTTCCTTGGTTATTATCTCCATTATCTCTTGCTATTTTATTACTCTTACTTACCTCTTTTACTTCTCCTCCCTCTACATCCTCTACTGTGAGATATTTATCAAATTCCTTTTTCAGAATTAACTTTAATAATTCTTCTTTAGTAAATGTATAATATGTATATCCACCCGATCTTTTTTTCTTAAAAATTTGACTATGATTTGTAAATAATCTTTTTCCCAAATGTACATTAAAAGCAGCTTTATCAGTATGATATTCTAAATAATCACTATTATTTATAGCATATGAAGTTATCTCCTTAACTCCTAAAGTACATTTATTTGAACTACTATTTTTAGATAATTCATATATTGATTTTAATGCAATAAAGTCCCAATTATCTTCTATGTTAGATTCTTTCTGCTTGTTTACATTATCCTTTAGAAAATCATTAATCTCTTCAAAGACATCTTCTCCAATGATTTTTGCAATAGTTAGAATTGATTCAACATTTTCTAAGTCTCTATTATTAAAATCTTTAAAATAACTTTCATCATAAGTTTTCTCTATTAATTTCCAATTATCTAAAGTCCAAATATGTAAATCATCAACTATGTCTTGCCAGATTTTATCAGTCTCTTTTATTTTCTTTCTGGATATCTTAGGATTATTTGTTTTAATCATATTAATCTTAATACATCTTGATTCAGTAACTTCTGGCAATCCAATAATATTATTGATTACAACAGGAGAATATCCATTGTAACTGTTTACTCTGTGATTTTTCCCATCTGCTTTGTAACTTTTACTACCTTTTTTATAGAAAACTTCAATAAATTGTCTTCCCGCAATTTTTTTATCTTCTGAAAGGTTATCATAATTATCAATTACTAAAGTACCACAAGTGCTTTCAACTACTCTCTCCATACTTGCAGGAGTAATATCTCCGTGTATAGCATTATATGTCAATAAAGAATAAATCTTTGCTTGTGTAGATTTTCCAGACCCATGTTCTGCCTGGAAATACATTCTTCCTTTTGCATTAAATATAGGACATGAATAATTTGATATAATATCTGCAGCAATAACTGAATGAACTCTTTGGTCTTCGTGATAGACATATAATGTATTTAATCTTTTTATTTCTTCAAAAAGTTCTCTTATATTTATTGGTTCATAATCTTCATCTAAATATTTATCAATACTTTGATTTGACCAAGGATTATTAATAACACCTATATCAAATTTGTTTCGATATGAGAGTTTAAATTTGTCTCTAATTTCATCATTTTCTTTTGACCATACTGTGTGTATGTCTCTATCTGATGTAATTAAAATATCTATAAGTTCATCAGAACTTTCTTTTCGCACCGAATTACCAAAATAAAAAACATTGTTATGGATTCCAGTTCCAATTCTATCAATTTTATTCTTTTCATTAGATAATAAATCTTTGATTTTAGACTTACCTCTATTATTTTCTTTTTTTAATGATTTAATGTGATTATCATAATTCTTTAAGGCTTTTTTATATGTGCCTCTCTTGTAATTCATAGTTGCAGATTGCCATTTTCCAATTTTACAAGAACTCATAATCTCATCAATCAATTCAAAGTCAATAAAACCTTTCATTAATAATTTATCTATTAAAGATAATTCTACTTCACTTCTACTTCCTTTTTCAATAGGAGTATTAAAAAGAGTTTTTAATGATTTATTCTTATTGATAATCTCTTCCCAAGAAGATTCTTTTTTCATTTCTTTTTGATTTATAATTTTTATAATATTTTTATTACTAATCTTTATTTCTTCTTTGGTTAGTTCTTTAAAATATAAAGTTTTAAGTTGAAACTTATCTTTTTTATAATGAAAGGATTCAGGGATTCTAAATATCCTCGCAAGATCATTAACTCCCTTATCAACTGTATTTGAAATATTATTATATAAAAAGTAAATAAAATCTTTAACTGTTTGTTGATTCTCAACTTTCCATTCTACATCAATTAAAATATGATATCCATTTCCACTTTCTGCAATATATGAATATAATATATTATTCTCATCTAAAAAAAGTTTTACTTTCTCAAAGTCTTCTTTTTTTGCATTATCTAAATCAATAAAAATAAAGTTGATTCTATCAATAAAATCATTTCCTCTTTTTTCTTTATTCAAAGGATTAAAATTAATAAAAACTCCCCATCCCTCCTTGTTTTTTGTTTTTATATTAGAGATTAAACTTTCAACATTTCCATTATTAGAAAAATATGAAATTGGTAGATTTTTGTTTAAATCTTTATTTTTATCATTAAAAGAGATAACTTCAAAAAAAGATTTTTTAGTATTTCTTTTGTTGATAATATAATCTAAAACTTCTTTCATATTATTCTCCTCCATTACTTTCTAAAAACTCACAAAATAAGTCTGTAAATCTATATCGATATGACATAGTAGCACTTTCTTCTCTTTCAAGAACTTTATATTCACATAATTCAGAAAGTATTGTTTGACTTCTTTCATTTGAAACAAATAAGAAATCTGCAATATTATCTCTATTAATTCCTCTTCTCCTACAATAATATAGCTTCTTTAATTGAGTTAACCAAGGCAATGAAGAGAAAACCTTATATTGTTTGAAATCTCTTTCATTATTGGGAGGATTAATCTTGTCGTTCATTTAATCTTCACCTCTTTGTTCTGATTCTTTGTATTCTAATAAATACCAAGTGTATAAATCATCTAACATTGTGATTAATTCTGGAATTTCTTTTATGTTAAAATTAACAGTATTCTTATTCCACTCTCCATCTTTATTGTATGACTTAGATAATCCTAAAGTTATGATTTCATACTCCTCTCCTTCTTTTTGTACTTTGTTTTTCCACAAATTCGCTTCAACAAGTTTAACCCTTTGTTTTCTAATTGGTTTATTGTTTTCCATTTTCTTCCTCATTAGTTTTTTCAGTTAATAACTTTATGATATAGCTATTTCTACTTCTACAATCATTAGATGCAGCTTTGTCAACTTTTAATAAAAGTTCTTTTTCAATTTCTATTGTAATCTTAATTTTCATTTTGTTTTTAAGGTTAAAACCTTACATAATACCTGAGAAACACCATCTATATTGGTTACGGATAAAATCTTTAAAACCGATAGTCTTATAATATAAGAATTATTTAATAATGATAGTAAAATGGGGAACGGGAAAAAAAGATTACCTCCTATCTTGAATAAGAGTCAAACAAGAATAATTTATGCTTTAGGGCAAAAAGAGTATAATATTCATAGTTTGTCAAAATATTTAAATAAAGCATATAGCACAATTCACGAACACATAAATAAACTGGAAAAAGAAGGTTTTTTAATTAAAAAATCTAAAACCGATAAAGTTTATGCAACTAAAATTGAATTGAATTATGAGAAAATACTTGAATTATTTTATGATTACTCAAAAAAAGAATTATATACTTTATTTCAAAAACAATTTATTGAAATAACGAGAAAAGTTAATAATGAAAAAATCTCTAATATATTATTATGTTTGTATTCCCCATTATCAAAAATTGATTTAGACCAAATTGAATTGAGAAAGGAGTTTGCTTCTTCCAATTTTAAATCTAAGTTTTGTTCAAATAAATATTTATTAAAACTTGTTAAAAATATTTTTAATAATGCTAATCTTCAAAATACTATTATTGAGATATTTTCTGAATTATTTCATATTTTATCATATCTAAATTATCGGAAACATATCTATTCAGAAAATAATGTAGATAAGTATGAATATTTGATTGAAACATCTAAAGATGAAGATCTAATTTTTTTTGCTTATTTTTTAGAAATATTACACCTTAATAATTTTATTCCAAATCGAACTATTGAAGAATCTTTAAAAATATTTTTTAAGAACAAAGCTATTTCCGGGATTTGAACCCGGGACCTCTACCTATTTGGCTGTATTTTTTTAGAAAAATACCAAAACTCACAGATACCAAGGTAGCGCTCTACCACTGAGCTAAAACAGCAACTATTATTAAAACTCTTAGTTGATTTTAAAAGTTTTCTAATTAATTGATTTGAATATGTCTTCAAACCAGATTAATGAGCCTTCTGCCAATTTCTTTGTTGTAAGATTTACATCTCTTGAATGTCTTATTGCATTTCTGAAATCGTTAATATGGACAAAGTGTTTCTCTAAGTCAGATTTTGATTTAAAAAAGACTTCAAACTTATCCCAATTAGTTCTTATTGTTTTAAAATACTGCATAATTGTGAAAAAGTCAATAGGATTCAGTTCTTCTCTTTTTTCAGAAGGATTTTTATTAAGATGAAGTTCTATTCTTTCTTCAACTCTCTCCCTTAGCTCCTGTGAGATAGAAGAATTATAAAAACCATTTCCTAATGTCTTAACAATTAAACTTCTCATATTTTTCTCAAAGCTATCAATTAACTTTTCTTCATTTGATGCCATTTCTTTTTCAATAGAAGTAAAGTCTCCAACTAAACCTTTTATTTCTTCTACTATCTTTGTTGCTCTATAGTTTAAGAATTGTTCAAAATTGTCTTCTTCTATTCCCGTTTCATTCAAATTATCTATTAAATGAGTTTTCAATGTATTATTGATAGAATTGTTTTCAATTAATGATAAGTATTCTTTTGGACTTTTCTTCCCTACATTCTTGTTTGTTCCAGATGGCATAAACATAATATTTGCAATACTATCTTTTAAGCCATTTAGTTCATTATGATTTGCCCTTATGTGTTCTTGTGGGAATATGTGATGATATTCTTTTGCATTAAACTTTGCGAAATTGTTGAATACGATCTCAGAATTATTAAAAATATTCTTTGGTTTCTTAGCTGCAAGAATACATAATAATGTTTTACAGAAAGCATTTCCAAGAGAGTATTTTTGTTGTATTATTCTTTCAACAGTCACTTGGGGGATAAGGAAATTAAACTTAACTTCTTTATTATCTATAATATTATTTATCTGTTTTGTATCTTCTACTATTTTTCCTTCTACTGATGAACTGAATCTATTTGAAACTGCAGCTTTCCAGAACCAATTAATTAACTCTTGTATTTGTGCTTCATTTTCACTCTTACCTTTGATATTATAAAAAAAGTAACTTATTGGAACAAGCATTGAAGGGAATGGCAATATTTTTGAAGATCCTATGTTTAGATTTGTCTTTAAGAAATCAATACTTCTTTTTATTGCTTCCATAGATTCCTTCCAATTCTTTTCAATTTCTTCTCTTGTTAAAGATAAAATATCTTTTCTATGACAACCTCCTTTTACATTTGTAGAAATAACTTGAAGTAATGTAATATCATTGATGCCATCATACTTTTGTTCTTTTAGTTCTTTTTGAAATAGGTGAAGTCTCTCTTTTAGATTAAATGATTTGGACCAGGTCTTTGCAACCATTAAATCAACTACATTTAATATTTGTCCAGAATTGTTAATTCTCTCGAAAATCTGACAAACTACATCAATAGGTTGATTCTTAACATATATCACTGAGAACTCATAGTTTTTGAAAGCATTTGAGACTTTATCGAATACTTCTCCTCTCTTGTCATTAAGTTTTGTTAGAATTAATCTACTTGGGAATATTATCTCTTTTAATGATAAATACTTCCTTCCTTCTTCATCTATCAAGTCTTCTTCATCTTCCCCAGACATACTTTTGAACTCCTCGGTATCTAAGTCAAAATAAATATCTAACTGCTTATTTTTAACTTGCCCATTCACTTTAATCTTGATTTCAGCATTCTCAACACTTGCAAATAAGGAAGTAATTCTTTGTTGTCCGTCTAATACATAGTTTACATCTCCAGAATAAGTTGAATCAATAGGAATATTTCCTATATTTCTGTGAGTTAATTCTTGGTTTGTCTCCCAAAATAGGAAAGAACCTATTGGATAATGTTGATATATACTATCTAACAACTTGATAACTTGGCTTTTATCCCATACGAAATCTCTTTGAAAATCTGGTATTTTTAATCTACCTCCCTTAATCTCATTTACTAAAGAATCAAACTTTATTCTATCTGGTTTTATCTTCTCACCATTCATAATATAATCCATATACAACTTATTTATAAATATATTTCTCTCTACTGTGAGCCAAGAAATGACAACCCTTTTAAAATCTGCTTGCGATATCGTATATACGATATTAACGAAAAATGGGACGAATTAAGAAAAATCGAGTAGTTGTGGCAATCAAGTTAGATACAGAATTAAAAAATCTCTTAGATGCCAGAAAAGTGGAGAAGAGCTCCTTTATTAATGAAATACTGTGGAAACACTTCGCATTAGAGAGGAATATTCCCCAATCTCAAAACCCCTATCTCAGCTCTCCCGAAAGCCTTACCAATGTATTCATTTAATAAAACATTAAAATTTATAAACATAAATAAAATACAATTTATATGGATAAAAGCAGAAAAATTTTAACATTAACAACATTGTTTGTGATTATTCTAGCATTAATAGGTGTATTGTCTGTATATTTTGATAAATGGAGTTTAAAAGATGATTTATCAGGTGTAAAGACCATAAAAAATAATGATGTTTTGCTTCAAATAGAAACACAAAAGTCATCAATTAGAGAACAACAAACAATGATTATTACTGAAAAGAACAGACAGATTATATCTTCATCTGAAAATAAAAATATTGTTTTAAAAGATTCAGATAACAGAATGTTTATTCTAAAAGAAGGAAATTTTATAATAAACAACAAATACATATCAATAAATGATAATCAAAAAACAATAAGGGATTTTAATAAAGGGCACCTGCTTTCTACTGTAGGGTAAATTTATTTTCTTTTTTTTTAGCAATATTATGCTTTGCATAAATATTCATAAGTATTCTAAGATAATCCCTATTACTACAACTCAATTCATCTATCCTTTCTTTACTATCTCTACATTCAGAGCTATCAGAGTAATTTAAGCAAAATCTATCAATTTTAACTGGGCTTATTCTTGCCAATATATTCTTCTCTATAATACTTTCAATGTTTTCTGGATTCATAGTCCCTTTTTGCATAAATATTGAAATACCCATTTCTTCAAGATGAGGTCTTAGTTTTCTACAAAAATCATAGAAACCTAATGGTTCAACATTATAAGAACCAACCATAATGCTAAGTTCATAAGAATTTAAAATTTTCCCTTTACCACAATAATCAGATATGAACGCTTTTGATATTTTTTCTTGTTTATCTAAATCCATAAGAACATAAAATAAAGTAATATTAATAAAATTTATCAAAAATTAGATTAAAACCCCAAACAAAGATCCACTCTGTCCAGGTCTTGATGTAATTCTTACGCTACCTTTTTCTGTTTTTACAACTGCTCCTTTAGTAATTATACTTCTTCTTGTGTAATGAATGTTTGCAGGATTATTTTCAACAGTTATTATATTTAGTTTTTCTACTTTGCCATCAATATTTACAGATACAGATTCGCTTCTTAAAAGTTGTTTTTTAATATTGTTTCCTCTTACTCTTTTAACTTTTAGCTTATTTTTTCCTATCTGTGTAAGCGATGGTATTCCTGCCATATCACATGCTCTTTTCTTTCTTAAGTCTGAGTATTTTCTTCCTGAAACACTTCTTTTTGATTTGAACTGACTTCTTGCCATTTTATCTTAGTCTTCCTCCATTTGCATTTACAGAAGGTCTTGCTTTTTCAGCACCTATACCTTTGTTTCTTAATCCTCTTGATCTTTTACCTGCTGATGTAAGTCCTCTAAATACTCTTCTTGTATGTTTTGAAGATACAAGCCAATTAATTTTTTTATCACTTAGTATCTGTGGATGATATACATCAACCATTATAATTTCAAACCAATAGTATCTTTCATCCTGACCTACCCAATAAGAGTTAAGAACTTCAAGATTTGTAAACTTTTTTTGTGCTCTTTCTTCTGCTATCCATCTATAACTCTTAGATTCTTCGATTCTTGTAGATTTGTTTCCTCCATCTCTACCTTTCATTATTCTTGGATTTTTCGAGCCACCTCTTTTAACTCTTACTCTTGCCATAACAAAGCCCTGTTTAGCTCTATAACCTAAACTTCTTGCTCTATCGATTCTTGTTGGATGTTCAAGCCTTACAACAGAGTTTTCACGTCTCCATGCAAATAACATTTCCTTGTAAGCATCGCCAAGATTCTTTCTTGGTTGCTTCCATGCTTCTTTTAAATATTTTAAATATCCCATTTTAACAAAGTTTCTTTCGAAACGTTTAAAGACAATTAAATAATAAAAATCCCGCTCATGTTAAAGCAATCATCGCCGAACAATTTATTTAATTAATAATTAGTAACATTGTTTTATTTAAAAAGCTTAAGGAAAATTTTCCATAATTAAAAAGTAATTTCAACAAGTTTTTGACGATTTAAGGGATTTTTTCCAATGTAAGCATTTTTTGAAACAGCTTTTCTTATGTAATTCATGTCTATTACTGTGTTTCCATTAGTTTCAATCCATGCATGTCCACCTTCATTTGGAATGATTCCGTTAGCAACATAAGAATTTATTCCATAACATGTTAAAACTATATGTCCAAAACAAGATAACTCTCTACATACAGCTGCTCTTTCTGCTAAAGTATCTGATAAGGTTCCACCAGCTTTGAGTATCTCACACCTTTTATCCCCATAATGATTAATATCTGGATCTTCAAAGACTCTAGACAAATCGATAACTTTTTGATATAGTTGTTTTCTAGAATTTGAATTATTAAGTTCAGGATCAAACCAAACTTCATCATCCTTAATTCTTGCAGGCAGTATTCCATTATCAAGAGCTATTTTGCCTATAAAATTTTCTAAGTAAGTATTCATTCTCTTATCCAAAATAACAGGCAAAACCTGCTTATTTCTTGTAACATAATCACTTATCTTTTTTATTAAAACCACTGCTACTATAAAGTGATTATTATTTATAAATATTTGTATAAAAGGGGGAATATATTAAATTACAGGCTAAAATATAGATAAAGATTTTTAACTACAAACATTAATATGCAGATTTTTATTTTACCCCAATCTTTAAAAATACTAGTTTATTCCTAATAAGTATTACTATGCAGATATTTTTAAGAAAACTCTGCAAAGTAATCCTGTAAAGGCAATGGCTATTAAAAATATACACATATAGCAATCTTGCTTTAGATGTATCCAACCTGTACAGGCAATTACAGCAAAAGAGTAGTAATAAAATAAAAAATGGGAAGTTCCAGTACAAGAAAAAGAGGAAGTAAACAGTTTTGGCCAAGAGTCAGAGCTAAAAAAATAACTCCAGTAGTAAATAACTGGGTTGTTAAGAATCCTCCAAAAGAAGCGAATTTTTTAGGTTTTCCAGTATATAAAGTTGGAATGACAAATGTAAGTCTTATCGATAATTTTTCACACACACTAAACAAAGGAAAAGAGATAAGTACTGCAGTTACAATTTTAGAATGCCCAAGCGTTAAGATTTTATCATTAAGAATGATAGGTTATGACGAATATGGTAACAGACAGGTTCTAAAAGAAGTTTCAGCAAAATTAAAAGATAAAAATTTATCAAGAAAGATAGATATTGCAAAAAAGAATATAGCAATGCCATCTTTGGAAGATTTAAAAAAATTTGCAAAAGAGAATGAAGTTTTAGAGCTAAGAGTTAAGGTTGTAACTAATCCATCCTTAACTACAATAGGGAAAAAAAGACCTGATATTTTAGAACTTGGTGTTTCTGGGAATATTGAAGATGCTTTAAATTTTTCATATTCTAAAATTGGGGCTGAGGTAAAAGCATCCCAAGTTCTCTCAAGTGGAGAATTGGTGGATTCTCACGCAGTAACAACAGGTAAGGGTTTTCAGGGAGCAGTTAAAAGATTTGGTGTAAAACTAACATCACACAAATCTGAGAAAAAAAGAAGACATGCAGGAAATGTTGGTGCATGGACACCTACAAGAGTTACACACACAATTCCTCTTGCAGGTCAGCATGGTTTCCATGAAAGGACAGAATGGAACAAATGGATACTTAAAATTTCAGATAAAATCGATGAAATCAACAATAGTTCAGGATTTAGAGGTTATGGAATAGTTAAGAACGAATATATGCTTGTTAAAGGTAGTGTTGCAGGACCTAAAAAAAGGTTATTAACATTAGTTAAAGCAACAAGACCAAATAAGAGATATCCAAAAGTTGCTCCTGAAATAACATACATAAACAGGTAATTGAAAATGAAGATAGATATTATTGACAAAACCGGAAAAAAAGTAGCTGATTACGATTTAAAATTATCATCAGATATAAGAGAAGATATTTTTAAAAAGGCAGTTATGGCAGAATCAAGTTTATTCAGGCAACCTTATGGAGCATCTGTTTCTGCTGGTAGAAGACATTCAATAAATGTAAGTAAAAGAAGGCAGACATTTAGAACAACATATGGTAAAGGTGTTTCAAGAACTCCAAGAAAAACAATGTGGAGAAGAGGAATGCAGGTAAGGTTTGTAGGAGCATTTTCACCAAACACAGTAGGTGGTAGAAGAGCTCATCCACCAAAAGCATGTAAAATAATCCAAAAGAACATAAACAATAAGGAATGGTTAAAAGCATTACAGATTGGATTACTAGCATCTGTTAATAAATCAATTGTTCTTAAAAATGGACAAAGAGTTCCAGAAAAATATCCGTTTATATTAAATGATGATGTGGAAACAATCGATAGAACAAAAGATTTCAGAGCATTCTTAAACTCAATTGGCTTTGAATCAGAGATTGAAAGATTATCAAAGAAGGTTGTAAGGGCAGGAAAAGGAACAATGAGGAACAGAACATACAAACAGAAAAGAGGTCCTTTAGTAGTTGTTTCTTCTTACGATTCTCCTTTGCTTAAATCTTCAAAAAACATACAGGGATTTGAAGTAATAACTCCTGATCTTTTAATGGTTAGAGATTTTGCAATGAGTAGTAAAGCAGGAAGAGCTGTATTATTTACCCAAAAAGCAATTAAAGAATTTGAGGAGGGTTTAAAGTAAAATGGCAGAAAATAAATCATCAACATCTCTTGAAGAATCATTTAAAAAAGAATTGTCAGCTCAGTTCTACGATGTGATCAAAAGAACAATTATGTCTGAAAAGGCGACAAGATTGGCAGAATTTGAAAACAAATTAGTTTTTGAAGTTCACCAAAATGCAACAAGGCCAATGATAAAACTTTTAATAGAAAATGAATTTGGCAAAAAAGTAAAACACATAAATATATTAAAGAATATAAAGGGAGGAAAAAATGCCATAGTTACTTTCAAAGACCAAGGAGTAGCTTCTGATTTATCTTCAGAATTAGGTATGATTTAAAATGGGAAAGAGAATTATTCAACAAAGAAGAGGAAGAGGAACATCAACATATAGATCTCATAGTTTTAGGTTTGCAGGAAAACTTTCCTACAATACATATAACAAAGATGCTGTAATGGTTGGTGAAGTCTTAGAAATTATTCATTCAAAAGGACATTCTGCACCATTATTAAAAGTACGTTATCAGGATGGGAAAGAGGCATTAATCCCTTCATTTGAAGGTGCATATGTGGGAAAAACAATAGAAGTAAATCAAAAAAATGATTTAGGTTCAGAACAAGTAGAAGTTGGAAACTCATATCTTCTAAAAAACATCCCAGAAGGTACACAGATATATAACATAGAACTTACACCAGGAGATTCTGGAAAATTAGTAAAATCAGGTGGGAGTTTTGCAACAGTAGTAACTCACCTTAAAGGATTTGTTAAAGTACTATTACCATCAAAAAAAGAAAAACTGATAAATGAGAAGTGTAGAGCATTTGTTGGAGTCATTGGTGGTTCAGGTAGAGTTGAGAAACCTTTCATTAAAGCAGGATTAAAAGTAATGGAAAAAGCAAAGAAGAACAAGCTTTACCCAGTAGTGTCAGGAACAGCAATGAGTGCTGTAGATCATCCATTCGGAGGAACACGTTCATTAAGAAAAGGAAGACCTACAATTGCTCCTCATAATGCACCACCTGGTAGAAAAGTTGGAATGTTAAGACCAAAGCATACAGGTAGAAACAAGTAAAATGGTAGAAGAAAAAACATACAAATACAGAGGAAAGACATTAGAAGAGTTGCAGAATATGTCATTGGAAGAATTTGCACTACTTCTACCTTCTTCCCTTAGAAGAAAATTAAAAAGAGGTTTTACAGAAGAAGAAAATATCTTTCTTAAAAATCTAAGAAGTGGTGTTAAAAAACTAAAAACACACTGCAGAGATCTTTTGGTATTACCAGAAATGGTTGGTAAAAAGATATCAATATATAATGGAAAAGAATTTGTTGAGATTTTGATTTTAGAAGAAATGATTGGTCTAAGATTTGGAGAATTGACACCAACACGTAAAATAGCAAAACATTCAGGTACTGCTACAAAGAAAGCGGTTGTTAAAAAGTAAAAATGGTATACAAATATTCATATCAAGGATACGATAATCAGACAATGGCAAGAGCATCCTCGCAAAATGTTGCAATATCACTAAAAAAATCTGTAGAAGTTGCAAAATCAATAAAAGGAAAGAAGGTTAACGATGCTATTGATTATCTTGAAAAAGTTTCAGAAAAAACTGTTGCTGTTCCATATACAAGGTATGTTGCAGAGATGGCACATAGAAAAGGGAAAGGAATTTCAACAGGAGGTTATCCTTTAAAGGCAGTTGCTGAGTTTTTAAGGCTTATTAAATCTGCTCAAAAAAATGCTTCTGAAAAGGAAATGTCAGAAGATTTAGTAATCATATCAGCATCAGTAAGAAAAGGAACAAACAGATATCATTATGGTAGATATTCTGGAAGAAAAATGAAATCAACAAATGTTGAAATTATAGTAGGTGCTAAAAAATGATAGAAAGAGATATCGTAAAGGATAAATTCTTAGAATTTAGAGTCTCAGAATATGTTTCAAGAACATTAAAAGATGTACCTATCAAATGCCTAAAACTTGAAAAAAATCCTATGGGAGAAAGAGTTACAATTTACACATCAACTCCAGGTCTTATAATTGGTAGAGAAGGATCAAACATTAAAAGATTAACAGAAACATTAAAAAAAGAGTTCAAGTTTGAAAATCCTCAGATAAAAATAGGTGATGTTGATAATATGTATCTTTCTGCATCAATTGTTGCAAAAAGGATTGCAAACGATCTTGCAACATATGGACAGCAGAAATTTAAACTTACAGCATTTAAAGTTATACAATCAATAATGAATTCTGGTGCTATGGGAGTTGAGATAAAGATTTCTGGAAAAATTCCATCAGCAAGAGCTAAAACATGGTTATTTACAAAAGGTTACTTAAAAAAAACAGGTTATGTTAGTGATTTTCTTGTTGATCATGCAATAGATACAGTAACACTTAAAACAGGTGTTGTAGGTATAAAAGTATCAATAATGCTTCCAGGAACACCATTGCCAGATAAGATAGAATATCTTGACAGTGTAATTTCATCAAAGTTACAAGAAAATATAAACAACACAAAAGATTCAAAAAATAAAAACAGAGATAATCTTAAAGAATTTGATGAAGATGAAGATGTTTTAAATGAGGAAGTTGAAGAATGAAAAAAAAAGATTTGATGTCTAAGAAAGAAGCGGATCTTGAAAAACATCTAGCTTTAATGAAAAAAGAATTATTCAGTTTAAGATCAGCCTCGCTGGCTGGAGAAGATAGTCTTAAAAAAAAAGCAAGAGTAAAGGCTGTCAGAAAAGATATAGCACGAATCTATACAAGATTAAATAATAATAGTTAAATATGTTAAACGATACATGTCCGGTTTGTGGATTACCAAAAGACCTTTGCGTTTGTAGTGATGTAGAAAAAAGCGTTTCGGTAATTGACATAAAAATAGAAAAAAGAAAATATGGTAAGCTTTGGGCTATAATAACAGGTGTTGACGATAATCCGTCAGAATTAAAACAAGTATTAAAGCACATAAAAACCAAACTTGCCTGTGGTGGTACCATTAAGGGTAAAACCATAGAGATTCTTTATGGAAAGCAGGATAGAAACAAGGAACTTATAAGTGCCTTGGTAGATATGGGTTTTAACAGAGATGCTATACATATTTCATAATTTTTTTTTAATTCTCATTAGTTTTTTATTTAAGCACAGATGTTTAAATTGTCTATATTTTACATCTTGTCCAAATATATATAAACAAGCAATTATCTATAAAGCATATGAAAATACTGTTTTGCTTAGATTTTTATTATCCTCATGTAGGAGGTGTAGAGGTGCTTTTTAAGAATCTGTGTGAGAATCTTGTAAAAGAAGGCTACGAAATAACCATTTTAACACAAAAAACTGATAAATATTCATTACACAAAGAAAACATAAATGGTGTAAAGATAGAAAGAATAAATACATTTAATAGATATTTTTTTACATTTTTATCATTGCCAAGACTATACTCTCTTGCAAAAGATTGTGATTTAATACATACATCAACCTTTGCATCAGCACTTCCATCCTATATTATTTCAAAATTAAGGAAAAAAAAAATGATACTTACAGTCCATGAAGTATGGATAGGAAAGTGGAATCAGGTATCAAACAATTCAAAAATATCTAACTGGATAAACGATAAGATAGAAAGAATAATATATTTTTTTAATTACAAAAACTATATAACAGTATCCTGTGCAACTAGTAATGCTCTTATTGATGCAGGGATCAATAAAGAGCAAATTACAACTATTTACAACGGTGTTGATTACGATTTATGGGATAAAAATAAATACGACAGATCTAAAAGAAAAATACATAAAATAAAAAAAACAGATCATCTTTTTTTCTTTTCAGGTAGACCGGGTCGTTCAAAAGGTTTATCTGTTTTGATATCAGCCTTTGCAAAACTTGCAAAGGAAAATAAGAATGTAAAGCTTTTTGCTATAGTATCATCAAAAAACACATATAAAAAAGAATATGATGCATTAATAAGACAGATCTATGAATTAAATGTTAATGATCGTGTATACATACATGATCCAGTAAAATACAAAGAACTTCCATGGTATTTTATGATGGCAGATACAGTAGTGGTCCCATCATTGTCAGAAGGCTTTGGTTTTGTTGCAGCAGAAGCCCATGCACTAGACTTACCCATTATTGCAACATCAAATGCATCATTACCAGAAGTTGTAGGTGGGAAACACATCTTTGTATCAGCTAATTCAGTAGATGAATTATATTGTGCAATGTTACGTTCAACAACTAATGATTATGATAAAAGCAAAAAGAAAATACATACCTATGAAAAAAACATAAAAGAACATATAAAATATTACAAAAAAATTATGAATTCTTAAGAAATTAGATAGAGTTTTACAACTCCCCTATATTTTTTAGGTCTTACAACGCCAACTCCTAAAGAAGCTTAAAAAAAACTGAAATTTTTTAAAATTCTCTATATTTTAGGTTATTTTTTTATATTATTATCAATTATTTGTTTGATTCCATAAATAAAATTTTTATCAGAAAATTTTAAAGCATGATTTATACATTCTTCTTTCATGTCAAAACATCTTTGTTTATCCATAAATTTTACAGCTCTGCATATATCATCTAAAGAAATATCAGGTTTACACAAATAACCAGTTTTTTTGTGTATTATTGTTTCTTTTAATCCTGCTTCATTAACACCTATGCATGGTTTTCCTGCAGCCATACCTTCAAGAGGAGTCATCCCAAAATCTTCTTGTATTGGAATATATATAGAAGCTAAACACTCTCCTACAAGTTTTTTAAGTTGAGAATCATTCACATATCCAAGTATTTCTATATTTGAAAACCCATAAGCCATTTCTTTAATTTTTTCATATTCAGGCCCACAGGATGCTACAATAAGTTTTTTATCAGGCATTTTAATAAATGCTTGTACAATCATATCCACTCTTTTTAGTTTATGAAGTCTTCCCCAAGAAATATAATAATCTTTAGGTTTTAGATACTTAAATTTATCAATTTCAATAGGAGGATATACAACCTTAGTTTTTTTGTATAATTTGTTTCCATAATATTTTTTTATCCTATTTTTTATATTCTCAGAATTACTTGCAATAAAATCGCACATAAATACAAATTTTCTATCAATATATTTTAGTAATGAAAAATATAAACGAATAAAAGGCCTTAGTATCATTTTTTTTTCTGACAAAAACCATTGATTTTCAGAATAAAGGTGTCTTGGTGGTGTATGACAATAAAAAAGATTTGGTCTACACTTTTTTGCACAGGCTATAGAGTAATTTCCAGATAGTATAAAAAAATCATATTTATCTTTTATATCAAGTTTATAAAATCTATAAAAAAGCACAAAAGGTCTTATCAATGAAAACCTTATTCTTTTACCTAAAACATTTACATTTTTTATATCATTCATGTCGAATGTTTTTTCCTTTTCTACAAATCCAGTATATAAATCAGCATTAAGTTCCTTTGCCAATATGAGTGATAATTTTTCACCTCCACCCTTCTTATCAAAATAATCATGAATTACTGCAATTCTCATTTTTTATTAATTTAAATTATTCCTCCTAATTTCATATTTTACAATTATACAAATTAATGCTTATTACAATGTAATCTTTTTTATTATTTATAAATTTATATTAAGAATGGCTCCGTTCGGAGTTTAAAACTTTTAAGCAGAATAAAGTATTTAAAGATTAGAATCGGGTAAAATTTATGATGCTAATACCACGATTCTATAATAATTTGCACGAGCAAATTCTTAAAGTTTG
>Ga0334890_1000978_pt1 | contig 43198 bp, 42 predicted proteins | sample GraSluR1_MG_3_FD_207220 | JGI IMG/M metagenome (GOLD analysis project Ga0334890, IMG submission 207220) | Sludge microbial communities from methane-producing bioreactor in Wageningen University, Netherlands - Granular Sludge_31_08-R1 | ecosystem: Engineered > Bioreactor > Anaerobic >... | reverse complement strand
TGCCGAAGCACTGGAACCCCGACAGCCTCAAACGACTGATCTCCGCAGCCTTCCTCCGTCCTGCCAGCAAAGACGCCTGTGGACCATCTTGTCGGCTGGCGCACCCCCGCGTGGCTGGATCGACCTAACCGGCTCTCGCGGGGTAGACAGCGTCCACGCGACAGCACAGCAGCCCGAGTTCCCCCAACCTGTCAGCGGTTCAACGTCCGTCGAAGCGCGGCGCGTAGCATTAGGAACCATTGCTCAACACCTGAGAAGCTCTGGACACCGAAGTAACAATGTCAGGCCGACCGATTCCTGAGGGATGCGAGTACGAGTCCTCAGGAGTTTCTCGACTCCGTCTTGAAGTTCCGCCGATACCCAAGCAAGGAGCTGTGCGTGGTGGGCGGGGGTGGCCTTGTTCGACGGATCCGGGCGCGGAACCCCATACTCCAGCGCCGCTCGGTACAAGCTCGTTGCGGGTATCAAGTGGCCGCCGGTGACCCGGTGGATCGTCGCGTCGGCGTCACAGGCGATCTGGAGTCCGGCCACGTCGAGGTCTCCGAAGTACAGAAAGCTTGCTGGAGCGGGGTCAAGCAGGAGCACGTGCTCGGCTGAGATGGGGAACTGGCGGCCGGCGCCCCACACCACATGCGTGTCGGGCCGGGTAGACGTCGGCAGCGTGAACAGCGCCTGGGTCAACGACTGGTAAGTGGCGCTGTTCTCGGCGACCAGCAGTTGGGTGGGTCCGGCGCCGTCGACATGAGTTGACGCGAACGGGAGCAGAGCCGGGGCGCACGCGAGAAGGTCGAGAGTGAGGGCGCCGGTGGTGAACAGTCGTGTGCTGCGCAGCTTGTCGAACCGCTTCTCGTCGCCTGTGATCTCCAGGGAGCGTTCTTGCATGGGAACTACTACAGGCGTCGGGTTTGCGGCCATCCACGAGGCGATGGCCGTGAGTAGGTCCTGCTCGTCAGGCCGCGTAGCTACCCGTGCAGCCGGTTCGAGCACGGACGGCCATACGCGCGGGCGTATCGGTGCGCGGTCCGGGGTTCGTTCTGCGGCCACCCTTGCAACCCAGCGCGGCAACTCGGGTAGCGCACGCGTGTCCAGCCCCGTCCGGCCCTTTGGCCAGGAGATTTCGAGCCGGTCTTGTAGTTCGGTGAGGCTGCTGTGCAGGCGCTGACGCGCCGAGGGATCGGAGACGAAAGCCGGATCGTTCTGGATGGCGTGTTCACGCAGTGCGGCCAGAGGCACGCGCATGCGAGGGTAGGAGCCGATGAACGCCGATAGCTGCTCTGTCAGGTCGGTTCGTCCGTGACTCATTCCGGTCCTTCGGCGCTGCTCACGACATGCACGTGCGCCGCGCTGTCGGTATGCGCGACGCGAATGCCGTCGACGTGACCGGTGTTCGGGTCGGTATCGGCTTGCGCCTGCACGATGTAGTGGCGGCTGCGGCTACCTCGACCGGTGCGGTTGTCGAGGCGTACGACGTTGGGGAAGCGTGACACCGCGTCGGGGTCTTTGACGCCGGTGGTGTAGATGAGCTGAACCTTGTGGTGGGCGGCCACTGCGCGTTGCAGTTTCACCAGCGACCCGTGCGAGGCGCGGCCGATGGGGTTGTCCAGTACGAGGACACCTCCGGCGCGATCCTTACGGCCGGAGTTCGCTGCGCGTAGGGCGGCGATGGTGCAGTACAGGGCGACGCACACGGTCAGCTTCTCTCCTCCGGACCATTTTGAGAGGCGGGTGATGTCCTCTCGGGTGCCCGTCGTGTCCTCGGAGGGCTTGAGGACCTTGACGATGAATCCGCGTGGCCCGACCACCTCGTGGACTGCGTCTTTGAGTAGCGGCATCACTTCGGGTTTGACGCCTTCGTTGATGCGGCGGTCGATGACTCGGTTGACGTAGGTGCGCATGTCTGCGTCGCTGGGCGGGACGGTGAAGGTGATCCGCAGCATTTTCTGTCCCGCCCACGCTCCCAAGCTGGAGGGCAGCAGCGAGTATCGCTCGGCCTTGTGAAGCGTGTCGAACGTCGTTTTGACGAGATTGACCAGACTGGTCGCCACGATGTCCTGATCCCGAACGATTCCTGCGAGTTCATCGCTGATCGTGGTCGCCCGCAGCCGCAGGTTCTCCGCGAGCGCGGCGGCGCTGCGGGCAAGGATGTCCTCATGGTCGTGAAGAAGACGGTCCTTCGCGGTGACGGTGACCGTCGGATACTGGGAGCCAGTCGTGCGGGCTCGACCGACGGCGTCCTTGAGCTTGTCTCGCGCTTCAGCCCAACGGGCGTTGGCCTCGTGAATCCGCGCCGCGGCTTCGTCTCGGTCCGCCTGCGCTTGGTCGGCAGAGTGCGGGTAGGGCGAGGCGTGCTGTGGGGGCTCGGTCCCTTCTGGCAGGTTGAGGTTGCTTCGCAGCACGGTGAACACTTGGCGCCGGTTCTCGCACGTCTGCTTCGAGGTACTAAGCCCGTCAATCGCCTGGTCAATCTCAATGCGGCGCGCCTGGGCGGCAGCGTTGCGCTGTTCCCAGTCGGCGAGAAGGGCGTCAGCTTCGGCGACTGTTGTCGGCTCTTGCGGCACCTCGTTGCGGCGGGGCACATCACGGCGTCGTTCCCGGGCCTCGGTGTACCGCTGTTGTGCGGATGTCAGTGTGGCGTGCGCTTCGCCCTGAGCCTTGGCTGCAGCAGTCACTGCCTGCTGGGCGGCGTTGATCGCGTCTGCGCGACGTTGCGTGTCTTGACCTTCCGGGCTCGCGAGCAGGTCCTCGGCACGGATGCAGACCGCTGCGTCTAGCCGGTCCACCTGCTGCTGGATGTCGCTGACTCGTTCGGACAGCGTGCGCACTCGGTCGGCGTACACCGATGACGCGGTACGCACCTCGTAGGCGCGCTGCGCTTCACGCTGCCGTTGCCGCAGGATGTCCAGAGTCACCGACTGGCCAAGGTCCGGGTTGTTCGAGGCGGTGTAGCCGGCGTCGAGGTACTGGATCCGTGCCGCTTCGGTGCTCAGCGAGTCCGCCCGCTGGTCAGCGGCTTGCGCGCGGCCCCTTGCGTCCGCCACCTCACCGTCCTTGGACTGCGCGGCCAGGTTGGCTTGCTCGGCGTTGCCGTAGGCGGTGACGGCGTCCTGCTCCGCGGTTGCCAGATGCTCGCGCCATCCCGAGGCTTGCTCGGTACGGGCAGCGAGGTCGGCGATCCGGTCGAAGGCTCGTTCTATCGTGCTGTGTCGTGCTGTGAGTTCCTGCTCGCCTGTGCTGTCAGCAACTTCGTCCTTCTCAAGTTGAAACAGCTGCTCCTCCGCAGTGGTCTTGCGGGTGGCAAGCTCATCCAGTGTCGCGTCGTGGCTGGTCACTTCGCTTCGCAGCTGGGTGAGGTGGCCGTCGGGGCAGTCGGAGAGGAACCGGGTGAGCACGTCGAGTAGCGACCGGTCGGTATTGCGTTGCGATTCCAGGTCGGCGGCGAGCTTGGCGTACGCGCGTAGTTCGTCCTTGACGCGAACGATTGTCTCGTCCGCGATGGTCTCGTTGACCATGCCTGGATGCAGGCCGGTCCAGGAGGCGACGTCCTCGTTAGGGTGAGGGACGGTGCTGGCCAATTGGGCGGCGGTCGAAGCGGTGTAAAGGCCGACCAGAGAACGGGTGTGCTTGTCCGCCGCGAGCAGGGCAGTTCGGGCCGCGTCGAGGTGATCGGTCGCGACGACCACGCCGCAACCGAGCCGCGCGAGGTCTGGGGAGTCCAGCAGCGCGCGGCATTGGTCAGGCGGGTAGTTCGATCGCAGGTGGTGCCAACCGGTCTCGGCGGGAATGCCGGAGTTTGCAAGCAGCGTCGCGACGGCGATGGCGTCACTGCTGGACGGCAGGACCCCGGTCGTTTCCTGTTCGTGGACCAGGTCCTCGTCAGCGAAGTGATCTGCCCGGCCTCGGATGAGGTCGGCATCGGCACGTTCGATGTTCGCGTGCAACGCATGGGTGAGCTGGTCTCCCTCACTCCAGGGGTCCAACGGTGATTCGTCGGTCGCCTCGGCTAGTTCTCGAAGCCGGGAGTCGCTGGCGAGCCTGTCGGCACGCTCAGCGAAAGCGTCTATCGCGGCCATCACCCGGCCACGTTCGCCATCCACGCGGACGATGTCGGTGCTGATGGTGTGGGTTTCGCCGGTCAGCTCCGTACGGCGTGCTGGTCGCGCGGCACGACGGCCACGGACCTGCGCCAACTCCGTGTCGACGGCGGCTGCTTCGGTCTGCAACGTTGTCTGGTGTACTGCCGGGGACACTCCGGCGGGTAGGAAACCGTCGGTCACCGCCCGTTTGATGTCGCCGTCCAGCGTCTCGAGCTTTGAACGGGCCAACGTTGCGCGCTGGTCCGCCTCTCGTCCAAGGTTCCGCTGTTCCTTCTCATGCTTACGGAGTAGCTGCGCGTCACCAGCCAGGGCCTTGGCGGAGTCTCGTTCTCGGTTGGCTGTGTCGCGTTCGGTGCCGGCGACCGCGGCCAGGCGGGTCAGCAGCGTTGCTGCGTGGTCGTCGTGTGTACGGCGCAACGGCGCGATGTCTTCGTTTTCGGCGGCGGCGAGCTGCTGCGCCTGTGCCAAGGACTCCCGCAAGGAGGCCAGTTCCGCAAGCGGTGCGGTCGCAGCCCATGCCTGCGCGCGTAGCGAGGTATCGTGCGAGGTCTGTTCGGCGGTCTTGACGAGCCGCGTCGCTTCTTCGATCCGCAGGTGTGCCGCTCGTAGCGTGTAGAGGAAGACGGTGTCGTTGGCCACGGACCGGTCGGTGGCATTCGTTTCACGTTCATCAGTCCATGTGGTCAACCGGGTATCCAGCACACCCATCTCGGCGTCGAGCGCCCGCAAGGTGGCTTCGAACTGTCCGGCCAAGCCCATGGCGTAGGCGGAGGCAGTGTCGAACTCCTCCTCAGCGTTGCCGACATCGACCGCCCGATCATGGATGGTGGCAAGGACGTCGGCGGCAGCTAGACAGAAGTCCTGCTCTGTTTGCTTGGTCGGTTTCGACGCGACCAGCGTCGCGATTGCGGACACCCTTTCGGCGACGGCTCCGGCTTCGTCCGGGGCGACGGTGAGGTCGAGCAGGAAGTTCACGAACTCCCGTGCGGACGCGAACCTGAACAGGTCCTCCACGCCACCTTCGACGTGGTTCATCGTCTTCTGAGTACGGAACAAGTCCGGGTCGATACCCCGCGCGTTCAAGGTTGCAGCCCACTCGAACTGCCGCTCGGTGATCGCCAACTCGGCCTCACCACGGGCGCGGTCAGCGATCGCCCGCAGCTCAGCGAGGAACGCAGCCCGACGAAGGGGCTGTCCGTCGGAGTCCATGAACGGAATGGTGTCGGCGTCCAACACTCCAGGCACGCAGTAGAACGCGTAGTAGGAGGCGTTGAACCGGTCACGAGCGTTGTCACTGTCGACGGGTCGGCGCAAGTCCACCCATTCGTAGACTGCCCCGACAACCAGCGCGCCGCCCACGCCGGCCACGTCGCGGTCGCTGTTCACCGGCTGCCACACGGTCACTGTGTGCGACGTGTCTCCGGAGTCGACGTAGTCCGTGAGTGCGCGCTTGGCTTCTCGCCCCATGAAGTCGTACACGCGCGGCAGCAGCACGGCGTAGAACAACGACAGTAGGGAGGATTTCCCGCCGCCGTTGCGTAGCCAGATCACCGAATCCGACGGAGACGACAGCCCGTCACCGTCTGGGGCAGTCATGTCCAGGGTCAGGTCACTGAACCGTGCGGAACGTTCCCCAACGGACTTGAGTCGGAACTGGGCGAGATGAAACGTCATGCGGACTGCTCCTGAGCGGAGGTGTTGGAGTCCTCGCGAACCGGGTCGCTGATCGCCGCGTCGTACACCAAGGTGCGGGACACGGAACGAGATTGATCAGCGAGTGTCTCGTAAGCGGTGTTGGCGGCCATGTCACGCACGTGTGTCCGGAACCGTTCGGTCAACGTCCACGTTACCGAGTTGGCGGTGCTGCTCGCGCTGTCCTCACGTGCCATTCCTTGCTCGGTGAGCCAACCGAGACAAGCTCGTACCCAGTACAAGGTACAACCGTTTGTCAGGCGCCCGCTGCCGCGTCCTCGATCGCCACGCATTGTCGGAGGCATGACAACGTAGTAACGCCACGCTTCGTCGAGCCCGTCGTCCGGGATCGGCTCTCCCAACGCGTCGTGCTGCCGAAACTGCTCACACGTCTCGCGTAGCCACTGCTCGAACTCAAGGTCATTCACGCGACGAACCCGGTCGTCGTCGAGTTCGGCCGGGGTAGGGAACGCGAACGCGGCGACAGCGGCGAGCACGAGCCCAGCAATGAGCCGGTGCTCCCGTTTGCCGGTGAACGGCAGGTCGCTGTACTTGAACGCGAACGGCGAGTCTGGGAGGACGCCGATGATAAGTCCGTGGGCAGAGTCCGACAAGACGTCGGTGCCCAGTCCATGCAGCACGGCGTCAGTCGCATCCTTGAACTCGACTTCGCTGCGGTACCGGCTAAGAACCCGCCGGTACTCCGGCTTGTTGCCGGGGCGGGCCGTCGGCTGAACCGCGAAGCCGATGAGAGTTCCGATATCGACGTGATCGTCGGCGGTCAGTGCCATCCCGCACCTCCAGCCCTTGGTGGTGAACCTTCAGCGAAGTGGCGCAGATGCTCAGGCAGAGCACGAGTCGGCGGCGGGTCGGCCATTTCCAGCGCGTCCGCGAACGGGGCGAGGATCAAGTCATCACCGGTCCAGCCTGGCAACTCCAGCACGACGCCGTCGCTGTCCACGGCCGCGCGTGCACCGAGCACCGCCGACGCTAGGTCTTGGCGTGCTGCTTCTCCCGGCTCGATGTCTTCGGGGGCATAGCACCACAGCGCAGCTAGGGTCACGACTTCAGCGACTGTGAATGGGTTGGTGCCGTCGTCGGCAGCACCCTGGTTGAAACACTCAACTATGGCGGTCGACAGGCGAGCGGGAAGATCCACCGTCTGGACAGCTCGTGCAGCCGCGGCGACCGCGTACGGGCTGATGAGTGGTAGCTCAGGCGGGTCGAGATCTTCCTCGTCGTCGAGATCCGCGTCGGGTTCCTCACTGTCGCGAATGGTGAGCAGATCGGTGACGACACGATGTAGGCGCGGCAGCCTGGGCGCGACCGGGCCGGATACATCCGTGATCCACTGGAACGTGACGGTCAAGGCGTCGTCCGAGCCCGTTACGAGCAGGGGATGGAGTACCTCGCTGGGCAGGTCGGGCAGATATCCCAGCGGTGGAGGCCGGAACACCTGTCGGTTCTGCTCGTCGAGGAACACCTCACGCGCGCCGATGACGCGGCGATGCAGTGCCTCATGACGGCGCTGGCACTCGCCGAGAATGCTTGCAATCCGTGCGGCGGACTCCGCAACTTCGGAATCCCCGGCCTCTAGGGACTCCGACACCTTCGCGCGGAGCCGATGCTCCGAATCCAACCGTGACTCGATGTGGTCGCGAGACTCGTCCAACCGCTGCGGCACAGTCGTGGCCCACTCACCAAGGACTGTCCGAACGTCCCGGCGTGTCTCGCGAATCAGCCGGTCCAAGTCGTCAGCCAAACGAACCGACAGCAGCCGGGCTCGTACCGCAGCCCGCTCGGCCGCGTCGAAGGCACCGCGGGCGAGCTGTCGTTCTAGCAGGATCTCATTGGCGACCTGCTCATCCTCAACATCGAACTCAAGACCCCCAATCAACGCGATGATGGCATCACGCGTTGCGTTGAGCACGATCTCGCCTCTGGCTGAGTCCTCGCGCTCCAGGAGCAGTCGGAACCGCACCTCCCGTTGCCGATGGCCGCCTGCGTCCGTGGCGTAGTCACTGATTCGGTACGCAAACTCCGCCTCCCGGTTCGACCGATTGAGCAGACTGTCGACGGTATAGGCAGCGACCTTGCGATGTTCTGATGTCGGACGGGCGGGGGCGGCTCGACTGGCGAGAGCCGTCAATGCAGTCGTTACCTGTTCGTAGGTGGCTTCCTCTTCGAATCCCTGGTTGGCGATGATCGTGTCGATCGCGGCTAGCGCGAACGATGGAATGTCATACACCTGCCCGGGCCAGTCCTGCCGATCCGCGTTGAATGCCGCCTCCGAGAGAGGTCGGGACCGAAGAAGCGCAGCAACTCGGGCGGGGAACGATGCATCCGAAACGGCTGGTACCGCAAGTCCAGGCGGGACGTCCCGAGACGCGCCAAGACGTTCCTGGCTCTCCGGCGCGGTCATTGCATCTACCTCCCAGCTCACGTATGGCAAACACTAGGACGTCACGACGACAGTTCTCGACCCTCGTGGCAGTGTGGTCGATCTTGCTTGGGGACTCCCCGCGCGGCCCCGTACGAACCACACGCTCAATGTCCTGTACAGGAGGTGCCTCGGAACCATCGGTGTTGTCACACCTCGAGGAAACCGAGTGGGACCCAGACAGCTATGCGGTGGGACTCGTGCGGTTGCGGGACGAGTTGCATGAGGCAACCCGAGCGCTCGCCGCGGCCCGTCGCGGCACCAAGGTTCTCGTCCCAGGCGCCAAGGCTTTCTAACAGTGACGACTGAGGCGACTATCAGGGACCTCCGGCATTGCCGATCCCGCGCGGTATCGTGCACCGAGAGGGTAACGCCGTGAGCGTGTCAACTGAAGTCGAACTGGCTGAGTTGGCGACGAGCATCTTCGGGGAGGCGTTCGTCGCCTGCTTCATCGGGGATCGCGCACAACGTCCAGGAACCAGCAGCACAGCGATGTGGACATCTTCAACCTGATTCGAACCGGTGCGCTGATATCCGCCCAGCGCGCACTCGCGGAGAGCCTGCGCAACTCGGTCCTGCGGAAGGGTCTGGTCATCTCGCGCTTCCTTACCCCCTGCGTCCACCCATACCAGATCGCTCGAACCCCGCCCCGACTGTCGCGGATGGCTCGCCCGCTGTCGTCGAACTCGCCGAGCCTCCGGCTCGTATGCTGACGTCATGGACGACTGGAAGCCTGCCGCGTATCCGTCGTTGAGTCCCTACCTGATCTGCCAGGACGCCGAAGGGCTCATCGCCTTCCTCGAGGCTGCCTTCGGTGGCTCGCTGCAGCGGAGGTTCGATCGCCCGGACGGGTCGCTGAAGCACGCCGAGGTCAGGATCGATGACAGCATCGTGATGATCGGCGGCGGGGCGAGCGATATCCCGAGCGCTCCCGCACATCTCCATCTCTATGTCGAGGATGCGGTCGCGACCTTCGATCGGGCGATCGCGGCCGGGGCATCGGTCGTCCGCGAGCCCGAGAAGGCGGGCGACGACGATCTGCGTGGCGGGGTTGAGGACCCTTGGGGGACCACATGGTGGATCGCCACGCAGCAGCCTCAGAGCTGACCGGTGCGGCTGGAACCCAGATCGTCCGGCCCCCACGAGACGAGCAGGCTGCCTGAACGCAATGCGCAGCACCCGACCCTGAGCACGTCGCCGCGCGATTCGTTTGCCGGCTCTGACAAGATGAGCGCATGCATCGAACCGTTGGCGCGTCCCTGGGCATCGAGGTTCGTGTGCCGAGCGATCTGGTCCTGTCCGTCGCCGTCGCAACATCCCCCGGCTTGGTGGTGACTCAGACGCTGGACACAGCACTCGATGGCCGGCACGTGCCGGCCGAGGAGATCCTGGATTTGCACGGTACGCGGTTGCATCGGATCCGGGCGGAGGCCGGCCGCTTGACCGTCCGGTATGAGGCCACGATGCGTGGGCGTTCCGCGCCGGATACCGCGGAGTCGTGCGACATCATCCGCTACCTGCGGCCGAGCCGGTACTGCGAGTCCGACACTCTCGCGGCAACCGCCGCGGCGGAGTTCGGCGGCGTGGACGGGATCGCGTTGCTCGATGCAGTGAGCTCGTGGGTGGGAACCCGGCTGGCCTATGTCCCCGGCTCCAGCCTGCCGACCGACGGGGCGGTGCGCACGCTACTGATGCGCCAGGGCGTGTGCCGTGATTTCGCGCACCTGTGCATCGCATTGCTGCGCGCTCGCGGAGTGCCGGCGCGACTCGTCTCCGTTTACGCCCCGGGCCTGGATCCCATGGACTTTCACGCCGTGTGCGAGGCCTATGTCGACGGACGCTGGTGCGTGGTGGACAGCACCGCCCTGGCGCCCCGCTCCTCGTTGGTGAGGATCGCCACGGGCCGCGACGCGGCCGACACCGCGTTCCTATCAACGATCTACGGGTGGGCCGAGCTGACCGACGTGGAGGTGACAGCCACCGTCGACACTCTGCCGTCCGATGATCTGACCCACGTGGTGCAGCTGGGCTGAGCGCCGCGACTCGGGGTATGGGGGTATGCAGACAGTGAGAGCCGCAGGCCTGGATCTCGCGAACTCGTGCGTGCGATCGTCCTGGCGGACACGGTGCTCTCATGCGCGGTAGACGGCTGTGGGCTCTGGCCCCCGCCTTCGCGCTGTTGGCATGCGCGAGCGTGATGCGGGCCCCGGTAGTGGTTATTCCTCCGCTGCTCGGACAGATCTCGGCCGACTTTCAGCTCAATCCGGTGCAGGCCGGCGTGCTTGTCGGCCTTCCCGTGCTGTGCTTCGGCGTCCTGACCCCGATCGCCTCGGTGTTGCTGCGGCTTACGGGAATCAACCACGCCACCATCTATTGCCTGCTGGGTGTCGTGGCCGGCTCGCTGGTGCGCTCGTTCGGGGCGCAGCCAGGGCTCTACCTGGGCTCATTGATTCTGGGCGCGGGATTGGCGATCGGGAACCTGTCGATTCCGATGCTCATCGGGCGAGATTTCCAGCGCCGGACGGCCTTGTTGACCGGTGCGTATACGTCGACGGTCAATATCGTCGTTGCGCTCGTCACCGCCGCGGCCGCGCCGGTGGCCGTGGTCGTCGGATGGCGATGGTCCGCGGCCGGAAGCGGGGTCGTGCTCGGATTGGTCGCACTGGTTGCCTGGGTCGCCGTCTACCCGCCGGGGGATCCCGGAGCACGGGCCGGCATACGGCGGCGCGCAGGGCTGTCCCCGGTCCAGCCGGCATCGCCTATCGCGGCTGGCCTTGAGCGTCGGCAGATCGGACGATGGCGCGTCGTCTGGTTGTTCGTGGCAGCATTCGTTTGCCACATCCTCGCCTACAACGTAGTGACGGCGTGGCTGCCGACGGCGCTGGCCGAGATGCGGCACATGAGCGTGGTAGGCGCGGGCCTCGGGTCCAGCCTCTTCCAGGCGGCCGGCATCGCGGGTCCGTTCCTGGTGCCGATCCTGATGAGTGCCCTCGGCTGGTCGCAGCTTCGCACGATGGCCGCCGTGTGTGTCTGCTGGATCACTTTGCCGATCGGTTTGATCGCGGTTCCCGGATGGTGGCCGGTGTGGAGCCTCGTCGGCGGCCTGGCGCAGGGCGCATTCTTCACGGTTCTCTTCGTGGTTGTCATCCAGCGGGCACGCGACGTTGACGAGAACCGGCGGATCACCGCGTTGATTCAGACCATTGGGTACACCGTGGCGGCGACTGGGCCGGTCGCCGCGGGTTGGATCCACTCGCGCGTGCCGGGGTGGACGATGACGTTCGTGGCCGTCTTCCTCGTGCTCGTGGCCATGAGCGTGTGCGCCCTTCTCGCCGTCGCGGACTCCTCGCAGCCTCCCGAAGGCAAGCGCACCGTCTAGGACCGCGACGACTGAGTGCTCATGGTCGAGACCGGCGACGTGTCGGTCAACAGAACGAGCCATCCAGAAAGCGGCTGCAGCGGCTCTACCATGAAAAGGTGTGTGACTATACTGCTCCGCATTTCGCTCGTTCGGCGTTGCTGATCATTGACGTACAGAACGATTTCATCGACGGAGCAATGCCGGTTGCTGGCACGCAGCGGCTGCTTGCTCGTCTGGCCGAGCTTGCCGGCGGGTTTCGTGCTGCTGGGCGTCCCATCGCGCACGTGATCCGGCTCTATCAGCCGGGCAGCTCGGATGTGGACGCGATACGTCGTGCCAGCATCGAAGCGGGAGCAGGTGTGGTCGCACCGGGAAGTCCTGGCGCCGACATCCCGGCGATCCTTCTTCCCGGGCACCGGGGGATCACCCTTGATCCCGACAGGCTCCTGTGTGGTCAACCGCAGCAGCTTTCTGCCCGCGAGGCGGTCGTATACAAGCCGCGGTGGAGCGCGTTCTATCGAACCGGACTCGAGACTTGGCTGCACTCTCACGAGGTCGACACGGTGGTGGTCGCCGGCTGCAACCTGCCCAACTGCCCGCGGGCCACGCTGTTCGACGCCAGCGAACGCGATCTTCGTGCGGTGCTCGTGACCGATACCGTGTCGCAATCCACCCCGGAACGTCTCGCCGACTTCCGACTGATCGGGGTCAACCTCCTCACTGCCGAGCAAGTCGTCGCAGCGCTGATGGCAGAGGCTTGATCGGTTGTCTTAGGCGCGCAGAGCCCGGGAGACGGACGAATGCGGCATCACGTGGCTTCTGGCGGCGCGAAAGTCGATTCACGGGGACCGTGCGCAAGCGGTCGATCAGGATCCGAACCACAAGGAACCTGAACCGCTGCGGCCAAAATCAGCATGGGGGCTATACTCCAGCCAGTGCCACGGGAACCCGGGAAGCCGGGTTGAGAGGAGGGCGTACCGCCCTCGACCGTCGAACCTGAACCGGACCATACCGGCGTAGGAAGGCTCCCGCTCTTTCCCGGGCACTCGCAGTGCACGGGAAAGGAACATAGACATGAGCGAATCCAACGGGCGCCTGCAGTGGCGCGTCGTTGACATGGTGACCGCCGCGATCCTGGGTGTGGCCTGCGGAGTCATCTTCCTGGTATGGAATCAGGTCGGGGGCGCGGCATACTCCGTCATCGACGCAGCCACGCCGGGATTTGGCGGCCTGGTCGCCGGGATCTGGCTGCTCGGGGGCGTCCTGGGCGGACTGGTGATCCGCAAGCCGGGTGCCGCGGTCTTCGTCGAGGTCCTCGCTGCCGTGGTGTCGATGGCATTGGGTTCCCAGTGGGGTATCTCGACGGTCTACTCCGGCATCGTCCAGGGACTGGGAGCGGAACTCGTCTTCCTGATCTTCGGCTACCGAAAGTTCAACCTGCCCGTCGCCATGCTGGCCGGAGCCGGCGCGGGCGTGGCCGCATGGGTGTTCGAAGGTTTCTTCGGCAGTTCCCCGAACTTCGCCAAGACCTTGACCTTCAATCTCATCTACTTGTCCACGATGATCGTCACCGGTCTGGTCCTGGCGGGCCTGGTCGGCTGGCTGCTGGTGCGCGGGCTCGCCCAGACCGGCGCCCTCGACCGGTTCGCTGCGGGACGCGAGATCCGCGGCCGGGTTTGAACAGACCCAGCACAGAGGTCGCCGTCGCGTCCGCCTCGTCGTCCGTTCCCGACCACAATCCCGACAGGATTCCAGCCGTGACCCTCCACTCGCCTCGTCTGCCCGAGGTCCGCGCCGTTCCCGGCGTACGGGTGCGCGCGCGTGGGTGGGGATGGCGGCATGCCGGACGCCGGGCGTGGGCTTTGCGCGACGTGAACCTCGACATCGCGCCGGGCGAGCGGGTACTGGTGCTCGGCGCCTCGGGTGCGGGCAAGTCCACGCTGATGGGCGGGCTCGCCGGCTTGCTGGGCGGCGAGGACGAGGGCGAGTCCCTGGGCGAACTCACACTCGACGACCGCCTCCCGCACGCCGCACGCGAGCGTGTCGGACTGGTCATGCAGGACCCGGAGGCCCAGGTGGTGCTGGCTCGCCTGGGGGACGATGTCGCTTTCGGCTGCGAGAACCTCGGCGTCCCCCGCGAGGAGATCTGGGTCCGGGTGCGAGACGCGCTGGATGCCGTGGGCCTGCACTTGCCACTGGACCATCCCACCTCCAAGCTCTCCGGCGGGCAGAAGCAGCGCCTGGCGTTGGCCAGCGTGCTGGCCATGCGTCCGGGTCTGCTGCTGCTCGACGAACCGACCGCCAATCTCGACCCGCACGGAGTCGACGAAGTGCGTGCAGCCGCCGAGCGCGTGCTGGAGCGCACCGGAGCCACCCTGGTCGTCGTCGAGCACCGTGTTGACGTGTGGGCAGACCTGGTGGACCGCTGCGTCGTGATCCTCGATGGCACCATCGCCGCCGACGGCCCACTGGACGAGGTGCTGCGCGACCAGGGCGGGCAGTTGCGCGCCGCCGGCATCTGGTTGCCCGGCGACGATGTCGGCGTGGTCGAGGAGGCCCACGCCCGGATGACGATGCAGCCGGCCGCAGCCGGTCCGACGGCCGCTGGCTCTGACGCGGTGGTGCTCTCGGGGCGCGACCTGACCATCGGGTACGAGCAGAGCCGGCCGGTCCGGGCGGGGATCGACATCGATATTCCCCGCGGCGCGTCCACCTGCATCGTCGGGGACAACGGTCTTGGCAAGTCCACCCTGGCCCTCACCCTGGTCGGCCTGCTGCCTCAGCTCGCAGGGCAGGTCCGCGTGGCGGAAGACCTGGCCCCGGCTCCCGGGCGCACCGACCCCCATGCCTGGTCGTCCCGCGAGTTGCTCGGGCGCGTCTCGATGGTGTTCCAGGAGCCCGAATACCAGTTCGTGTCGCGTACGGTACGTGAAGAACTGGAGCTCGGTCCCCGCGCCGCGGGCACCCCGGCGGAGGAGACGGCCACCCAGGTGGACCGGTTCTTGCGCCTTCTTGCCCTGGACGACGTGGCCCTCGCCAACCCCATGACGCTGTCGGGTGGGGAGAAGCGGCGGCTGTCCGTGGCGACCGCCCTGATCTGCGCGCCCGAGGTGGTCGTGCTGGACGAGCCGACCTTCGGGCAGGACCGCACGACGTGGCTGGAACTCGTCGGCATCTTGCGCGACGCCGTAACCCGCGGCACCACGATCGTCTCCATCACCCACGACCGCTCCTTCGTGGTGGCCATGGACGGCCACGTCATCGACCTCGCCGACCTCGGGTGGGACCCCCGCACCCGTACAGCCGCGGGCGACGATCCTCCGGTGCACCCAGTGTCCGCAGCCGATGATCCGGCGCCCTCGGGTCGCGTCGCCGATGATCCAGTGCAACCCTCGGGCTTCGTGCCGCGGACAGCTTCGTCCACACCGGATGCCCCGGGTGCTGCGCGGTCACGATGGCAGGCCGCCTTGCGCGGGGAGTTGCTTCAGCGAGTCAATCCGGTGGTGCAGTTCCTCGGGCTGGTCGCGATGACGACGCCGCTGATGATCTCCATCGATGTGCTCTCCGCCTCGATCGCCTTGGTCCTGGAACTCCTGTTGCTTCCACTGGTCGGTATCAGCCCACGTCAGGTGGCACTACGGATGGTCCCGCTGTTCGTGGGTGCGCCCTTGGCAGCGCTCTCGATGCTGTTGTACGCCTCCCCTGGTGGGCAGGTGTACTGGCAGTTCGGGCCGGCGATCATCTCGGAGAACTCCGTGACGCTGTCGGTGGCAATCCTCGTCCGTGTGCTGGCATTGGGCCTGCCGGCCATCGCGGTGCTCTCCCGCATCGACCCCACCGATATGGCCGATGGGCTGTCCCAGGTGCTGCATCTGCCCGCCCGTCCGGTGCTCGCCTCCCTGGCGGGGGTTCGCATGGCGGGTCTCATGGTGGGGGATTGGCAGGCCCTGCGCCGGGCGAGGCGGGTCCGGGGCATCGGAGACGGAAACCGTGTCGCCGCCTTCATCGCAGGCGCGTTCGCCCTGCTGGTGCTGGCACTGCGCCGGTCGGCGAAACTGTCCCTGACCATGGAAGCCCGCGGCTTCGGTGCGGAGATGCCACGAACCTGGGCCCGGCCCTCACACGTGGGGGTGGCGGACCTGGTCATGATGATGATCTGTGTGGCCGTCCCCGTCCTGGCGTTGGGCGCCGCCGTGCACTGGGGCGTCTTCCAGCCCCTGGGGCGCTGAGGTGCGCCCCGTTGTGCGCTGGCACGAGGACGATGCCCTGCCGCCGTACCTCGTCCACCGGGTGATGCAGATCTGTCACCGGTGGAAGGACTGCCACCCTTCCACCGCGGCGGCTGCGGTCGATGGCCGAACCCGGTGGAACGCGCCGGTGATCGTGATCGACGGACGCTCGGGCTCCGGCAAGACCTCCCTGGCACATCAGCTGGCCGCCGCGCTGCAAGCACAGGATCCATCGGATGTGCAGGTGCTGCACCTCGACTCCTGGTACCCGGGTTGGGACGGACTCGAGGAGGGGACGCGGATCACCGAGCAGCTGCTGACCGGCGCGCGAGGGTCATGGACTCAGTGGGATTGGGTGCGCAACCGACCGGGCCGCACGGTGAGCTTGATACCTGGCCGGGCGCTGGTGGTGGAGGGTGCCGGCGCGCTCACCGCGTCTACGGCGGCTGTCTCCGACCTCAGGATCTGGGTGGACGCCGACCCCCGGCAGCGCTACCGGCGTGCCATGGACCGCGATGGGGACTCTTACCGGCCCTGGTGGCAGATGTGGTCCCGGCAGGAGGAACGCCATCTCGCCCGTCACCGTCCGGACCTGTTGGCAGATCTGGTGGTGTGGACCTGAGTGGCGTTCCGCCAGGCCAGGACGTGGTGCTTACTTGAATGCGTCCAGCTTGCCGAAGTGCTCGGCGAGCAGGTAGTAGACGACGAGACGGTTCTTGCGGCTGACGCCCTTCAGCTTCGCGCCGACGGCAGCGATGCCCTCATCCAGGGACTCGTCGTCGGGCAGGCCCAGCTTCTTGACGAGGAAGTTCGCCTTCACTCGTTCCAGCTCCCCGGGATCGCCGAATGCGACAACGGCAGAATCCGGCTGACTCAGCACGAGACGGTAGGTGTTAGCCATCGCCTTGACTGCGTCCTCGTCCACAGTCTTGGTGTATTTCTTGAGATCTTCGACGTAGTCCATCGGGACTCCTTCTCTCGAGGGCGGGATGCCGCGACGTCCATGCCGGGCCAGTGATCCGCCATGTCAATCATGGAACAAGAGGGTGCCGTGCGGTGCCTGTCAGACCGGTCGCTCGTCGCACTTGCGATCGAACCGGTTCACGCGCTGCTTGCACCGCGCGCCTGTGACCTCGCGGGGCGAAGTCGTTGGACGACCCCGCACCGAGCCGAGGCGATTCGGATCAGGCCGTGGTGGCCGTCGGGAGTTCGCCGTGGTGTGCCAGGACCTGGCAGGCGAACCAGAGATCATGGCGCACCGAATGATCCACCGACCCCAGGCCGAGCAACTCGCAGATCCGCCGCATGCGACGGCTCACCGTGTGGCGATGAACGCCGAGTGCGGCCGCCGCGACATCGAGGGATCCGTCTGCATCCAGCCAGGCGGCAAGCGTAGTCAGCAGCTCTTCGTTGCCCGGATCGACAATCGGGCCGAGCTTCGTGCGGGCGAAGGCCTCTGCCTCCTGACGCGGCAGCAGGTCTACCAGATTCACCCCGGCGTCGTGGCGCAACAGGTCACCCAGAGCCAGCCTCCTGGCCTCGCCCAGTTCTCGCCAACTGCACGGCGGCGCCCATCCCATCCGTAGCCCGTCTTCGTCGATCTGTGCTGCAAGCCTGGCCTGCATGGGCGGTCGGGTGACGATCCACAAGCGACCGTCGAGTTGCCCCCAGGCCGCCGGAATGTCGGCAAGACGCAGGGCATCGAGTTGGGCTTCGGTGCCCTCCACGCAACCCAGTTGAACGGGGTCGTGGGGCGTCTTCGGCCACACACTCTTTCCGGCGCGTTGAACCAGATCGGCATTGCCGGCGAGGGCTTCGGCGATCAGACTGGAGCGCATCTCGCTGAGCGCCGTCTCCAGGCGTCCCGTCAAGGACAGGAAGATGCCCAGCAGGTTCGAGGCGAGCAGGCAGGTGGAGATGGCCAAGGGATCAAGATCCCCTGGTGTGCCCGCCACCAAGAAGCCCCGCATCTGGTCCTCGCTGCCGGTGATCGTGTGCACACACAGATGCGCGCGTTCGTCATCGGCGAAGCTCACCGTCTTGCCGCTGGCCATGTGCTGACGCACGGCTTGGGCTGCTCGACTCAGCTGGTCGGTGTGGGTGTGCACCACCATGCGCCCGTTGTGATCGACCAGAACGGCCCATCCACCGATGGTCTGCGCTGTGCTGCTCACCACGGACTGCGCAACATTCGGACGTCCCGCCGCCGCGATGAGCCGACGCTGGGCGGTATTGGTGCGACGCAGATAGGCATGCTCGGCGTCCGAACGGGACTTCGAGACCGCCTTGATGACAGCTGAGAACGGCAGTTCCCAGGGGATCTCGAAGACCGGCAGGCCGTAGCGATGTGCCGACCGCAGGAGTTCATCAGGAACCTGGTCGTGCCGATCGCCGACACCAAAACCGAGGGCGACGACAGAACTGTCACACAATCTCTGAACATACTGCCGGTAGACCTCCGCAAGTTCTTCCGCGCTGGTCTCATCGGGACGCGGCAGCCTGGAGCCCGTGGTCATGAGCACTTCACCGGGCTCGGTAAACAGGGTCGAATCGATGAGCTCACTCTGGTGAACCCAGTGAATCTGAGCGTCCAAGGCGTTGTCGGATCCCTCGAAGCGCAGCAGCAATCCCAGCGAACGGATACCGAGGAGTTCTCGCACGGTGACAGCCATGGGTGAACCTTAGCCACCCGGTACCTGAAGGCCCACAATCTCACAAATCTGATACCGGACGTACCAGCCATCGGCCCGGACTGCGCCCTTACAGTTTGTGTCAACAGAATTTGGGACCGGCGCCGCTCCCTCGACTCGAAGGTTGAACCAGAAGGAGCGCGGCAGATGATCACCTACGCGGACTATGAGACCTACCTGAGCCCCGCGCTGTACAAGACAACCGACCTCATGATCGATCGCGGCGCGGGCAGTTACATCTGGGACACCAGCGGTCGTCGCTACCTCGACTGGGTGCAGGGCATCGCGGTCAACGCTTTGGGACATTGCCATCCCAGAGTGGTCGAGGCCATCAAGGCGCAGGTTGAGAAGCTGCTGACCGCCTCATTCAACATGGTCAACTACGAAAGCACCCTGCTATGGGCGGAGCGGATCGCCGAGCTGGCACCTGGGGAACTGTCCACCACCTTCTTCAGCAACGGTGGCGCCGAGGCCACCGACGGAGCGCTCAAGCTGGCGAAGGCATACACCGGACGGCCTGCAATCATCGCCTTCAAGGGTTCATTCCACGGTCGGACGATCGCCGCGACCTCGGTGACCGCCTCCAACTCCAAGTACCGCAAGGGCTACGACCCGCTGATGTCGGGCATCGATTTCATCCCCTATCCCTCGGCCAGCCAAGCCCCGGCCGGCTTCACCCCCGACGAGATCACCGACTATGCGTTGGGTCAGCTCGACGATCTGTTCTCCTACATCCGCGATCCGGGTTCGGTGGCCGCCATCCTCATGGAGCCGGTCCAGGGCGAAGGCGGCTACGTCGTCCCGCCGGCCCGCTTCGTCAAGACGCTCCGCGAGATCTGTGATGAGCAGGGCATCTTGCTCATCTTCGATGAAATCCAGGCTGGCTACGGACGCACCGGCAAATTCTTCGCCAGCGAGAACCTCGATGTGGTGCCCGACATCATGACGATCGGTAAGGCCATGGCTGGGGGGCTGGCAGCCAGCGGTGTTGTGTCCACCCACGAGATCATGCAGGCCTGGGGTCCGGGACGCCACGGCGGCACCTTCGGCGGCAACCCGGTCGTCGCATCAGCCGGGCTCGCCGTGCTCGACGAGTTCAAGGAGGCGAAGGTGCTCGACAACGTCAATGCTGTCGGTGACCATCTGGCCGCCCGCCTCGAAGAGATCAAGGAGCGTTACCCCATCGTCACCGACGCCCGAGGGCTCGGCCTCATGCGCGCCATCGAACTCAACCACGTCGATGGACGACCAGGAGGCGACCTACTCGAACAGGTCCGGCGAGGTTGTCTCGACAACGGGCTGCTCACGCTGTCGTGTGGTGTTCGAGGCAACGGCTTGCGCTTCGCTACGCCCCTCAACACCACGACCGATCTCATCGACGAAGGTCTTGCGATCCTTGAAGGTGTTCTGACCGATGTGAACGAAAAGGAAGTGAACTGATGCCGGCTCGAGTTGTCTACTTCAACATCGATGGTGGTTTGGACTACGAGAACCAGTTGTTGGCCGAGTGGGGTGTTGCCGACAAGATCGAGTTGGTCGGTGTCACCACCCCTGACAACGCCGAAGACACTTTCGTCGAAGCTGTGGCAGATGCAGACGGAGTCCTCGTGGAGTACTTCGAGGTCACCCGCGCCGTAATGGAACGGCTGCCGAAGTTGAAGGTCATCAGCCTGCAGGCGATCGGCGTGTCCAACGTTGACCTCGATGCGGCAACCGACCTCGGCATCGGGGTGACCAACACTCCAGGCTTCTGCTCCGAAGACGTCGCCCTGCACACCGTCGGGATGATCATCGATCTTGTTCGCAAGATCAGTTTCCTCGATCGCAGCGTGCGCGCCGGGCACTGGAACCCTATGCTCGGCGGGCTCCCGACTCGGGTGTCCGGCAAGACCATCGGACTCGTCTTCTTCGGCAGCATCCCCAAGCTCATGGTGCCGATCCTCCAGGCCATCGGCCTACGGGTGATCGTGTACGCTCCAACTAAGTCCGCTGAGTACCTCGAAGAGTATGGAGTCGAGAAGGTCGACAGTCTCGACGAGTTGCTGGCTACCTCCGACATCGTGTCCTTGCACACTCCACTATTGCCCGAGACCAGGCATCTCATCGGCAAGCGCGAACTGGAGCTCATGAAACCGACGGCATTTCTCATCAACACCGCGCGAGGGTCCGTGGTCGACGAACCGGCTCTCGTCGAAGCATTGACGACAGGTCAGATTGCCGGTGCCGGGGTCGACGTTATCGAGGATGAGGACACCGAGACGTCCGACCTCTTCTCACTGGAGAACGTTCTCATTACCCCGCACGCTGCTTTCATCTCCGAGGAATCTCTTGCCGATGGACGTCGGATCGCGCTGCAGCAACTCGTCCAACGCCTGGTCTTCAATGAGGCCCCGGAGAATCTCGTCAACATGGGTACCGGGACGAGGTGAACTGACATGCGTGCGGTGGTCTTTCATGGCCCTTATCAGGTCTCGGTCGAAACGGTTCCCGATCCGGGCATTGAAGACCCCGGCGACGCGATCGTGCAGGTCGAGGCCGCCGCTGTATGTGGCTCGGACCTGTGGACCTACCGGGGTCAGGCCGCCGTCGCGCCAGGATCACGGATCGGCCACGAATTCCTGGGTCGAGTCATCGAGACGGGGACCCAGGTCACCGGGCTAAATGTTGGCGATTGGGTGGTTGCACCCTTTCGCTATTCCGATGGAGAATGCTCCTTCTGTCGCGAAGGACTCAGCTCCTCATGTCTGGACGGTGGATTCTGGAGCCGCGAGGTCGTCGATGCCGGCCAGGGCGAACTGGTGAGAGTGCCGCACGCTTCGGCCACGCTGGTCAGACTGAGTTCCGATGGTTCGGCGCCGCCGGTCGAGCGCATCCCTGACCTGCTTGCTTTGGCCGATGTCATGCCCACCGGATTGCACGGTGTCCGCAATGCGGGTGTTCAGACTGGCGACACGGTCGTCATTGTCGGAGACGGAGCGGTCGGCCAATGCGCAATCATCGCCGCCCGGATGATCGGTGCCGGTCGAATTATCGTGCTGGGCGGGGCGCATCCCGATCGCGAAGAAATGGCACGGGCCAACGGTGCCGACGCGTTTCTGTCAGTGCGCGGCGATGACGCGGTAGCTGCGGTGCGCGAATTGACCTCCGATGAGTTGGCCAAACGAGTCGTGGAATGCGTCGGTTCGAGTGGATCATTCGATACGGCGTTATCCCTGGTCAGGCCTGGCGGCACCGTCGGATATGTCGGCCTCCCACATGGAGTGAACGTGGACCTGGCGAGATTGTTCAGAGGCAATATCTCGATCTCAGGCGGAATGTGCCCGGCCCGCGACTACCTGCCTGAACTGCTCCCACTGGTAAATTCTGGCGAATTGCACCCGGGCGTCGTCTTCAGTTATTTCGGTACTCTCGAAAATGCACCTGAAGCGTATCGTCAAATGGACCGGCGCGAGACGGTGAAGGCGCTTCTGCGTCCAGGCAATCCTGTTACTTCAAGGTAACCTGAACGATACCAGGCTAATCCCTCTCGTAAAACTCGTGAAACACTCCTCGCGTATGCTCTAGAGCATTACGGAGGTATGACGCAACTTACCTCTGACAAACCGGCAGAGGAGGTATCCGTGGGGGGATTCGCGCCAATAATCCTGGCCATTCCATACACCTTAATGGTGACCGTCGGCGCTTTCCTTATCGGTTTCGTCATCGCTATTCCGCTCATGTTCATGCGGGGTTCAAAGTTCGTTCCATTCAGGCTCGTGGCGCAGGGCTTCATCGATATTGCGCGGGGCATCCCTCCCATTGTGTGGCTGTTTTTCATCTACTTCGGCCTGCCAGGAATCGGGGTTCTTCTCGATCCGCTCGAAGCGGCAATCATCGGGCTCGGCATCATCTCTGCCGGATACTTGGCCGAGATCTTCAGAGGCGGTCTGGTGGCAGTCCACAAGGGGCAGTTCGAGGCGTCGCACGCGCTTGGACTTGGGGGTTGGACGATGTTCACGAAGGTCATCGCCCCGCAGGCTCTGCGGGCGATGCTCCCCGGACTGGCTACCTACTTCATCGGTCTGGTGAAGGATTCTTCAATCGCTTCCGTGATCGGTGTGACAGAAATGGTTTTTGCGGCCAGCACCTATGCGCGCAGGTCGCCGGAGGGAATTCTTCTCTTCTTCATCGCAGCCATCGTCTACATGGCATTGTCGATACCGATGGGTCTTGCCGCCCGCGGCATGGAAGCTCGCATGCGTAAGGCGGGCGCACGATGACCAACATGTTTCAGTTCTGGGCGGGCATCTTCCCCAAGCTATTTGGTGGGTTGATCGTCTCGCTTGAGCTCACCGCGCTCAGTCTCCTTATTGGTCTACCTCTCGGGCTCCTCCTGGCACTCGGGGTCAGTTCCCGGTTCAAGCCGCTGAGCTGGCTATCCATCGCCCTAGTGGAGATCGGGCGCGGTGCACCCGCTCTGGTGGTGCTCTACGTCGTCTATTTCGGCTTGCCGGCACTGCATTGGTCACCGACCGCGTTTCTGTGTGCGGTCATCGGACTTACCTACACGACAGCGGCCTATGCCGGCGAGTACCTGCGCGGCGGGCTGAGATCAGTCAATGCCGGCACCATCGAGGCGGGCCAGGCACTCGCCTTGACGAATGCGGACGTCCTCCGTTTCGTCATCATTCCCCAAGGGCTGCGGGTCGCAATTCCTTCGCTCATGGGGCTCGCGATCCAGATTTTCCAGGCCACCTCGCTCACCTACTCGATAACGGTGAGCGAATTGACCGCAAATGCGTACAGCATCAGCAATCAGACCTTCCGGGCCCTCGAGACGTTTGCCCTAGCGGGACTCATGTACGCAGCCATCACCATCCCTGCAAGTTGGGTGACCCGACAGGTTGAGCGACGTATGTCGCTCGGTCAATGACGGTCATCCGCACTACACCACTAGAGGAGTCGAATCATGTCGATGCGCCTTTCGAAGGGCTTGACGGTCGCCGCCGCGGTGACCGGACTGCTGCTTGCCGGCTGTTCCAGCGGTAGCTCCGGCGAGTCCAGTTCCACCGTCGCGGCCGACTGCACACCCGCGAATGTCTTCACCACCATCAAAGATGGCACTCTCACCATTGCGGCACCCGAGTTTCCCCCGTTCTCTTCGCTGGCAGGGGGAACTGCGGCCGGCGTAGATGTGGACATCATTACCGCCATCGCCGAAATGGAATGCCTGACGCCTGAATACGTGCAGGTGGATTACAGCGGCGCGGTTCCGGCCGTCCAGTCCGGTCGCACCGATGTTGCGATTGGTGACTACTACCGCACGACGAGCCGGGCTGAAGTCGTCGGGCTGAGCGAGGCGATGTACGTCGACGGGATGGGCATCATCTCCAAAGACGGCGTGACCGATATCCCCACCATCCTCACCCGCAACGTCGGCACCGTTGACGGCTACCTATGGGTCGCTGATCTTCAGGCTCAACTCGGCGACAAGCTGAAGATCTACAAGTCGAACGTCGAGATGTGGGCCGACCTCGACAGCGGCCGAATCGATGTCGGCATCGATTCGGTTCCCGCCGCTGCATTCAGCGCCAGTCAGAACGGTGGCGATTGGAAGGTCACCACCGCCGATCCCTACGAGCCGATCGGCGCTTCGGTTAAGCCTGCACAGGTCGGCATTCCGTTCACGAAGAGCAATACGGCTCTGGGTGAGGCTCTCAATGCCGATATCGCTGCGTTGCGGGCCGACGGGACCTTGAAGCAGATCTTCATCGACCACGACGTGGATCCGAGCCTCACCGAGGTCGAAGACAGCTACCTGCTCGACAGCTGATTCCAGCGAGCGCTCGGGTGGGCTTATCCACCCGGGCGCTCGGTTCTTGATTCTCAACGCGCGGGAGACGCAGAAAATGAGCGACAACAGTGAACTGACGGTCACGGCCACCGAGCCCGATGACTCCACGAGTGGTCGCGGACGCCCGGAATTCGCGATCGAGCTGGCGGGCCTCCGCAAGAGGTATGGCGACCACGAGGTTCTCAAAGGGGTCTCGTTGCGGGTCAAAGAAGGCTCGGTGTGCTCTGTCATCGGACCCAGCGGAGCGGGGAAGAGCACACTGTTGCGGTGCGTCAACCTCCTCGAGGCGCCCGACGACGGAAACATGCTCGTCGCAGGTCAGTTCCTTGAGGGCGGACACAGTCACTCCCGCAAAGAGCTACTGGCGTTGCGACGGCACGTCGGCATGGTCTTCCAGTCATTCAATCTGTTTCCGCACATGCCCGTTATCGACAACATCGTCCTGGCCCAACAGCGCGTGCTCAAGCGCAGTAAGGACGAGGCGCGCGAGCGTGCACTCGAGCTACTCGACAGTGTTGGGCTGTCCGATAAAGCAGAGCAGTACCCGCCCAAGCTGTCCGGCGGTCAGCAGCAACGCGTCGCGATTGCGCGTGCACTCGCACTGGAGCCCAAGATCATGCTCTTCGACGAGCCCACCAGCGCACTGGACCCCGAGTTGGCCCAAAGCGTCCTCGCCGTCATGAAGTCTGTCGCCCAATCGGGCATGACGATGATGGTCGTCACCCACGAAATGAGCTTCGCTCGCACCATTGGGGACTACCTGGTGGTCATGGAAGACGGCGCGATCCTCGAAGAGGGTGTGCCCGAAGAGGTCATGAGCAATCCCAGGCAGGAACGCACGCGCCAGTTCTTGTCCGCAGTCACCGACAGGTAGGAGATAGAGATGAAACCCCGCGTGATCTCGGTTGGCGAGTCCGTGGCCGCATACAGTCACGGGAAGGTCGTCGGGAACCTGCTGTTCACCTCAGGCATGACCTCGCACGACCCGGCGACCGGGGCAGTCCGTGGCAGCACTATCGAGGAACAGACCCGATACTGCTTCGAACTGCTTGAGCAGGTGCTCGCCAAGGCCGGCTCGAGTCTGGCAGACCTCGTCCAAGTCCAGGTCTTCCTCAACGACATCGAGAACGACTTCGCCGGATTCGATGCCACCTATAAGCAAATCGTGCCGGCACCCTACCCTCCGCGCGCCACCGTCGGCGCCGATCTGCCGGGCTATCGCATCGAGATGCTGATCACCGCTTTCGTCGGGAGTGAGCACTGATGCGAATCGTCATCATCGGAGCCGGAGTCGTCGGCTTGGCCGCAGCCCATGAGTTGCTCGGAGCAGGTCATGAGGTCACGATCGTCGAGAGCGGTGACTACGGCCAAGGTCCCTCCCACGGAAACGCGGCTCTGGTGACCGGTGTGCTGTCTTTCCCGGTCCCCGCACCCGGCTCGATCGGTATCGCGGCCCGTTCCGTGTTCGGCGGGAACTCGGCGATCAGCATCACCCCGCAGTTCTCGCTCGACTACCTTCGTTTTCTGTTGCGGATGGCATGGGCCACGAAGAAGTCCAACTTCGTCGTGGGGACCGACGCTCAGGACATCCTCACCCGGATGGTGCTCGACGGTTTCGCGGAGTACCAGGAGCAGGGTCTGAACTTCGAGCATCACACGGGTGGGTCGATGCACGTCTTCACGTCCCGCCAGGCCTACGAGCAGGCAGTCGCGGTGTTCGACGGATTCCCGGAGCTCAAGAAGCGTATCCGACTGCTCGAGGGTGCCTCAGCCGTCCACGAGGTTGATCCGAACCTCGCTCCCGACGTCGAGTACGCCTACTTCGCACCCGACGATCTGCAGGTCGAACCGGATTCGGTCATGAAGGCGCTGGTGGCCAGCATCGAACAGGCCGGCGGCAAGCTGATTCAGCACTCCCCGGTGATCTCCTTCGAGACCTCCGACGGTGTGGTTCGCGCGGCGGTGACGTCGCAGGGGCCGATCGAGGCGGACCAGTTCATCATCGCTGCAGGCGTCGGCTCGCGCGGGCTCGCCAAGAAGCTGGGGTACTCGCTACCGCTGTTTCCCGGTGGCGGGTATTCGGTCGACGTGCACTTCGAGGACGACTCGCTCAAGCCGGCTGCCTCCGTGCTGACAGATGTCAGCCACATCGCCGTGACCCCGCTCGATTGGGGGCTGAGGGCGTCCAGCGGGATGATCATTGGCCAGCCCGAGCCGAGCGTCGCACCGACTGTGATCGACAAGCTGATCGCGCAGGTGCAGGAGATCTATCCGGACGTGCCCGTGGATGATGTTGATCCTGGCTGGGCCGGGCTGCGACCGATGTCGGCGGACGGCGTCCCGATCATCGGGCTGGTGCCCGGTCAGCGCAACGCCTATCTCGCTACCGGACACGCAATGCTCGGTCTCACCTATGCGCCGTCAACGGCCAAGGTACTGCGCGCCCTCATTGAGGGAGACGCTCCAGAAGACTACCGGGCGTTCGCCCCGGCGCGTTTCGGAGCACACGCGTGATGCCCACCGCGCCATATGGCTATCTCCCTGCCGGCGCCCCGATCGGCCCGGTGCGAATGGCACCCGCGCAGGTCGTTGCCGGATTCCCGGTCGGCGTCATCTATATCGAGGATGTCTGGTACCCGATGGTGCCCGGCAATGTCGTCAATGCCAGTACGTTCCCCTTTCCGGTACGGCTCCAGCCCGTGCGCGGTCTCGACATCTCGAAGCTCTTCGGTAGCGAGCGTGTCGATGTCAGCGATTCCGTGCTCGCTGCCTGCCAGGAATTGGAACAGGCGGGAGTGCGGGCCATCTGTTCGGCCTGCGGCTTCTTCGGGCGCTACCACGCTCGTGTGAGCCCCCGACTCAATGTGCCGGCGGCGCTCTCGTCGCTCGTCCAGATCCCCTGGATCAGGATTATCCTGCCCGGCCGCAAGATCGCTATTCTCACGGCCGACTCATCGTCCCTGGATGACGAGATCTGGACGTCGTGCGGAGTTGGCGACACCTCAGACCTGGTGATCGGGGGACTGCAGAACGAACCCGAGTTCTCCTGCATCATCGAAGGGCGAGGCAGCTTCGACAACGACGGCGTCCAGAACGAGGTGGTGAGCCTCGCCAAGAGACTGTGCGAAGACGATCAAGTGGGAGCCGTGCTCCTGGAGTGCAGCGATCTGCCACCCTATGCAGCCGCCATCCAGTCGGCTGTGGGTAGGCCGGTCTTCGACTTCACCACGCTCATCAAGTGGCTGCACAATGCGGTTGCTCAGAAGCCGTACGGGGGATGGGTGTAGGGGCTGTCTGCCGAGCACCAGCTGGCTGGTCCCCGCCGACTCCGGCCGGTCGGCTCGCTTCTGGCGCCGCGTGGTCCTGTGATGTTCGCGAACCGCTCAGCGGTTGAACAACGACGCAAAACGGCCCTTGGTGCGCTGGGGAGCATGACCGTCACACCAGTGTTCGTCGGCGACGGTGCGCCTCACTTGGTCGATGTGTTGGCCGCAGCCGGCCCAGGTGGTCTTTCCGCAGATGTGGCAGCGAACGGCACGACACATGATGATTCCTTCGTTTGGTTGGCGTGATCATTGATGATTCAGGCGAGCATGAGGAACAGCTTTTCGAGCTGCTCCGCGGTGGTGCCGTCGTCGGCGGTCTCGTCCGGATCGGCGAGGCAGTCCTTCATGGCGGTGGAGATGATGACGAAACCTGCCTTGTCGAGTGCGCTACGCACAGCGGCGAGTTGAGTAACGACTTCGCGGCAGGGGGCGCCGGTCTCGACGGCAGTGATGACAGCGGTGAGTTGGCCGGACGCTCGGCGCAGCCGGTTGACGACGTTCTTCCTGGCTTCGGGACTGTGACTGGTCATTGGAGTCTCCCGGATGTGTGGATGGAATCGGTGTCATGCAGGACGTCGGTGCCGTCGAGGAAGGCCCGCAGGGTAAAAATGCCGCCGGACAGCGTGGCCGAATCCAAGCCGTTCTCGGTGAGCACCCGGTGGGCCAGATAGGAACGCATCCCGGAGGCGCACATCACTCGGACAGGACGCCCGGCCGCGACCTCGCGCACCTCGTCGATACGCCGGCGGAGTTCGGTGTGCGCGATGTTGAGCGCCCCCGGCAGATGACCGCTGGCGAATTCGGCGGGGCTACGGGTATCGAGGACGAGCGACGACGCCATTACGTCGTCCACCTGCCACGGATACCACAGTCGGACGGTGCCGGTCAGCACGTTGTTGCCGATCAGGCCGGCCATCGTGACCGGATCCTTGGCGTTGCCGTAGGGCGGGGAATAGGCCAGATCCAAGTCGATCAGGTCTGCCACGGTCATCCGGTTGCGCAGTGCGGTGGCGAGTACATCGATCCGTTTGTCGACTCCGTCGGTACCTACAGCTTGCGCACCGAGCAGCAACCCGTCGTCCTCACGGAAGTGCACGACGAGATGGACCGGACAGGCGCCGGGGAAGTAGCCGGCGTGCTGGGTGGGATGCAGATGCACGGTGTGATGGGCGATGCCCTGGGCAAGCAAGGTCGCTCGGTTGGCGCCGGTGAGCGCGGCGGTCAGCCCACCGGCGCGGACGATCGCGGTGCCGCATGGCTGCGGGATCGGACGCGCGATGGCCGGGCGGAGGATATCGTCTGCGACCAGACGTCCGGCGCGGTTGGCGGGCCCTGCGAGGGTGATCGGACGCCGCAGGCCGGTGATGGCGTCGGTACTCACGGTGGCGTCCCCGACCGCCCAGATGCCGGGCACATTGGTCCGCCCATGCTCATCCGTGATGATCGCGCTCTTCTCGCAGGCCACCCCAGCGGCTTCGAATACCGCGGTGTCGGGGCGAACGCCTACCGAGAGCACGATGAGGTCCGCGTCGATCCGGCCATCGTCGGCCAGCACCACGGTGTCATGTTCGGGACCCTCCTCGATGGCCGTGGCAGCGACCTGGGTGCGCACGGTGATGCCGAGCCGGCGCAACTCGTCGGCAACCAGGGAGGCGAGTTCGGGCTCGAGGGGCGGGAGAACGTGCTCGGCGAGCTCGACGACCGTCACCTGCAGGCCCCGGTGGGCCAGCGCTTCGGCGGCTTCTAAACCGATGAATCCGGCCCCCAGCACAACGGCACGAGTGGCCCCCTGACTGACGATCTCGTCGAGCCGGGTCGCGTCGCCGACCGTGCGCAGGGTGTGAACCCGCGAGGATTCCAGCCCGGGAATCGGTGGCCGCACAGGCCGCGCACCCGGGGACAGCACCAGGGCGTCATAGCCGATCGAGCACACTCCGTCGTCCGTGCATACCGTCACCGACCGGGAGTCCGGATCAAGGCCGATGACCTCGTGGCGCGTGCGGACATCCAGATTGAGCGCGGCCCGCAGCGATTCGGGCCGCTGGACGAGAAGCCGGGCCGGATCGGTGATCTCGCCTCCGACGTAGTACGGGAGCCCGCAGTTGGCGAAGGACACGTGATCGCCACGATCGAGCACGATGATCTCTGCCTGTTCATCGAGCCTGCGGGCACGAGCCGCACAGGTCATTCCGCCGGCAACACCTCCGACGACAACGATCCGCATCAGTCCACGTCCTTCGCTGGCTGAGTAGCGATCGTGATGCGGGCCCCGCCCGCATCACGATCATCCGCGGTTCCGGCAGACGAGTCGAATACCTCGATGCCCGGCGCGCTCGATGGGGTGAGGGGCGCGGGCTGGCGCTGGGTCGTCCTGTGAGTGAGCATGAAGCGAGTATACCCCCTGGGGTATATGAGTCAAGCTGTCCGATGACCCCAGGGATGTGCTGTCGGTGCGTCACCCCAAGCGATGACGCACCCCGCCCGACTGACTACGTGCGTCCTCTCGTTGCGTCGGCGGTGTTGATCGCGGCCGCGGCCCGGTCCCTCGGACCCTGCGGGGCATCGGTCTTGGACGCGAAACGCCGCGCCGTGCCGAGGAACCTCTGGTGGAAGCGGGTCTCTCCGGTCACCTCGGGATGAAAGGCAAGACCGATCAGCGCGCCCTGCTCGACCGCGACGATTCGTCCATCGGGCAAGGTGGCGAGCACGTGGGCGCCCGGTCCGACCCGTTCGATCAACGGAGCCCGGATGAATGCCGCGTGCACCGGCGGCTTGCCGAACGCGGGTACCGCGAGCTCGGTCTCGAACGAATCGACCTGGCTGCCGAACGCATTGCGCTGCACAGTGATATCCAGGCCACCGAAGCTCTCTTGGCCGGCAATGGCGCCGCCGACGCGGTCGGCGAGCAGAATCAGGCCGGCACAGGTGCCCAGCACCGGCAGGCCGGCCGCGATCGCGTCCCGGATCGGCTGCCGCAGCCCGTAGGCGCGCGCGAGTTTGTCGATGACGCTCGATTCGCCACCTGGCAACACCAGGCCGCGGATGCCTTCGAGGTCTTGGGGACGCCGCACGTTCACCACGCTCGCGCCCAGGCTGCTCAGGACACGCACATGCTCGCGGACATCCCCCTGAAGCGCCAGGACACCGACTCGCAGGCCGCTCACCAGCCGCGCTCGGCCAGCCGGTGCGGCGCGGGAACATCGGCGACGTTGATGCCGACCATCGCCTCACCCAAACCGCGCGACACCTCCGCGATCACCGACGGATCACTGTAGAAGGTGGTGGCCTTCACGATCGCCGCTGCCCGCTTGGCCGGCTCGCCCGACTTGAAGATCCCCGAGCCGACGAACACGCCGTCGGCGCCGAGCTGCATCATCATCGCCGCGTCGGCCGGTGTCGCGACGCCACCGGCGGTGAACAGCACGACGGGAAGGCGTCCGGTGCTGGCGACTTCGGCCACCAGGTCGTAGGGGGCCTGCAGATCCTTGGCTGCCACGTACAGCTCGTCAGCCGACTTCGCGGTCAGCGCGTTGATCTCGGAGGTGATGGTGCGGATGTGCTTGGTTGCCTCCGAGACGTCGCCGGTGCCGGCTTCGCCCTTGGATCGGATCATCGCAGCGCCCTCGTTGATGCGGCGCAGCGCCTCGCCCAGGTTGGTGGCGCCGCACACGAACGGCACGGTGAACGGCCATTTGTCGATGTGGTTGACGTAATCGGCCGGAGACAGCACCTCGGATTCGTCGATGTAGTCGACGTTGAGCGCCTGCAGCACCTGCGCCTCGACGAAGTGGCCGATGCGGGCCTTGGCCATGACCGGGATCGACACCTCGGCGATGATCGCCTCGATCAGATCCGGGTCGCTCATCCGGGCGACGCCGCCCTGCGCGCGGATGTCGGCCGGCACGCGCTCGAGTGCCATGACCGCGACGGCGCCGGCGTCCTCGGCGATCCGGGCCTGCTCGGGGGTGACGACGTCCATGATGACGCCGCCTTTCAGCATGTCTGCCAGGCCGCGCTTGACCCGATCGGTGCCGGTGGTGGTGCTCATCATGGTCTCCTGGTTCTGGGTTCTGGGTTGTGCAGCGAGCGCAATCTTTTGACCTAGGCCAAAAGTTAGCACGCGGGCCTTAGAATCGCCATCGTGGCAGAGCAAGCTGAGACGGCGATCACTGGTGGCACCGCCGCCGAGATCGCCGACAGCGTGCGCGACCTCATCGAGAGCGGCATCCTGGTGCCCGGCGATCCACTGCCGCCGGTGCGGGTGCTCGCCCGCCGCCTGGAGGTCAACCGCAATACGGTCGTGGCCGCTTACGGACTGCTGGCCCGCTCCGGTGCGGTGATCGGGCAGGGACGCGCCGGCACCCGCGTGGCCGAGCACACTCCCATGGCGCAGGAAGGCTACGTCGCCACCGGAACCCTGCGCGACGTCGCCTCCGGAACCCTGCGCGATGTCGGCACCGGTAACCCCGCGGCCGAACTGATCCCCGACCTCAGCACCGCTCTGCATGCCGCGGTGGGGCGTCCGGTGCTGTACGGAGAGCCCGTGATCGACCGCGGACTGGAGGCCTGGGCTCGCGACTGGATCGCTCCCGACGTACCGTCCGACTTTCAACTCACGGTCACCAGCGGCGCTGTGGACGCGGTCGAGCGGCTGCTCGCCCAGGCGTTGACTCGCGATGACGCTGTGGCGCTCGAAGATCCCTGCTTCTTGGCCAGCATCCAGGTCACCCGCTTCGGCGGCTACCGGGCGGTGGCCGTGCCGGTCGATGACGAGGGCATGACGGTGGACGGGCTGCGGGCGGCGCTCGCGCAGGGCGTCCGCGCGGTGATCGGCACGCCGCGCGCCCAGAACCCGACCGGGGTCTCGCTGAGCGCCCGGCGGGCCGAGGCGCTGCGCGCGGTGCTGGCCGAGTACCCCTACGTGCTGGTGATCGAGGACGATTACTACTCGCTGTTGTCCCAGCGTCAATTCCACTCGATGGTTGGCCCGGACCATCGGCGCTGGGCGCTGGTGCGGTCGGTGTCGAAGTTCATCGGTCCCGACATCTGCCTGGCGCTGGTGGCCTCCGACGCGGAGACCGCGTCCCGGCTCGCGATGCGCCTGAGCCCAGGAACGACCTGGGTCAGCCACCTACTTCAGCGCACCGCGCATGCGCTGCTGTCGGACGCCGGCACCCGCGCCGCGATCGCTCGTGCGGGGGCGCACTACGCGGCGCGCAACGAGGCCTTCGCCACCCGGCTCGCCCAGCATGGCATTGAGACCGTGGCCGGTGACGGCATCAACTTGTGGGTCGGGCTCCCGGTGTTCGCGCGCGATGTCGGCGAGCGATTGAAGGAGCGCGGATGGCTGGTGCGTACCGGCGACGAATTCCGGCTGGATCCGGCCGCTGGACCATCGCGTCACCTGCGGCTCACTATTCATGAACTCGACGATTCGGAGGCCGAGATGCTCGCCGTCGACCTGGCCGATGCTGTTCGCGCCGGAGGCTGACGAGGGCTGGAAGCTGGCCGGGGCCGGAAGCTGGCCGGGGTCGAGAGCTGACCGGGGTCGAAAGCAGGCCAGGGCCGCAAGGAGACCGGAGCCGCAAGGAGACCGGAGCCGCAAGACCGGGGCCGCAAGCAGATCGGGCCGTAAAACAGACGAGGACCGCACCCTCAGGCGTCGATGATCTCGCCGTTGCGCGGCAGGGCGCCGTTCAGCGTGAAGGGGACCGCGACTGCGTGCTCGACGTCCAGTCGGTCGATGACCTGCAGATGAAGATGGGGCTCGGTGCTGTTACCTGAGTTTCCGCAATGCGCGACGGGGTCGCCGGCGCTTACCTGCTGACCGACCTGCACCCGGATGCTGCCCTGCTGCAGGTGACAGAGGGCGACGATGCCTCCACTGGTTTCGATCATGACGTGGTTGCCCGCCAGCCCGGCCCATCCCGCGGCGACCCGGCGACGTTGAGTGAGCGCGTATCCGACCGAAGGGATGCCGCGGTACGCAGGGTGGTCGGGCTGGGAATCGAGGGCGGCGACAACGGTGCCGGTCGCCGGTGCCAGTACGGGTCGTCCGAAGCCGGTGAACAACGCGGCGGGCTCGGGCCGCAGGAGCGACGAGACGGTGATCGGGGCGGAGCGTCCGAAGTCGTCGACGGGAACGAAGTCGATCGCGTAGGCCGTGGCGAACAGGGTCGTGCCGTGACTGGGCACGTGATTGGCGGGGCTGTTCTGCGTCAGCCAGCGTCCCTTGAAGGGATAGCTCAAATCGGCGCCCACAGGCATGATTCCTCGCTTTTTCCGGAGCATGAACCACGATATCGGGCGCAGCAACCGGTTCTGGGAGGTGAATCGGTGGACACCGCCGATCTTGGGTCGGATTGTCTGCAGGGGGTGCGGATAACCCGACCCAAGTTCGGTGCCCGGCTAGCCTGAGCGCGCCGACGACACCGGCGATCCGGACATCGCACGACCCCGTCGGTTCTTCCTTGACACCGGGCGTCCACTCGATCGGATCGCTGTAATCATCGGATCGTTGTAATCTCTGCGCCGTCCGCTCGTCCGTGGGACGCTTGACCGCAATACCGACCAGTAAGTAAGTGCGCGAGGTCACGGACCCGGTCTTGTCTCCGGCCGGTATGGCGGCCACGCGAATGGTCATCCGAAAGGACCGGACATGACACCCAGCCGGCGACGCCAGTTCGGCGTGGAGGAAGAGTACCTCCTCCTCGATGCCAAGACCGGACGACCGACCGACCATGCGGCCGCGCTGATCAGGTCTCTTCCCGATCACCGCGAGTCGGCCGACCGTGAGTTCTTCGCCAGTCAGTTGGAGACCGCGACCCCGGTCTGTGAGGACGCAGCCGAGGCCGAGGCGATACTGACCGAGTTCCGAGCCGAGGCATCGTCCGCGGCGGTTCCGCTGGGCATCGTGATGGCCGGCACCGGACTGCCGCCGGTCGGCGGCGATGAGCCGGGAACGGTGACGCCCAAGGAGCGCTATCGGATGATCCGGGCGGAGGCGCGCAGCGCCGCCGACCATCAGTACGTGACCGGGACGCATGTGCACATCGAGGTGCCCTCGCGCGACGCCGGAGCCGATGTGCTGCAGCGCCTGGCTCGCTGGGCGCCCGCGCTGATGGCGCTCACGGCGAACTCGCCGATCTGGTGCGGAGAGCCCACCGGCTTTGCGAGTTGGCGCTACATCATGGGTCTCAACTGGCCGATCTCGGGCTACCCTCCCGAGTTCTCGAACGGCGATGAATACACCCGCGCTGTCGAGCGACTCATCTCGACCGGCGTCCTCATCGATTCCGGCGCGGTGACCTGGCTCGCGCGGCTGTCCCACAACTTCCCGACCATCGAGTTGCGTATCGCCGACGCGCAGCTTGAGCCGCGGGATGCTGTTGATTTCGCCACTGTGCTGCGGGCGATCGTCGACCAGGGGCTGCGGGACGCCGAAGCGGGCATCGAACCACCGCGGATCCTGCCCGGATTGGTGAACGGCGCGATCTGGTTGGCTGCCCGCAACGGACTCGGGTCCGAAGTCGTCGACCCCTTGCACGGCGAGGCGATTCCTGCCTTCGCTCTGCTCGAGCGCATGGTAGACATCCATGAGGCCACGCTGTCCGCTTTCGGTGATCTGGACAGAGTGCAGGGATACCTGGATCGCCTGCGCCGCCAGGGGAGCCCGGCGGCGCGACAGGTGGCGGCCTTCGACCGCGGCGGAGTCCAGGGGCTTGTGGACCTGTACCGGTCCGGCTCGGATTAGCGTGCGCATCCCCAGCCCGATCCCTCACGGAAGACAGTCATCGTGACCAAGCGCATCCTTGACGTCGTCACCAACGTGGCGCATTACGACGATCCGTCTCACCCAACCGGCCTGTGGCTGTCCGAACTCACGCACGCCTGGCAGGTCTTCGAACAGCGCGGTTTCGAGCAAACCATCGTCAGCCCGCAGGGTGGCCACTCACCCTTGGAGCCGCGGTCGCTGAAGTTCCCGAACGACGACGCGACTGCCAGGGCATCGCGGGCCGATCCGGCCCGAATGGCACTGCTCGAGCACACCGCTCGTCCTGACGAGATCGATCCGGCGGACTTCGACGCGATCTACTTCACGGGCGGCCACGCGGTGATGTTTGACTTCTGACTCGGGCCATGCCCCGGCAGGGGCGACAGCCCAAGCCGGAGCCGAGTCACGTTCGGCCGGAGTTCGGCTCCGGACCCGTTGCCCTGCGCTCTCGTCCCAGTTCGAGCGAACTCCGAGGCACGGCGACCCTCGTCTTGAGACACGGGCAATCTGGTGTTGGCCCCGGATGACGCCATAGTGAATGCATGACAGGTCACGCCGCATCCCGACTCGTACTGGCCGGGTCGGCAGCACTGCTGCTGGCCGCCGGAGTGTACGGCTGGCGCCGGTACGGTCCGCGATCACACGCCTCCCGGTTCCGCCGCGCGGTCGCCGATCTGCCCACCTCGTCGGACCCGGCGCACATCGTGACCGAGGACGATCTGGCCGCGCTGCCTCCGCAGGTTGCGACCTACCTGCGGCGCATGGGAGCGGTGGGAAGCCCGGTGGCCGAGGAGTTCCGGGCGCGGTTGCGCGGTCGCATCCGCAGCGGTCCCGACCAGCCGTGGATGCCGTTCGTCGCCGAGCAGGTGAACTCGTACCAGCCAACGGTGGCGCGCTTGTTCCACATGCACGCGACCATGAAGGGGCTGCCGGTCGATGTGCTGCACCAACTCATCGACGGCCGCGCCACGATGCGCGGCCTTGCCTTGTCCATGGTTCCGGTGGTCGACGCCGCCGGCCCGCAGATGGACCAAGCCGAGACGGTCACGTTGTTCAATGACCTGTGCCTGTTCGTCCCCTCGGCGCTGCTGACAGCGCCCGTGCAGTGGGAGCCGGTGGACGAACACACCGTGCGGGCGACCTACTCCAATGCGGGCCACACCATCACTGCGCTGCTGATCTTCGACGAGGCGGGTGACCTGGTCGATTTCGTCTCGGACGACCGGTCGATGGCTTCCGGCGATGGGCGCACCTTCATCCCGATGCGCTGGTCGACGCCCGTCGGCGAGTTCACCCAGCGATCCGGCCGGCGTCAGTTACTGCAGGGTGAGGCGCGGTGGCACGCACCCGGCGGTGACTTCAGCTACATCGAGATGTACGTCGATGGATTGGAGATCCAACCAGTTAGTTCGTCCGAATAAGCGTTTGTACGAAGAATCGTTCTAACGTACTATCGTCCCATGAGCGAAGACATGGAGATGCTACAAAGACACGTGCAAGCGCTGGACGAGCGCGTCGCTGCGTTGGAAGCAGCACCCATCCGCGTCGCGGCTCAGGAGGCGTCGTCGCCGATCGATGAAGGTGACACCTTCTGGGCGCTGACCGGGTTGCGTTCGCGCTTGCCAGAGGATCCTTCGACGGCCGCGGGAGAGGTGATGCTGGTCGGCTCGCTGACGCTCCCGACGGGAGCCGAGGTGTCGTGGCAGCAAGGTCTCGGCACCCAGGGACTGCTCGAGACCGACTGGTCGGACCAGTCGTCGGTGCTCGGCGCGCTGGGCCATCCGGTACGCCTCGAGTTGCTGCGGCACATCTTGCTGGGCACCCACGCCACAGCCGACCTCGCGGAGATGGAGTCGCTCGGAACGACCGGGCAGCTGCACCATCATCTGCGACAGCTGGTCGCCACCGGATGGGTACGCCAAAGCGGACGCGGCAGTTACGAGATCCCGGCCTCCCGCGTCGTGCCGCTGCTGGCCTGCTTGATCGGAGCGCAACGATGAAGCGCGCAATCCTGGCCCTGTATCGGGTACGCGGTCCGGTCTACGGCGTGGCCGCGGTGATCCTGGTCGGCAATCTGATCGTCGGCTCGTCCTTGTCGTCCGAAGGCATTCGTCAGGTCAGGGCGGTCATGGTTCTGGCGGCGTTCATTGCGTTTCGTGACGTGCGTCCTGCTCGCTTTTCTCGCGCCGCGGCTGCTTCCGGTCGCGCCGACGCGCACCGTGCACGCGCCGGTGAGGGGCCGATGGATCGCCCTGAACAGTCCCGCCACACGGGTCCCCAGCCATGGGCTGCGAGCCTACGGGCAGGCCTACGCGATCGATCTCGCCTACGAACCCGCCGAGCACACGCGTCCGGCGTTCGGTGGTGAGCCGATGCGCGCCGCCCAGGAATACCCGGGTTTGGGGCAGCCCGTGCTGGCGATGATCGACGGCACGGTCGTCAAGGCATCCGACTGGCGACGTGACCACCGGGCACGCTCGAACCTGCTCGGCGTCGTGTACCTGCTGGTCGAAGCGGCGATCCGGGAGCTGGGCGGGCCGGGCTTCGTGATCGGCAACCAGGTCACCATCCGCGGTGACGACGGCGTCTACGCCACGGTTGCGCACCTGCAGCGCGGATCGCTGACCGTCGGCGTCGGCGAGCGGGTGACCGCGGGCCAGCGAATCGGCAACTGCGGCAATTCGGGTAACAGCACCGAACCCCACGTGCATGCCCAGCTGATGGATCGCGCCTCCCTGTGGACCGGGCAGGGCGTGCCGATGGCCTTCCGCGCCATCAGCCTGGACGACCAACCCGAGCCCATCGATGGCTTGCCCCGCAACAACCAGCACATGACCGCGATCTAGCGGCATCGCGGCGAGCCTGTGATCCCGGACGAGCGCTACAGCTTCGTCCGGGATCTACGCCGCGTGCAGCGCCTGAGCGATCTCGGTGTCCCCGTCGGCAAAGTCGATCTTCTTGCCGATCGTCTTGTTGTCGGTGAGTGCCGCGGCGATCGCGCGGGCCACGTTTCCCCGCGAGGTCGGGCCCCGGACGATGTCGCCACCGTTGGCTCTGGCCGCCCGGATTCTTCCCGTCGGCGCTTCGAGGGTGAGCATCGACGGCCCCAGGATCGTCCAGTGCAGCGCGGATTCGCGCAGGTACTCGTCCGCGGCGGCCTTGGCCTGCGCGTAGGGGTAGAAGGAATCGGCGGGGTTGACGCCGTGGTCCAAGCTCGCGCCGGCGTACGACACCATGATGTAGCGCAGGACGCCGGCCTGCTCGGCAGCGTCGATGGACCTGATTGCCGCGTCCCGGTCGACGGCATAGGTGCGTTGCGGATTGCCGCCGCCGGCACCGGCCGACCAGATTACGGCGTCGGCGCCCGCGAAGGCTGCCGCGAACTGATCGCGGGAGGCCGACTCGACGTCGAGGACCAGCGGGGTGGCGCCCGCGGCTTCGACATCGGGAATCTGGTCCGGATTGCGGATCACCGAGGTCACCTCGTCCCCGGCCTGGCGCAGCAGCGGCGCGGTGAGCAGTGCGACCTTGCCGTGCCCACCGATGATCACAGTCTTCATGGCCCTTCCCTTCGTCGATCGTGCCTTTCTGAATCTCTAGCTGCTGGCCGCCGGCGTGATCGTGGCTGCGACCATTTCGACGAAAGCGTCCAGGCTTGTTCGAGCAATGTCGTCGCGGCGATGCGCCAGCCAGGAGGACGTAATTCCCGCCAGGCCTGCGATCAGAATATCGGCCAGCGTGTCGGCCTCGACGCTGCAGCGAGAGCCGCTGTCCGCCAGGAAGCGCTCCAGTTGCGCGATCACCTGGGTGTGATATCTGGCGTAATCGCGAGCGGGCAGCGCAGCCAACTCGGGGTCTCGTAGACAGTGGGCGGTGAGTTCGCTGAGCACCAGACACCACTGCGGATCGGCTTGAACAGCCGTCCAGTAGGTCGCGACCACTGCACTCAGATTCTCCTCGGCAGTCAGCGCGGGATCGAGGGCCGACCATGCGTTTTCCAGGCTCTCCTGGAGATCGCTGTCGAGGATCAGGCGGAACAGCTCGGCCTTGCTGTGGAAGCAGTAGTGGAAAGCGCCCAGTGGCATATCTGCCTGGGTGCAGATCGCCCGCGTCGTCGTTGCCGCGACGCCTTCGCGGCGCATCACCTGGAGGGCGGCCGAGACCAACAGCTCTCGTCGGTCGACCATGCTCATCCGTCCAGGAGATCCGGCATCCCGCTCACTCATGATGCCAGTCTACGGTAATCGGTCGTATGTCCAAGTCATTTGAACGAGACAGATGAACAACATAGCGTGGCTGCCATGTCATGGGGAATGTTCGCGGCGATCGCGGGGCTGGGGGTCGCCGGCCTGGATCCGGTCGGCGCGCTGATCTTGACCACCGCAATAGCGTCGGGGGCTCGTCGCAGCGCAGTGCTGGCGTTCTTCGCGTCTTCGTTGGGTGTGACGGTGCTGGTTGGGGTCGCGCTGGGGGAGTCGGTGCAGCGACTCGTCGATGTCGTCGTCAGCCTGATCCAGGTGCCCGACCCTGCCCGTTTCTGGTTGCAGCTCACGGCCGCGGTCGCGCTGACCGTCTGGGCGGTGCGGCGCTATCGGAACCGGAACCAGTCGAGTCCGTCCCAGTCCCGCCGCGCTCGAGGATCGTCGATGCCCGCGATGCTGGCGGCGGGCACTGCCTGGGGCATCGCTGCGCTCACCGACCCCACCTTCTATGCAACCGCGGCTCTCGCCGGGCAGTCTCGGGGGATTGTCGTTCCCGCCGTTCTGGTCATGGTCTGGTTTCTCATCAGTCAGCTGCCGCTGCTCGCTGTCACCGTCACCTACCTGATCAACTCCGAGGGCCCCGCGGTCACCAGACTCGTCGCGCTGACCAAACGCCTTTCCATGGCACTGAGCCATGTGCTGACCGCCCTCCTCGCGTTCGCGGCACTGCTGCTTGCAGCCAGCAGCGCCACCTATCTCGGCACCGGGCTGTTCCTTCCGCTCTGAGAACATCATCAGCGGCACCTAGCCGATCAACTCACGCATTCCCAAAGAAGACGAGTTGATGGAGCTATTCAGCGTGGGCAAGTCGACCGTGCGAGAAGCGGTCCGCTCGCTCAGCTACATCGGCATGCTCGTCCCGATCAGGGGCGTCGGCAGCTATGTGAGCTCTCTGCCGGCAGCGAGCTGCATTGGCGAGTGCCTTACACTGGCAGCAGACTTCGGGAGGGCATAGGTGAGACGAGCGCGGCTGCACGGCGTCGGAGGAGCTGTCCTCCTGGCGTTGGTGGGGCTGCTGTCCCTGAGTACCCCGCTGTCGCGAAGCATCCTGTCGGGCACCCTCCAGACCTGCATCACCGAATCCCGCGGCGTCGCGTGGCTGGGAATCCACCTGCGGGTGCTCGTCGAAAGCCCCGCCTGCCCGGGCGGTAGTTATGCTCCCGGCCCCCATTTCAGCGAGGTGGGCCACATCTCGGTAGCACTGTCGAGTTCTGCGTTGCTGGCCGGGCTGGTCGCGCTGGCGTGGACGATGGGCCTGGCCCTGTGGGCGCGACGCTCGCTGCGCGCCGCGCGGGCGTGGCTCGGCCATCGGCTTGGTCTGGCCGCCGAGTCACCGGTCATCGTCGTCGACTCCCCGGTGCGGGCACCGCTGGAAGGACATGTCAGCAACCTTCGGGGTGCGATTCTTGGCTGCCTTCGGCATCGTCGCGGCCCACCGGCGCTGGCGCCGGCCTGACGATTCACTGTTCACTCCTCGATGTGAACCCTCGTCGGGCCTGCCCTCGTCCGCCCAGCCCGACGTCGAAAGTGAACCAACTCCATGAGCAAGACCAAGAACGTTTCCAAACCACCTGCCGGCGGCACCAGCCGCCGCGAACAGCTCCGCCAGCAGCAGGCCCAAGCCGCGCGGGAGCACAAGATCCGAACCTGGACGACCATCGGCATTGCCGGTGTCGTGCTCGCCCTGATCGTCGGTGCCGTGATCTGGGGCATCACCAACAGCAGTACAGGTACGCCGTCGACCGCGAGCCGCAACGTCGCCACCCAGGACTACGCACTCGTCATCGGCGAGCAGGACGCTCCGGTCACGATCTCCATCTACCAGGACTACATGTGCCCCTACTGCGGGCAGTTCGAGCGCGCGAACCGCGATGACCTGGAGGCCTTGGTGGCCAATGGCACCGCAAAGGTCGAGCTTCATCTGATGAACTTCTTGGACCCCCAGTCGCAGGGCACCAACTTCTCCACCCGGTCGGCCAATGCGCTGGTCACCGTGGCCAATGCGGAACCCGAGTACGCGATGGCCTTCAATGCCGCCATCTACGACAACCAGCCCGGTGAGGGAACCAGCGGCCTGAGCGACGACGAGCTCGTCGCGTTGGCGCGTGGGGTTGGCGTCAGCGACGCAGTCAGCGCGACGTTCGCGGATCTGGCCAATGCCGACTTCGTGAACGGGTCCAACGCTGCCGCGTACGCAGCCGGGATCAAGAGCACGCCAACGGTCAAGATCAATGGTGAGGACTTCACCGGCTCGCAAATCTTCACCGCCGGTGCGCTGAGGTCGGCCGTCGAGAACGCGGCCGGCTGATGAGCGAGCTTTTCGAGCGGGTCCACCGATTCAGGCAGTCCAACGGCTGGATCTTCGGGTACATGCTGTTTTCGTCCTTGATCAGCCTGACCGCGTCCTTCGTGCTGTCGGTGGACGCGCTCGAGCTCGCCAGGAATCCGGGCGCCGACCTGGCGTGCAACATCAACTCGGTGATCAGCTGTGGCACCGTCGGCGCGACCTGGCAGGCGAACCTGCTGGGCTTCCCCAACGCGTACCTGGGGTTGATCGCCGAGCCGGTGGTGATCACGATCGCGGTGGCCAGTCTCGCCAAGGTGAAGTTCCCGCGGGGGTTCATGCTCGCCGCCCAGATCGTCTACACGATCGGCCTGGTGTTCGCCTACTGGCTGTTCTATCAGTCGATGTTCCACATCAACGCGCTGTGCCCGTGGTGCCTGCTGGTCACGCTGTCCACCACCCTGGTGTTCAGCTCGCTCACCCACGTGAACATCCGTGACAACAACCTCTTCCTCCCGCCGCGGGTGCAGAATGCACTCGCCTCGGGGCTTCGCATGGGGTTGGACGGGCTGATCGTGGTGTTGTGGCTGACCTTCATCGTGCTGGCGATCCTGCTCAAGTACGGCGCCGCCCTGTTCGCCTGATCGTCCGGGCTGACCGCTGCATCACTCTGGCCGTTGCGTCCCCGGTCTGTTGGTCGGACGGGCCGGTGGGCCGTACGCGCTCGGCCGCTCGGCCGAAGCCCGGGTGCTGTCAGCCCCGATCGACTCTCGACCCGCCGGTGGCCAGCCGCATCAGGTCGGTGTCCAGGTCGATGCCGAGTTCGGTCCCTCCCGCACTGCCGTAGCCGTGCTGGTAGCTCTGCCACGACTCGTCCTTGATCTTGCCCGCGAAACCGCTCTCGACCAGCAGGACGAGCTCGAAGGCCGCGCGATCGATCCGGGAACCGAGCTCGCTCGAACCCCAGTCCTCGCCGGCGGCGAAAATCGAGGTCGGCGCCACCAGGGTGCGCAGATTGGCGAACAGTGGCCGCATCTGGGCGTCGATCACCAGTGCATGCCGCGAACTGCCGGCAGTCGCGGCCAACACCACCGGTTTGCCGATCAGCAGATCGTTGTCGAGGATCTGGAAGAACGACGTGAACAGCCCGCTGGGGCCGGCCTTGTAGACCGGGGTGCTGACCACCAGACCATCGGCCGCGACCAGGATCTCG
>Ga0334890_1000977_pt1 | contig 43278 bp, 36 predicted proteins | sample GraSluR1_MG_3_FD_207220 | JGI IMG/M metagenome (GOLD analysis project Ga0334890, IMG submission 207220) | Sludge microbial communities from methane-producing bioreactor in Wageningen University, Netherlands - Granular Sludge_31_08-R1 | ecosystem: Engineered > Bioreactor > Anaerobic >... | reverse complement strand
TGGATCTTGAAGCTTCCAATGTAATCTTCCCGCGCTTCAATGACCGGGACGCCATGAACCGATTTTCCAGGATCCGACAGCTTGAGAACACCGATATGACCCATACCATCAAATTCGGAATCGACTATCATCGTCGATCTATTTTGATCTCGCACAATCCGGCTCTCACGATCGATCGAGGTTGCATATCTGTAGGATTCGGTCATTGAGGTATCAGTTACATTATTTTGTATGCAGTTCATACATGCACGGTACCCGTTAGCGTAAGCATCTGCAGGGCTCGAAAACCACTGCCGGTTTTCTGGGTTTATCTGTTTCACATGGTAGCACCATGGGAAATGGTATACCTTATCTGGGCTCTCTTTTGATCCGACAACTGGCGCTCTCATCCTGCTCTTGGAGCAGGCCTCCTCAGTCCACTTTGAAGAGTAGGTCACGGTCCTGTTATGCAGAAGCCCCAAAGTTGTGGCGGTGTATGTTGCTGAAACGTCTTTGTCCATTTCGATGGAGGCATTCCCAACGTTGAAAGAGATGTTATCGAATTCGATGGACCTATTTTCTCTCAGAAGGCGCGTTTTCTCTTCGCTCTCGTATGGTCCGCTGCCGTGCTCCCTTGTGTTCAGCTCTACGCTGATGACATCGCCAAAGGGCGTGGTGTAGTAGCCGTTGTCTATGCTGACGAAACCCGCCCCTGAGATCGCCTGTTCCATATTAAATTTAATATAATATATGGTGTTTGCATCTTCTTCCTGCTCTTTGATCCAGCATTCGTCCTCTTCTGACGCTTCGCATTCTTCAGACTCGATGAAGGGATCTTCGATCAGGCAGCTCTCTGTTTGATCTCCAACATTAAGACATGAGATGTTCCACAAACAACCATCATGCTCTTCAAAACAACAGCTCAAAGCGTCATCATATCTGTCCGAATAGCAGAAATCTCCTGAAGCCCTGCCACTTTTACTCGATACCATGAAATCCCAATCCGGACCGCCGTCGGGATACCTGGACCAGGCACAACTGTCATCTCGGTTGTCCGTAAGCTCCGGCGTCCTATCGACTTCAGACCCTGATGCGTCTCTCAGTACGACAGACTCCAACAGATTGTCGAGCCATTGTTCACCCGTCTCTGGTCTAAGCTGTATGTAAAAGCCCTTAGCAGGTATCGTCGTTCTTGGAGGTATTCGCGCAATTTCCCTGTTGCCATGAGTTGTGACCAACGACCAGCCGCTGATATCAGCATCTTCGCCTCCGGTGTTGTAAAGCTCCACCCATTCGAGAACACCTTGAGCCCGATCGTCTCCAGCCGGGTTTAGCTCAACCTCGTTTATTACGATCGTTCCAGAGACGAAAGGGGTCCAAAATACCAGTAACATCAGTGCTAATAACGTCTTGGATCGCGTTGGGTTCTACCTCCTGACAGAGGCCGTGTTTTAATCAAAGAAAAAGGCTTCGATGTCGCCACCTCTCTTTTTGGATCGCGAGTGACTCAAGATAAGGAACGTCGAAATAGATCTTACGCAGGTTCCACCGGACGCGGCTGACTATGACCGCGATATGCCGAGCTGGGATATTGGGCCACGACCGCCGAGCTATCGCGAAGTTGAGCGGATGATTAAAGGCGGCTATTAAAGGGAAAATGATGATCACCTCCAAAACTGCCATCTGCTTTTGGCCTCATTTTTGCCCAATTCTGATTCAAGGTAGCTAAGTAAATTATCAATATTTTCCTCAAGATCATTTACTCTTTTAGGATACTCTTTTAGGTGACGCTCTTTGGTATCCGCCAATTTTTTTCTTTTTTCTTGAATCGATGTTTCTTGATTTGCAGCGTTATCGTAGGATTTTTCAATTTGATTCATATATAGAATGAAATTTTTTATAGATACGTCTATACTGCTATTTAAGGATCTTACTTTATTTATATCTGGAAACACTAATTCGATATCAGTTAGATATTTCTCTAATGTCTCTCTTGTTTTTCCCAATTCCAACGCGGAATCGTTTTGCCTATATCGTGCTTCATCTAAATGTTGAGTAAATACCGCATGATGTTCCATAAACGATATTTTTTCATCAGCGGTAGGAGGCATTTGAATATCATAAACACGGCTTAAATAGAGATGATCGATACGAGCGACAGAATATAATCTCAATGTCGTGGATATCGAATGTTTTAACCCTCTTAATCGGCTATAAGCACGTTTTCGATCTTTTTTTCATATTGCTTTCTGCGACCTCTTTCTAGCAAATTATCTGATGCAACCACAATTACCGCGCCAATAACTGCACCCATAAAGGCTATAATTGCACCATTGAATCCCAAATTATCGATTTCATTAAATAAGTAAATAGTGCATGAATCCAAATTTCATCACCCTCTCTTAGGCTTCTCCTCCAGCTTGAATGTACGAGGCAGACCAAGCTATGCCAGCTTCCTAACTTTCCGCTGGATGGATCAAACTGCAAGATTCTTAAATATTACGTCATTTTTGGGAGACAAGGCGCGGCATAATATGCCACAAAAATATATAAGGCCATCTAAAACTTAGTAAGACTAAAGCGGCGCAATCTCTTCATGAAACCGATATCATTAGCCCAAACAAAATATACCGTAGTAGCCCGGCAAGGATTCGAACCTTGGTGACGAGGTCCAGAGCCTCGTATGATTGACCGCTACATCACCGGGCTTCAGACCGCAAGTTTCGCTTTTCATGTATTAATCTGTCGATCCGACGCCCCCGGCCGGAGCTCATTCGTAGTCGAGAAGGACGATCACCGGCCCCTCCCCCTAGCCGACCAGTCATAGCTGAGGCCGTTGACCATGATAGTCACGACGCCTGGTTCCTGATCCTCTCTTTAACCAAACTATGTTTTGCCAGCGTGACCTCCAGAAGCTCATCATACATGGACGGCACCACTTTCCTGATCACCTTCACGCCTTCCTCGGTAATGCCGCCCTTTGTGGCGACCCTCGTGACGACCTCCTCAAAGCTGTTGACGGTTTTCAACAACTCAGCGGTCCCCACAAGCGTCTCCATTACGAGAAGCTCTGCGAACTCGGGCGATATGTTCTCTCGTCTTGTGGCAGAAAGTGCGAACTCATGCATTATAGATGAGATGAACGCTGGCGCACAGCTCGTAAGATCGGCCAGCATCTCTAAATTTTCCTCCTCAGTCTCGACCGGCCGACATATGCGGCCCAATGCTGACAGGAGCAGGCGTCTATCCATCTCTGTTGAGTTATCGCCAAAGGTGACGAGCGACACCCCTTTCGAGCATTCGGATGTGACGCTCGGGATTACCCTGGCCACCCTCGCGTCGCACAGGGCGGATATTTCGTGGATCGCGACATCGGCCGCTATAGAGACCAGCAGCTTATCGGCCGCCAATGCGCCCCTGAGCTCTTTCAACAAGGGCTTGACTTCGAGCGGCTTAACGCAGATGAAAATCACGTCCGAAGCGGCCACCAGAGCTAGGTTACTCGCTGCAATCCCAATCCCTGTAGCCACAGCTACCGCCCTGACCTTTTCGGGAGACCGGTTACTAGCGACGATATCGCCCGCCGGAAACGCTCCTGTCTCAACAAATTTGCGTATCAGCATGCCACCCATGCTCCCAGTACCTATGACGCCTATCCTCGCCATACAAATCCCTCCAGTCATCAATCCTCGTTCCCCTGAGCCTGCAGAGCGAAAGAGGTCGCTGCCTTCTTCCCACAGTCCTCTCCCTTCTGTCATTTGTAGTCGAGAAGGACGATCAGGGGCCCCTCGCCACCTTTCGGCAGGGTCTCCTTCGATACCTCCAAGGTATGTCCCGGCCTCTCGACCTTCTGGCCCGAGAGGAACCGGTCGGCGGATTCGACCTTGAAGGTGAGGGCTGGGGTCATGAAGTGCATCGGGATGGCGATCTTCGGCCTTATCTGGCCGACGACCTGCTTCGCCCCCTCGGCGTCGAGGGTGTAGATCCCGCCGACGGGTATCATCAAAACGTCCACGTCGCCGATAGCGGCGGCGTCTTTCTCCTCGAGGAGGTGGCCGAGGTCGCCCATGTGGCAGATGCGGATCCCGTCCATCTCGAAGGAGAATATGGTGTTTTTTCCCCGGAGCTTTCCGCCCCGGTCGTCGTGGTACGATGCGATCCCCTCAAACTTGATCCCCGCGGCGGCCTTTTTTCCGGGACCCCGGACCACCGCTGGTTTTCCTCCGATCGCAGCGACGTGGTTGTGGTCGTGGTGGTCGTGGCTGATGGTGACGACGTCCGCCTTCGTCTTTGGGAGGGGGTAGCCGACGGCCTCGTCGAAGGGATCGATGACGACGACCCTCCCCGAGCCGTCCTCGATCTTGAAGCAGGAGTGGCCTAGCCAGGTTATCTTCAATCATATCACCGATACCAATTATCGGCCTCAAAGGATAATAATCATTCGACCCGGGCGTCGACGACGGCGTGGAGGATCCCCGGCGAGTACTTCTTCACCCGAGCGCACCTCTCGATCTTCACCGATCGACCCGCCCTCTCCCCCGCCTCGGCCAGGTCCTCTTCGAGCTTTCGTGGGTAGAGCTTCTCGGGGACGGTCTGGTGGTAGTGGAGGACCCCTCCGGGCCGGAGAGCGGCGATGCCGGCGTCCAGGTACTGGTCTGTGGTTCCCACGTACCCCATCAAGGCCCGGTCAGCTATGCCTTTTGGGGTCGCAACGGCGCAGTCGCCGAGAATAGGCTGGACAATATCTTCTACATGGTTCAGCCTCACGTTCTCCACCAGGTACCCGTAGGCGATGGGGTTGATCTCGATGGCGACGATCCTATTGGGCCGGGAGTGGACGGCCATGGGGAGGGTGAAGTAACCGATCCCGGCGAACATGTCGACGACGGTCTCCCCTCCGCCGAGGCTGCCCATCCTCATCCTCTCCCGGAGGTTTCCGGGCGAGAACATCACCCTCCTGGGGTCGAGCTTGAAGACGACGCCGTCCTCCCGGTGGACCGTCTCCGTCTCGGCGGAGCCTGCGATCACCTCTCGGTCCGGCTCCCGGAGCTTCCCCTCGATCCCCCGGTCCAGGAGGACGGTGCTGCATCTTGGGTACATATCGAGGAGCGCCTCGCCGATCCTTCCCACCAGGTCCTCGATCTCTGGGTCGACCTTGACGATGATCACCTTCCCCAGGATCGACCAGCCTTTGGGGAGGAGCACCCTCTCCACCCGGGATATAGAATCGGCGAGAAGGTCGGCGAGCTCCGGGTTTTTGTCATAGAAGTCGGGGGCCTCCTGGAGGCGCGCCTCCAGCCCCGGGAGGGGCCCCGTCACCGGCACCTCGACGTAGCCTTCCTTTGAGATGGTCTTACGGCTGCGGTCCAGGAGTCCCAGTTGGAGGGCCATCTGTAGCGTTCGCTGGGCCTCCCGCCTGGGGACCGAGACCGCCAATAACTTTCTTCGCATTGTAGATCTGATCGAACTCCAGACGTTCCTCGGTGCAGTTGCAGAGGAGGCTGATGGTGCTGTTGGTCCGGCTGACCTGGTAGTCCTTGTCGTATACGATGACGCTGGAATCGTAATCCATCGGGACCGCCACGTTGAAGGTGACGGGAACGAGGATGTACTCGTCGTTGAGGGCGACCGAGACGCTGGCGTTGTTCCGAGAGGCGAGCTGGATGACGGTGGTGTTGGTGTAGGATATGGTGACGATCCCGCCTGTGGCGCTGATGCTCCTGTCCACGTCCGGCGGGAGGACCAGCTCGACCCTGCTCTCCAGCCCCTTGGGGTTTGTTACGTCCAAGTTGAGGTACGTGCTCCCGGAGGAGTTGGTTAGGTAAGCGGAATAGCTGACGAACTCCGACGGCTGGGCTGGGATATCCGGGCCGGAGGGCCAGAAGAGCAATAACGCCGCCATCAAGATGACCATGGCTCCTCCAGCCAGGGCCAGGATCGGGCCCTTATGGCCCCTCCCCCAGCCCGGAAGGCCCTTCCCCCCCTTCGGCTCAGGAGCATGCGGGGGCGACGGCCTCTTCGCGGCGGGGGGCCTCGCAGCCACCTTGGGGGCCGCGGCCTCTATCGGGACGGTCGCATCAACAAAGGCCGTCTCTTCGAAGGAACCCTCCTTCACCGACGGCTCTTTCGCCTCGCCCCCCCTTTGGGATTCGACGATCTCCCCCGACTTATCGGGCGGAGCCTCGCCGGCCTCGATCTCTGCGGGAGCCCCCGCCGGAGTCTCTTCCCTCGTCGGGGCCTCAAACCCCCTCGGCACATCCTCCGGAAGTTTCTCATTCGGGGCGGGCTCCTCCAAAGGACGGGGCTCCTCCTTTCCCCCTGCGTCCGCCTCCTCGGCCCGGACCTCCTCCGCTCCCACCGGGGCGATCGGCTCCTCATCTGGGGAGGTCTCCTCCCCGAAGGGATCGGCATCCTCTGCCAACGCCTCGGTGGTCTCCTCTCCCGGCCGTGGGACGGCAGCGGAGGGCTTCTCCCTCCGGGGGAGGATCACCTCCCCCCTCTCCAGGTTGAGGATCAGGTCTGTATAGGTCCCGCTCTTGTCGACGAAACGCCTCGCCCTGGGGATCAGATAGGATATCCCTGAGATCTTCACCTCCTCGAAGAAGCCGGTGGACCTCATCAGCCGATCCTTGTAAGCGTAGATGGCGCCGCTCTCCATCCTCGACTCGATCTCGCTGAGGCTCGGGAACCGGTCCTCCTCGACCGAGACCTCCAGGGTGGCCTTCGCGTAAGCCTCGAAGAATACGCGGCTCATCCTGTTGAGGCGGTTGGAATACCGCCGGTCGAAGAGGAAGGAGAAACTATCGCCCTCCAGCTCCAGCCTCTCCGCTGCCGTATCGCGCCAGACCGAGTACGAAACGTCCATCGCAGGTACACCTGGCTCCACCATGATAAGTATTTTTTTGTCCCTTTGAGCCCCTTGATGGGGATGGAAAGGGGGCGCGGAGGGGTCACGTAGCTCTTATATGAAAGCTACCTTTAAATCTCGACGTATCAAAAACGGGGGTTTGATGAAGACTTGTCTTATGGTTCCGGTCCTGCTGGCCCTCATGGTGGTGGGGATCCACGTAGAGCAGCAGCTCGACCGCTACCATGCGGGTGTAGGGGAAGAGATCTCTGTTATGCTCTGGCTCGGCAACACCGGCGAGTCCGCCTTGGACGTCTCCGTCTTCCCGGCGATCCCCCCGGGGCTCTCGGTTCAGAGTTCGGGTCTTCCGTCGGTGAACCTCTCGCCGGGAGGCTCGACGCAAGTCGCCTATCTGGTGAGGGGGGAGGCTCCGGGCCTCTACCCCGTCACCTCCCAGGTGACCTACACCGACTTTGAGGGCCGGTCCCGCCAGATCGTCTGCGGCGATCGGAGCGGAAGGCAGCTGAACGTCAGCTAAGGCCCCGATCTTACGAGGAGGTCCTCCCTGGTGAAGAGGGACTTCAGGCTGTAACCAGAGGCCTCCAGCCTCTCCCTTCCTCCCTCCTCCCGGTCGAGGATGGCGAGAACCTGGACCGGCCGGTACCCCTCGCCCCGAAGCCGCTCAATCGACTTTATCAGAGACGAGCCGGTGGTGACGACGTCGTCGACTACCGCCACCTTCGACCCCTCAGGGAGGGTCGGTCCTTCCACAAACTTCCCCGTCCCGTGCCCCTTCGGCTCCTTTCTTATGATCAAAGCCGAGAGGTCTCGCCCTTGGAGGTGGCCGACGATGGATATCGCCGTCACGATCGGGTCCGCCCCCAGGGTCATCCCGGCGACGGCCACCGCCTCGGGGTCGATCAACTCGAGGAGGAGCCTTCCCGTCAGGTACGCCCCTTCTGGGTGGAGGACGACCTCCCGGGCGTCGACGTAGTAGTCGCTCGTCTTCCCCGATGAGAGGGTGATCCTCCTCACCCGGAGCGCCCTCGTCCTTAGGAGCTCCAAAAGCCTCGCTCTCTCTTCCATGGCTTCGTCCAGAACCCCCGGGGATATAACTTTAGCGGAGCCTTCCGGTCCTCTTCGCCTGGACGAGCCTTATCCGGTCGAGCCTTCCGAGGTCTGTCCCGTCCAGGAGGTAGACCCTGGCGAGGTCGAGGCGGGCCATCCTCGGGATCGGCCCCCGGTCCTCCCGGGTGACGGCGTCGAGGGGGTAGCCCCCGCAGAGGGGGTTGTAGGCGGGGACGATCGTCATCTCGGGCCCCTCGATATCCCGGCCGTACTCCTCCCTCAGCCCCTCCTTGGATAGGGGCGTCCTCACCCACGCCCTCTCGGGGGGGCCGGAGCCGATCCGGTCGGCGAGCCTCACCGCTGGGTGGAGGTGGGAGGCCACCAGGATCTCCGCCTCGAAGACCTCCGGGTCGGGCCAGGTGTGGCCGTGAAAGTAGCCGACGGAGTCGATGACCGCCCCCGTGGGGGGGTGGACGACTACCCCCGGCGGGGCGAGTTCATTGATCCCGATGTCGTGGTTTCCGGCGATGACCTCCACTTTCGCAACCTCTGATAGCGCCTTGAGGAAGGAGGGGACCTCGCCCTTCTCCTGAAAGGAGGTCCAGGGGAGGTTGTGCTTGACGTCCCCAAGGAGGATGACTCGGTCGGGCTCGACCTCCTCCGCCCGGAGCCTGAGCCCCGCCAGCATCTTTCCGGTCTGGCTCGGGACGCTGGCGCCGCCGAGCCAGAGCTGGTGCTCTATCCCTATGTGGAGGTCTGCGGCCACCAGCCCTCGGCGTCTCCCCTCCACCAGGAGGAGGGGCTCGTTGGGGATCGGCCTTGCCGTCGTCATTCAACCGGTTTTGGAGCTTGGTCCCATGGCGTTCAACTATCGTGGCTTGATCTCCTCCAGGGCGGCTGCCAGCTCCCGGAGGAGCCCCCCCAGGTCCCCGACCACCGCCCTGCAGGCCTCCTCTATCATCAGGTTCACCCTCGAGTCGGGGGCCTCCCCGGCCCGACGGATGTCGGTCCTGATCCCGATCGCCCGCCGGCCGAAGAGGGCGAAGTGGCAGCCCACCTCCCAGGCGGTCCCGTCGTCGACGGCGGCGCCGTCCAGGATCGCCACCATCAGGGGAGACCGGCTCAGGGCCGCCAGGTTCGCCCGGAAGATCTCCCCCTTCGATCCGGAGGCGACCTCGAAGGGCCAGACCACCTCGATCCTGTCGCCGAAGGCCGCCTCCATCTCCCTCTTCAGAGATCTTGCCCCCTCCATCTCGGCGCGGCTGAAGAGGGGGCCGGCGAGGTAGACGGCGATCTTATCCTCCGTTCCCTCCCTCATGGTGCCGCCTCCTTCTCTGTCGCCCTGGGCCATCGTCTCTCCCCTCGATCTGCTGCGATCCGTCGCCATCTTCTGCGACCCCTTACCATCCGGATCCGATCTAATCGGCGGAGGCTGCGAGGAGCCTCTCCCTGACGAATTTTTTGTCGAGGCTCGCCAAAAACCATCCGGCCTTCGGCCCCTGCTTCTGCCCCAGGAAGGCGACGTATATCGCGCTGAAGAGCATCTTTGCTTCGATCCCCCTCTCCTCGGCGACGGCGTAGACCTCGTTGTGGATCTCCTCGGCGGTCTTACCCTCGATCCTCTCCGCCAGGGCGCCCAGGGCCTCCCGGAGCCCGGGTTCGACGTTCTTGATCTTCGCCGGCAGGGCGTCCTGGAGCTGGAACTTGACGAAAGGCGGGGCGTACCTGTCGAGCCAGGCCCTGACGTTGGCGGCCCGGGATAGGATCCGGTCCCGCTCTGAGGTGTCGTAGCCGCTCCTCTTCAGGACCTCCATCAGCATCTTTTGGTCGCCTCCGGCGATCTGGACCGCCGTCACCATGTGCCGGTAGGGTATGGCGGACGGCGGCTCCTCCCCGACCTTCGATAGCTCGATAGCCCTCTCCTCCCCCGCCCGGCGGTCGTACTCCTCGATGAGGGAGAGGAGGGGGAGGCCGGGGTCGAACTCGATATGCTTCTCGGGCTTCGTCCTGATGATCAGGTAGCGGAGGACCTCCGGCGGGACGACGTCCAGCATGTCCCTGATCGTCACGACGATCCCGGTGGAGGAGTGCATCGCCCCCTTCCCCTTCAGGTGGATCCACTCGTAGACGACGGGGTAGGGGGCGGGGTACCCGTAGACCTCCTCGGAGATCCTCTTGCCGGTGTCGTAAGACCCCCCGGAGGTGGCGTGGTCTTTTCCGAAGGGCTCCACCGTCACCTTCAGGATCGACCACCGGGCGGGCCAGTCGATCCTCCAGGCGAGCTTTCCTCCGCCCCGGAAGCTCGTCGTCCCCGCATGGCCGCATCGGCAGACGTAGTCGGCCGTCTCGCCGTCGAGGTCGAATCCCGTCACCTTCGTGCTGTTCAGCCTCCCACAGCTCTCGCAGATGGCGTCCAGGGGAGACCAGCCGGCGGGGAGGTCCCGACCGGAGACCTCCTTCAGGATCTTGGCGATCTCGTCCCTCCTGAGGAGGGCTGCCTTGATGGCGTCGACGTAGTGGCCGTCCTTGTACATCCTGTCCGCCCGGTAAACCTCGGGCCTGATCCCCAGCCTCTCCAGGGATTCGAAGAAGGGGAGGAGGAAGTGGTCTGCGTAGCTCTCGCAGCAGCCCTCGGGGCAGGGGATCTCCGATAAAGGCTTACCCACATGCTCCTCGAAGCTCTTCGGCAGGAACGGGTAGAGCCTCCGGAGGGGGTCGTAGGTATCGGCGATGTATATCAGTCGGGCGTCGCACCCCCGATCGAGGAGCGCCCGAAAGACGGCGTCGGCGGTCATGACCTCCCGCATATTGCCGAGGTGGATCTGGCCGGAAGGGGTGATCCCCGTAGCCACCGTATGGGGGCCACCATCCGCTAGCTTCTCGGCCGCCACGTCGGCCCAATGAATCGTCATGGCCTCTCCATCGATCGAGATGGTGATATTAACTTTCCGCCCTCGGCCGTCCCCGCCAGGCTGCCCCGCGGGAGGGACGGCAGGATGTTGCAGGATGGCGGAGCGGGCAGCAGGGCGGAGCTGGGCCGGGTTGGCGTTGGTGAAAGAAGTTTTGAGGCTGGAATGGAAAGAGTGATATCGGATCGGCTCAAAGCCGAGGCCATGGAAAGGCCCTCCCTCGACGAGTACTTCATGGAGATAGCGAGGGTGGTCGCATCCCGTTCCACCTGTCTCAGACACCAGGTCGGCGCCGTCCTGGTGAGGGAGAAGAGGATCCTCTCCACCGGGTACAACGGCGCCCCTACGGGCCTCCCCCACTGCCTCGAGGCCGGGTGCCGCCGCGAGAACGTCGAGAGCGGCTTTCGTCATGAGCTCTGCCGGGCCGTCCACGCCGAGCAGAACGCCATCATCCAGGCGGCGATCCACGGCGTCAGCACCAGCGGCGCCACCCTCTACTGCACCCACCAGCCCTGCATCCTCTGCGCCAAGATCATCATCAACTCCCAGATCAAAAGGGTCGTCTACGGCAATCCCTACCCCGACGACGAGGCGCTCCGGTTCTTGGAGCAGGCGGGGGTGGAGGTGGCGATGATCCCCTCTCCCGCGACCTCCGAAGGGCCGGGCCGAGATCTCGCCAGCGGAAAGCCATGAAAAAGATTTTACGCCCCTGGCCCCTTCATCCATAGGTATGTTCGGGACGAAGGATCACCTGAGGGCGGAAGGGGGCCACCTTCTGATCGACGGGGTCGACGTCGTCGATATCGCCGAGGATTTCGGAACCCCCCTTTACGTGACGAGCGAGGCTCGGCTGAGGGCGAACGGACGGGCCTACCGGGAGGCCTTCCCCAAGGCGGATATCTACTTCGCCGTCAAGGCGAACGGTAACCTGGCCCTCCTCCGGATTCTGGCGGAGGAGGGGCTGGGGGCGGACGTCTTCTCCGCCGGGGAGCTCTCTCTGGTGCGGATGGCGGGGATCCCCAGAGAGAAGGTCCTCTTCAACGGCAACTCGAAGAGGAGGGTGGAGCTGGAGATGGCCCTGGAGGCTGGCGTCCGGATCTCCGCCGACTCCCTGGACGAGCTTCTGACCATCGATGAGGTGGCTCGAGAGATCGGGGAGGAGGCCCAGGTGGCCTTCCGGGTGAACCCCGACGTCTCCGCCAAGACCCATCCCAAGATCGCCACCGGCCTGAAGACCTCCAAGTTCGGGATCCCCTGGCAGGAGGTCGTGGAGGTCTATAGAACTGCCATGGGCCTCGAGGGGGTCACCCCCGTCGGCCTCCACTGCCACATCGGCTCCCAGATCCTCGAAACCTCCCCCTTCGTCGAGGCGGCGGCGAGGATGATGGAGCTTGTCGGCCGGATCGTCGAGGTCGGGGGCACCATAGATATGATCGACTTCGGCGGCGGTCTCGGCATACCTTACACCCCCGGGACGAAGGCCCCGACGCCGTCGGAGCTGGCATCCGGCATCACGCCGATCTTCGAGGAGGGGTGCCAGAGGCTCGGGATAAGCCCGAGGATGATCCTGGAGCCGGGGCGAAGCATCGTCGCCGACTCCACCCTCTTCCTCACCAGGGTCAACGTCGTCAAGAGGGCCCATGTCAACTTCGTCGGCGTCGACGCCGGCTTCAACCTCCTGGCGAGGCCGATGCTCTACGACGCCTACCATCACGTCGTCGTCGCAAACCGGGCGGATGGGGAGGCGGAGGAGAGGTACACCGTCGTCGGCCCGATCTGCGAGAGCGGGGACGTCCTGGCAAAGGATCGGGAGCTTCCCAAGGTCGAGCGTGGCGACCTCATCGCGATGCTCGACGCCGGAGCCTACGGCTTCTCCATGGCCTCGGTCTACAACGGCCAGCCCCGCTGCCCCGAGGTCCTGGTGAACGGCGGCCGCACCGAGCTTATCCGCCGGGGCGAGGACCAAAGCGTCCTCCTCTTGGGGCAGATCGTCCCGGCGAGGCTTCTGAAGTGAGCGCGAGGCGGCGACTATGACCTCCTTCAACCCAGAGATCGCCATCAAGGCCCTCGTCCAGATGAGGGTGAGGAGGAGGCCGTTTGTCCTATCCCACGGGATCAACGCCCGGTGTAACCTCCGCTGCCCCTTCTGCGAGTACTGGCGGACCCCCGGCCGGGAGATGACCGCCGACGAGGTGTTCGCGATGCTCGACGATGCGGGATCCTTTGGGATCGGGGTCTACAACGCCTGGACCGCCGAGCCCCTCCTCCGGCCCGACCTTCCTGCCATACTCCGCCACGCCAAGGCCCTGGGGATGGTCACCTCCCTCATCACCAACGGCGCCCTTCTCGCCGAGAGGGTAGGCGACTTATCCGACCTCGACCTTTTATCCGTCTCCGTCGACGGGATCGGCTCCTATAAGGAGATCCGGGGGGCTCCCCTGGATCCGGTCCTCGAGGGGATCAGGGCCGCCCGGAGGGCCGGCCACAGGGTGATGATCAACTGCGTCATCAGCAGAAAGAACCTCGGGGAGCTCTCGGAGATCGTCCGCCTCGCGAAGGAGCTCGGCGCCCTCGTCTCCTTTGAGCCGATCCGTCTGGGGGAGGGGGAGGCCTTGGACGACTTTAGGATCAGGGAAGCTGACCTCCCCGGGTACCGGCGGTCGATCGAAGATCTGATCGATATGAAGAGGAGAGGCGAGCCGATCATAAACTCGGTCACCTACCTCAAGATGGTCCGAGACCAGAGGCCGGATTTCAGGTGTCACGCCCCCGAGATCGTCCTCTCCGTCGCCTCCGACGGGACGGTCCAGGCCTGCAGGGTCCACAAGGAGGCCCTGGGGAACGTATCTCAGGGCCTCGCCTCCGTCTGGGAGGCGTCGAAGAGGAGGCGGGAGGAGATCGTCCGGGAGTGCGAAGGCTGCCTCTTCTTCGGCTACGTCGAGAACAGCCTCCTCCACGACTTCGTCCCTGAGGTCCTGCTGCACTATAGGTGGATCTGAGATCCGGCCTGGAGGATCGGGGCCAAGCTGGATATGCGAATTATGGCGCCGAGCTCCGATGCCGCCATCCGGAAAGATAAAAAAATGGGAGGCCGCCCCCTCACTATGGAGGGATCAGCCGCCGCAGCATCCGCTGCTACCGCCGCTGCCGAAGCTGCCGCCGAGGATCGGCCGGAAGTATATGTTCGTAAAGCTTCCCATGTTCTGGTAGTAGCCGCTCAGCTGGACGGACCCTGAGGTTTCCGCAGTGGTGACGTTCTCGACGGTGTAGTTTCCTATCTGGACGACCGGCACCGTTGATGCCCGGGCCGTCGGTATGCCGTAGCTCCCGAGCTGGACGATCTCCTCACCCGTCCCGGCCTTCATCGAAGGCCAAGAGACGGAGCCGTATCCGAGGCCGTAAATCCCCGAGCTCCAGAGGGTGGAGGAGGCAAGAGGTCCCGATAGGGCCAGGAACAAGGCCGTGGCCATCACCATAGACGCTTTAAAGTGCCCTTCCGACAATTTATCACCCCGGTCGGGGGCTCTTCCTGGAGGCTTATATAGTTATTGAACCCCATCGCTGGCTGAGGCGGCGGCCGGGCCTCCCCTCGGCCGGAGGCTTGAGGACTTCGGCCAGGCGAGGGGCTCGCCCGGCGGGAGACCGGTCCATCGGCCTCCAGATTGGGGCCTTCAGAGAGGATCAGCCTGCCGGGGAAAATCCTGTCGTCTGCCGCCCCGCCATCTGGAGGGCTCTCACCTGGTCTCCGGCCTCTCGCTCGTCCTTTGCTCGGGAGAGGACCCTCACCCCATCGAGCCTGATCCGCCTCCCACAGGGGCAGGCTCTGGTGGCGGCGCCATCCTCCGCATATAGGTGGCGCCCGCACCTGGAACACCTGAATATCAGGTACATCAAAATGATCAGATCTTTGCGGATCCCTCGGCGATCAGGACGGCGTTGATGACCCCATCCTGCCCCGGCCTGCTGGTGACCTTCGCATCGCCCAGGTCGGTCTTTATGATGGCGCCTTTGGAGATGATGTTTCTCCTGATGTAGTTGAGGTTCGCGCCGTTGTCCTTGACGCTCTCGATCTTCGCGATCTTGGCCTTGCCGGTGACTGGATCGGCTACGGTGGCGGCGTCGCATCGGAGGAGCCTTACCTTGATGTTGCCGCCTCTGGTCCTGATCTGCTTCTTTCTGGTGGTGTCGACGTTCGGCTCGCCCGCCTCTCTCCCGAGCTCATGCTTCTGCTTTCCCCGGTTTGAGATCAGCCTTCCGCCGGTGAACTTCCTCTTTGAATTGCCTTGCCACTTCATACTATACCCCGGATCGGGGATAGTCATGGAGGGGCGATATTTATACTTTTGGCTTGGGGCTTCGGGTGAGGGCTGACCCTTCCATAGCCGACGATCGGCTTAGTTCGATCCCTCCATACCCCGGAGGGAGCCCCCCCGAAGGACCGAGCGATCTCCGATCAAGTCGACCATGGGATCCCATACCCAGAAACCAAACCATTAATATCTAGGCGGCCCCCAGGGGGCTGAGAGATGCGTATCCCCGGCGGAAAAGGCGAGACGGGGACCTTTGAAGGCAGGTTATCGATGGCGACGATCGACGAGCAGATCCAGGCGATAGAAGAGGAGATCTTCAACACCCAGAAGAACAAGGCCACAGAGCACCACATAGGAAAGCTGAAGGCCAAGATAGCGAAGCTGAAGGCTCAACAGGACCTCCAGAGGATCAAGGGCGCAGGAGGCGGGAAGGGGTATTACGTAAAGAAGTCGGGGGACGCGACGGTGGCCCTCGTCGGCTACCCCTCCGTCGGAAAGTCGAGCCTCCTCAACCGGCTGACGGGTTCGGACGCCGAGGTGGGGGCCTACCATTTCACTACCCTGGAGGTGATCCCTGGGGTGATGGAGTACAAGGGCGCCAAGATCCAGATCCTGGACATGCCCGGCATCATAAAGGGCGCCTCCAAGGGGAAGGGGAGGGGCCGAGAGGTGATAACCGCGGCGAGGGCCGCAGACATCATCCTCCTGATGGGGGACGTATACAACTATCGCCTCGACGTCTTGAAGCGGGAGCTCTACGAGGCTGGGATCAGGCTCGATCAGGTCCCTCCCGACATCCACCTCAGCCCCTCGGATAAGGGGGGAATCATCGTAAGAAACACCGTCCCCCTCACCAAGATGACCGAGGTGGAGATCGCTGAGATCCTCCGGGCCTACGGGGTCGTCAACGGGATCATCACCATCCGGGAGGACGTGGACACCGAGACCCTCGTCGACTTCCTCGCCGGAAACAGGATCTACGTCCCCAAGATCGCCGTCATAAACAAGATCGACCTCGAGTACGACGACGTCCGGGAGGATATCAAGAACACCATCGCTCACGACTTCGTACCCCTATCCGTCGAGAAGGAGATCGGCGTTGAGGAGCTGAGATGTCTGATATACGATACCCTCGGCTTCATCAGGGTATACCTGAAGCCCCAGCGGGACAAGGTGGACATGAAGGACCCGCTGGTGATCCTGGATGGGTCTACGGTGAGGACCGTCTGCGAGCACCTCCACCGGGACTTCGTCCGGCTCTTCCGGTACGCCAAGGTCTGGGGGAAGAGCGCCAAGTTCCCGGGCCAATCGGTGGGCCTCGACCACGTCCTCGCCGACGAGGACGTCCTCACCATCGTGGTTCGGGGAAAGTAGGGCTCTTGCCTTCTTGGCATCCCTCCCCAGCTCAGGGAAATGCCCTTCATCTCCCCTCCGACATGATTTGATCTTGTTGTCCACATCTATAATGCGAGTATACCTAAAAGGGAGAATGCTTCCGGGCGGGAGGTAAGTCCTTATATATTCGTCCCCCTCCTTCCTGGCGTTGAGATCGTCAGCTCAACTTCGACAGGATGAGTGCTAAGATGTCGAGGCGGACCATAATTTTATTTGCGGCGGCGCTGCTTCTGGCGGGCGTCGCCTCCGGATTGAGTGGGGGAAAGGAGCGTCCCATCTGCACATCGGGCGGGCTGCAGGGGCAGCCTGCCATAGACGGCCACATCGTGGCCTGGGCGGACAACAGAAGCGGCAACTTTGACATATTCATGTACGACTTGGAGACGGGGACCGAGAGGGGCGTCTCCTTCTATGCTGGCCATCAGGACCATCCTGCGGTATCGGGGAACCGGATCGTATGGCAGGATATGAGGTCCGGGGAGTCCGACATCTACCTCTACGACTACGTCACAAGAGAGGAGATCCTGGTCACAGATGCCAACGGAAGCCAGTTTCTTCCTGACATAGACGGCGATCGGGTGGTGTGGATGGACGACCGGGACGGCGACTGGAACATATACATGTACGATCTCGCGACCGGCGAGGAGCGGAGGATCACCACCGATCCCAAAGACCAGATCCAGCCGAAGATCAGCGGCGACCTGATCGTCTGGGTCGACGACCGGAACGGCAACTCCGACATCTACCTCTACGATCTGAAGGCCGGCCGGGAGAGCCCCGTATCCGTGGCTCCGGGGGAGCAGATCTTCCCGGCCATCGACGGAGATCTCCTGGTCTGGTCTGACAACAGGACCGGGGACTACGATATTATCGTTTACGATTTATCGACGAAGACGGAGAAGGTGATCGTGAGGCCTGGGCTCCAGACCGCTCCAGCGGTGAGGGGAGACCTCGTCGCCTGGCAGGACCACCGGAGCGGCGTAGCGGAGGTTTACCTCTACAACCTAGATACCGAGGAGGAGACGGCCATAAGTCCGGGCTCCCTCAAGATGGAGCCGGCTCTGGGGGATCGGGGCGTCGTCTGGACCGACTATCGGGCCCCCGACTCTGACGTTTACATATACGACTTCAGCCTCCAGGCCGACGACCAGATCACCTCCGGCTCTTACAACTGCACAAACCCCTGGATCGACGGGGATCGGGTGGTCTGGACCGACGACCGGACCGGGAAGTTCAACGTCTACATGATCGACCTCTCTACATCCCAGGAGGCTCAGATCACCGACGCCGAGGACGAGAAGAGCAGCCCCAGCATCAGCGGCGACCTGATACTATACACCGACAACCGATCGGGAAACCTCGACCTGTTCCTCTACGACCTCAGGACGGAGGAGGAGACGAGGGTGACCGACGACCCCTCAGATCAGCGGTACGGGATGGTGGCGGACGGCCGGGTCGTCTGGATCGATGACCGGAGCGGCGGCGACCAGATATACGTCTACGACGTAGCGGCCAAATCCGAGGAGCAGATCACCACAGCCACCTCCAAGAAGGCCACGGCGATGATCTGGGGCGATACCGTAGCCTGGATGGACAACCGGGCGGGGAACTGGGACATATTCGTCTACGACCTGGCCAGCCGGACGGAGGCCCAGGTGACGACCGATCCAGGAAAGCAGGAGGCACCCTGGGTTTATGGGGACGTGATAGTCTGGATGGACGATCGGAACGAGAACTGGGACATCAGGGCCAAAAACCTCACCACCGACGCGGAGACGGTGATCACCACCAGCATAGATAACCAGGTCCAGCCCGTCATCTCTGGAAGCCGGGTCGCCTGGCTCGACGATCGGAACGGCGACTACGACGTATACGTCTACGACCTGAAGCAGGTCCAGGAGATCCCTGCCGTCACAGGACCTCTTCATCAGAAGCCCAACGACGGTGTTGGCTTTCCCTTCTACGTCAGGGTCGTAGGAGGATCTCAGATTTTGAGCGGCGACCGGCTGGTCTGGATCGACTACAGCCAGGTCAATTCGCGGATCATGACGAGGTCGATCGAGGACGATCCTTTATTGCTTCTGAAGAAGGTGGACATAGCCACCAACGGAAGCCTCATCCTCTGGTCCGACAACCGGGGCGGCGACTGGGACATCTTCGGCTTCGACTTCTACAACCGGTTCGAGAGGCCCCTGGTCCGGGCTCCGGGCAACCAGAGGAACTCCGCCGTCGGCGGGGACCTTCTGGTCTGGCAGGACGATCGGAAGGGCGACTGGGATCTCCTGGCCCTCGACCTCTCCTCGGGGGACGAGGTCGTCGTCGCCGAAGGGCGGGGATCTCAGATGAACCCCGCTGTCAGCGGAAGGCGCGTCGCCTGGATGGACAACTCCTCGGGAAGCTGGGACATCTCGGCGAGGGACTTGGACGGGGCCCCGATCAAGCCGCCGGCCCCGAGGTCCGGGGATCAGATCAACCCCGGGATCAGCGGGGACCTTCTGGTCTGGCAGGACGACAGGAACGGCGACTGGGACGTCTACGCCTGGGACCTCGTCACCGGTGAGGAGAGGAAGCTGACCGGCGAGGGGGACCAGATAAATCCGCACGTAAGCGGAAACATCATCGTCTGGGAGGATTCGACCACCGGCGACGTCAGCTACTACTTCTGGGATACGGAGTGGGGGAGAGCCTACGCCCGGGCTGGAGAGCAGGTCAAGCCGAAGGTCTACGGGAAGCGGATCGTCTATCAGGAGGCGACCGACGAGGGCTGGTCGATCCACACCTTCGATCCCAACACCTGGAAGGATAAGGAGGTAGCGAGAAGCTCCGGCGAGGTGGAGTTCGACTTCGATTCGAGGCTCGCCTGGCTGATCTCTCCGACCGGAAAGTTCGGGTACAGGAACCTGGGGTCTGACCAGACGAGCGTCATCTGTCAGGCCTCCGGCGACCAGACGAGCCCCGCCGTCAGCGGGGAATGGGTCGTCTGGATGGACAACCGAACCCAGAACCCCGACATATACCTATACAACCTCGTCGAGAACGTCGAGTGGCCCCTCGCGGCTGGGAGGGACTTCGACATGTACCCCGACATCAGAAACGACGTCGTCGTCTGGATGTACCTCGAAGAGGAGTTCGGCTCCTGGGCGATCAGGGCGTTGGATATACCCACCGTCAACAGGACCCAGCTGCAGAGGGGGATCTCCGTCCCCACCAGGCCCTCCATCAGCGAGGAGATGCTGGCCTGGGGAGACCTACCGATAGCGTCCTTCGGATGGCGGGTCCAGAAGAAGCCCCTCTACACCACCGAGACGATGGAGGCGATACCCCCCAGGGGAGGAGAGCCCGATGCAGGCGGAAGCCTGGTCGTCTACCAGGACAACCAGAAGGGCGACTGGGACGTCTATATGTGGTCCGGCACGACCCGAACGCCGGTCTACGCCGGTCCCGGGGACCAGATCTATCCCACCACCGACGGGTCCCTCGTCGTCTGGCAGGATGATCGAAACGGGAACTGGGATCTCTACTCCTACGATCTCGCCACAGGCAAGGTCGAGCAGCTCACCTTCGACCCCTCGAACCAGACGAGGCCCCACCTTCAGGATGGGGTGCTGGTCTGGCAGGACGATCGGGACGGGGACTGGGACATCCGGGCGTTGGACCTGGCTACCGGAAGGGAGATGGAGATCTTCACCGGTCCCGGCAACCAGACCGATCCCCGGACGGGGAGCGACAAGATCGTCTGGGTCGACGATCGGAAGGGGGACAAAGACATCTACATGTACGAGATCTACAGGGAATAGGTTCGGATAGCTCGAGGTGGGGGGCCGGCTTCCTGCCGAGGGTTAGGGCCTCCACCACCCCTTCCAATACCGTTTTTATCGATGGCGACAAGGGGACTGGGAGCAAAGTTTATTTAATAGGCCCTCACTTGTAAGCGGCTTAAAAAAGATCGGGGCATCTGACTATCATGCAACTGGAAGAACTACGTTTCGGCACGGAGCTGCTCAAGCGCGGCTTTGCCAAGATGCAGAAGGGGGGTGTCATCATGGACGTCACCACCCCCGAGCAGGCCGTGATCGCAGAGGATGCGGGGGCCGTGGCCGTGATGGCCCTCCAGGCGGTGCCGGCTGACATAAGGAAGATGGGCGGGGTGGCCAGGATGGCCGACCCCAAGATCATCATGGAGATCATCGATGCGGTGACGATACCGGTGATGGCCAAGGTCAGGATCGGCCACTTTGCCGAGGCTCAGATCCTGGAGGCGATCGGGGTCGACATGATCGACGAGTCGGAGGTGTTGACACCCGCCGATGAGTTCCACGTCGACAAGTCCAAGTTCACCGTCCCCTTCGTCTGCGGTGCGAGGAACCTGGGGGAGGCCCTGAGGAGGATCAAGGAGGGGGCGGCCATGGTCAGGACCAAGGGGGAGGCTGGGACCGGCGACGTCCGGGAGGCGGTCCGGCACATGAGGCTGATCGGGGGCTCGATCAGGAGCCTAAAGGGGATGGCTGACGAGGAGCTCTCGAAGGTCGCAAGGGATATCGAGGCGGATTTTGAGCTGGTCCTCGAGTGCAGAGATATGCAGAGGCTTCCTGTGGTGAACTTCGCCGCCGGGGGTATCGCCACCCCTGCCGACGCCTCGCTGATGATGCAGATGGGGGCGGACGGCGTCTTCGTCGGCTCCGGCATATTCAAATCCCAGAGGCCTGAGATTATGGCCTCGGCGATCGTCGAGGCGGTGAACAACTACGACGACCCCGAGAAGCTTCTCGAGGCATCCATAGGCCTCGGCGAGCCGATGAAGGGGATCGATGCCGGGACCCTCGGCGAGGGGGAGACCCTCCAGACCAGGGGTTGGTAGATCGAGGATCGGCGTCGTGGCCTTCCAGGGCGACGTCTCCGAGCACGTCCGCGCCATGGAGGTGGGCCTGGGGTCGGAAGGTTCGGTGGTGGAGGTCAGGAGGGGGGGGATCGTCCCCGGCTGCGACGGGATCGTCCTCCCCGGCGGGGAGAGCACCACCATCGCGAGACACCTGGCGCGGACCGGGGTCGGAGATGAGGTCGCAGCCGCCGCGATGGCGGGAGTCCCCATCATGGCCACCTGTGCGGGGCTGATCGTCATATCAAAGGAGATCGTCGAGGAGACGAGGTTTCTTCCCCTGGGCCTCCTCGACGTCAGGGTGACGAGGAACGCCTTCGGGTCCCAGAGGGAGTCCTTCGAGGCGGACCTCGAGGTGGCGGGCTTCGACTCTCCCTACCGCGGGGTCTTCATCAGGGCCCCGGCGATCGTCGGCTGGGGGGCGGGGGTCGAGCCCCTCGCCATGATCGAGGAGGTGGCGGTGGCGGCGAGGCAGGAGAACCTCCTGGGGCTCGCCTTCCACCCCGAGCTGACGGCCGACCTGCGTTTTCATGAGGTCTTTTTGGAGATGATCTAGGAGGTTCAGATCCGTGTTCGGCGTTGATGAGGTCTTCGTAGAGAGGAGCTTCGAGGAGATGGAGGAGGATATGCTGAAGCTCCAGAGGGAGTCGGAACGGCAGAAGAAGGAGGCGGCAGAGCTTCTGAGACGGTCCGACGAGCTCCGGAGCCGATCGGTGGACCTCCGGTCGGCGGACCCGGAGGCCGCCGAAGAGATGTGGCAGGAGTCGGAGGAGCTCCGGGCCGAGAGCCGAGAGATGGTGAGGCTTTCGGTGGACTCCGCCCTCAAGGCTGGAGACATCAAGCACCGGCTCGAGATCCACGATCAGATCGCGGCCGTGGTGGACAGGGCGGACGAGATCTGGAAGAGGGCGGTCAGGGCCGGAAGGCCCTAGACCCCTCTGGCATCCCCCGAGCGTCTCCGCCCCTTTAGTCCTTGAAGGTGATCCTCTTCTGGGTCTCGAAGGTCCCGGTGAGGGTCTGGTCCGCTTTAATCTTCTTGTTGAAGTTTGAGTACTCGGTCCTGGTACCCCATATCCCCTCAAAGGCCTGCTGGCTGTTGAAGAGGAGGGCGTGCTCAGACCTGTTGTACGAGGATATAGTCCCCGTTTCGCTCTTCTCGAGGGTGGTGGCGTTGAACCTCTCGGTTACGCTCGCTCCCATTCCGCCGTGGAAGCTGGGGGACTGCATGATCTTGAAGCCCTTGAGGTATCCCTGGTCGAAGACGAGGAGCCTGGAATCGGTGATGTTGACGACGGGGTTTCCTTTGTTTATCGTCTTCTCGGACTGCATCTCTATCGATCCCTTCCCGTCCAGCTCCTCTTTGTACCTGGCGTTATCCTCCCGGATCTCGTTTTTGATCGAGACGTCCCCCCTCCCGACGACGGTCGTAGACTCGACGAAGAGCATCCCTTCCTTCCTGGTCTCGCCGACGGCCCCTCTTTCCGCCACCTCTACCTCTGGAGGGCTGGCGGTGGCTGGCGGCGCCTCGGCCTCGGGGGAGGCCTCTGCCGACCAGAATATGATGTATGGGCCGTCTTCGGCCCACCGCTCCCCATCGCTCACCTTGACGAAGACCGCCATATAGGTTCCGGCGGGCTGGCCTGGGATCTCGTAGCTCCAGTACCCCTCATGGAGGTTCCCCTCCTCAAGGGCCATCTTCTGGGTGTTGATCTTGGTGGCGTCGACGAGATCGAGTCGGCTGATGGAGGTGGTGGGGGTGGCCCACAGGAGGTTCGCGGACTTTATTCCTATGTCGTCGGAGGCGTGGACCGTCAATACCACCGGGGTCCAGGCGGGGGGCTCCGGAGGGAACGCCCCGACGTCGATTATCCTCGGAGGCCGGTCTACCTGGAGGTTGGTGGTATCCCCTATCATCAGCTTGCCCCCCTCGGATGGGGTCTTTGAGGTGGACTGGATGTCGAGGCTGAGCCGTTCGGCCGGAGCCGATGCCTCGGCGTAGCCCGGTGAGACCTCGGAGCGGATGTGGCGGCTCGAATAGCCTGCAGAGGACCTCGCCTCGGCGACCGCCGGGGACGCCTCGGAGGCGGACCTGAGGTCGACGTTTTCGTATCCAGCGGGGGCGCTGGATCCTGCGATAGTCGGCGATCCCCCGGCGGAGGTGAGGGCCGAGAAGGGGCCGCTCTTAGAAGTGGCGTACTCTGCAGTCCCGGCGGCTGTCCAGGGGGTCGAGAGGTACTCCGAGGCGGGTCCGCTGGCGGAATAGGCCCCCCCTGCGGCCCCCGGGACCATCTCAGGGGTTGATAGATATGAGGAGGCCGGACCATCTGCCGAGTAAGTGTATCCGACGGGTTCAGGCCTAGGCCCCAGGGGCGAGAGGTTTCCGGACGCCCTCCCCAGATCCGAAGGGGCGTATCCCGCCCCCTCCGGGAGGGCGCCTCCGGGAGCCGCCGGTCCGGTGGCCTTCTCTTCATGGGTGCCGTATCCTGACCAGGCCGTCGAGGACCCCGGCAGGCTCGACGATGGGGGGGCTCCCGAGGATTTCGGGGCCTCCGATCCGGCGGGGGCCGTCCCCGGGGCGTAACCTTCAGCCGATGCTCCTTCCGGGCTCTCCTTCGTCAGCCTGATCTTCTCCAGTATCCCCATCAGCCGGTTTAGAAGGCCGTTTACCCCGGAGCCATCTTCCTCCCCGACGAAGGCGGAGATGGCGGCTCCTGTATCGTTCCCCTCTCCGGGACCGAGCCCTTCCTGGTCTCCGGCCTCGGGAGCGTAGACCTCAGTAGCCTCCACCGTCGCCGCCGGGACGGCCCCGGAGGTCTCGGGAGGGCGAGCCTCCTCGGCCTGGGGCGTCGGCAACGCGAGCCCCACCGAGAGGATCTCGGTGTCCCTCACTGGGGAGCCGTCCTTGGTGAACCCCTCGGCGACGATCTCCTCCTCCAGCTCCTCGGAGACCTCCAACACCGTCTCCAGGCTGCGGCTGGACCCGGGGGAGATGTAGTCAATGGTCCCCAGGTGGCCGAGGGACCCGCCCATGATGAAGGTGCTGAAGATGGGAACCTCTCCTCTGTTCTCTACGGCGAAGACGATGGCGACGGAGCCGTCGGGGGCGGTCTCCGCCGGATCAGCCCTGATGGATAGCTCGATGTTGGCGGAGGCGAGCTTCACCGCCACCTCCTGGGTGTCGTTGACGCCGTTCCCCCGCGAGTCTATGCCCGTCGCCTGGAGCCTGAAGGTGGTGTTGGTCTCGGTGAAGAAGTCGTGAGAGGCCACCTTGAAGTCGCCTGGCTCCAGCCTCCCGATCTTCACCAGGGTTCCCAGGCTCCTCTCGGAGACCGTCACGTCCCGGAGGACGTCGTCCCCGGTGTTGGTCACGAGGAACGTCAGGTTGAAGGGCTTCTTCTGACACGCCTCCACCTCGGTGGGTTTGACGTTGAGGCTTATCCCTGGAGATACCACCTTGACGTCGAAGGCCGCCTCGGAGGATACCGTCTCGCCTCCAGCGGTCTTCCCCTCGGCCTGGGCCAGGAACCTCCGGCTTCCGTCGGGTTGATGGGACGAGGATATCTGGGTCGATCCGCCGGAGGCGATGGCGGGAAGCCTGAACCTGCTATCGCCGTCGACCACCATCGTCACGTCCACCAGGTCGACTTCGCCGGTGTTCCTGATCGTCCAGACCACCTCCACCGTCTCGCCGGGGTAGGCGGCGGCTTCCTCCGGCTCGACCTCGAGGCTGAGGCCTGGCTCGGAGAGGACGATCTCCAGGATCTCGGACCTCAAGACCGGGCTCCCGGTGGAGTCGATGGCTGCTACCCTCACCTCGTCCTCAAGGCCTGAATAGATCGTCGAGTTCCTCGATAGGGTCACGACCTTCCCGGGGCCGAGGACCGGGACCCTTCCGATCTCTCCCAGGTCGTCATCGACCACCAGGTCCGTCAGGGCGTCGTCTCCGCCGTTCTCGAGCCGGACGGTGATGGATCCCCTCTGTCCCCGGGATATCCTATCGGGCTCCAGGCGGACCTCGACCCGGAGATCCGGAGAGACCGCCCCTATCTCCAGGGCTGCCTCCTCGGAGATGATCGAGCCGTCGGGGCCTGCGGCGTTGGCGGAGGCGGTAAGGGCGAGGGGCCCCTCCACCCTCATCACCCCATTCAGGGGCAGGCCATCGCCGGGGGCGAGCTTCTCGGCCAAAGCCTCCTCGCCACCGCATCGGAGCTTTACGTCGGTGAGGAGCCCCGTCCCCCGGTTGACGGCGGCACACCTGTAGGCGATGGCGTCGCCCCGATGGACGAGGGTCCTGTTGGCCTGGAGGGTCACCGCCAGGTTGGGGGAGCCGGCATCGCCCGTTTTATCCCCCTCTGTCTCCACCCTCGTCTCCGCGGCCTCGGAGCCGGAGGCTCCATCGGCGGCCGATGGGCGAGGAGGGTCGAGGAGACCGAAGTCTTCGAAGTTGAAGCTGAAGTCTCCAAATCCAGGGCCGATGGATGGGGCGATCGAGGCCGGGGCGGAACTGCCGCTCCCCCTCTCGCCGCTGGCATCCGAGGGCGTCCCGAAGCTGGAGGCTGGATCCTGGAGCTTCAGATCCAGCCCCATATCGAAGCTGGGGAGCGCCCCAAGCTCCATCGAGACGATCGGTTTCGAGGCGGTCTTCGAGGTTCCCGATCCCGTCCCTGGCCTCTGGATCCCCGAGGACTGGACCGTCACCTCGCCGGTGACCGTCCTCCCCTCCGGGGAGAGGGCCGTCACCTCGAAGGGGCCCCTCTCCTCTCCGCCATGGTACCCGGTCTGGCTGAGGTTCTTCGTCTCCCCCGGGGCGAGCTGGGGGAGGATCCCCAGGGTGGCACCTCCGCCGCCTTTCAGGGTCACCCGGCTGAGGACCTCCTCCCCTTCGTTCTTCAGCCTGTAGACGATGGCAGCGGCCTCACCGGAGGGGCCAGGGACGGCGACGATGGTGACGGAGAGGTCTGGGCTGGTGGCGGCGATCGTCAAACCCTCCTGGGCTGTGGTGGTCTCGCCGTCGTCGGTCGTCCCGGCGGCGACTATCTCGATGGATAGGTCTTCGGCGACAGTGACGGTTCTGGAGAAGGTCTTCGACTCGCCGGGGTTGAGATCCCCTGCCTCAACGGTCCAGCCCGGCCCCGATATCTCGACGGCTCTCAGGGGTTTGGGTCCTCGGTTGGTGACGGTCATCCTCACCGTCGCCCCATCCCCCGGCCGGACGGTGGCGGGGTCGGCCGCGACGGCGAGCTCCATCTGCGGCGAGGCCGCCAAGGTCCTGAGGATCTGGTCATCCCCTCGACCGGAGAGCGTCCGGATTGCCCCTTCGGCAGCGGGCTCCTCGGGGGGGTGGCCGATCTGGACGGCGGTCTCGGCGGCCCCCACCTCCTCTCCGTTCGATGTGGCCACGACCCTGAGCTGGGTGCTGGCCATCAGGGGCGGGGTGGTTCTGGCGAGGTCGAGGGATCCGCCTCCAGGAAGGCGGGCGATGAAACCCGCCTGGCCGAAGTTGTCGGATACCGATATATCGGTCAAAGCCTCTCGGCCCGAATTTTTTATGTGGATGGTGTAGTTGGCGGAAGTTCCATAACCTATCGAGGCGGCGTCCAGGTCCAGGGAGATTTGGCAGCCACCTTCAGGGCTTGCGAGGAAGGGGATGGTGAAGGGAAAGGACCAGGCCGAGGCGGTGGAGAGCGATATTGTGATTAGGATGAGACCAGCTAACCAGAACAAATGCGCTATCCCATCCCGTTTGGGGGATTCCATCCAAGAGCCACCCTTCATAAGCTCCCCCTGAGCAAACGTTTTATTGTTTTCCTTCTATAAAGGAATTTCGGAACAATTAGGCGGTACGGCCATATATAAGAACCTTCACCCCGGTATAAGTCTTTTTTCATATTATTTGACTCAGAGAAACGATCTCCGGGGGATCTTTTTATATTCTTGCTGCGATATTAGCCTGCTATGGATCCCATTATGGCCTTCCTGGTGGCGATATTCCTGGTGGCCCTCCTGACGACGAAAGGTCGGCTATCTCCCTTCCTCAGCCTCGTCGTATCGGCCCTCGCCTACGGGGTCATGACGGGGATGGGCCCCGAGCTGATGGGAGCCATATCGGAGGGGCTGGCCCGGGTCTTCTCCGCCCTTGCCATCATAGTCCTATCGGGGTCGGTGATCGCCGAGCATCTCCGCAGGTCCGGGGGGGTGGAGCGGATCGTCGCCGACATCCTCGCGGCCGTCGGCGGGGAGCGGGGGCACCTGGCGGCGGGGCTATCCGGATACCTGGTCGCCCTGCCGGTGATGTGCACCATGACCTCCTATCTGATCCTGGAGCCGGTCGTCGGAGGGATGGGCCGGAGGGCGGGGGGGTCGAGGAGGAGGTTTCTATTCTCAGCCGCAGCCTTCTCGGTGATCTCCTTCAACCTGGTCTATCCATCGCCGGTGATCATCACCCTCACCAGATCCCTGGGGGTCTCGCCGGCGGAGGCGCTGAAGTTCGGCCTTCCCCTCTCCCTCCTCCTCTTCATCCCCGCCTTCGTCTACCTGGGTCGGATCCCGATCGCCGAGGAGGGCGCCGCTGTCGAGCCGCTCCCCCTCCCCCCGAGGCTCGTCTCTTGGGCGCCCCTGGCCCTACCCATCCTCATGATCTTGGCGGGGCTCATCTATCCCCCGATGGGTCTCTTGGGCTCTCCTGACGTCGCCCTCCTCGCCGGCGCCCTCCTCTCGGCTGCCCTGGCAAAGGGAGATGCGGAGGAGACGATCAAGAGGGCGACCAGGAGGGCGGGGGTGATAATCTTCGACCTCTGCGGGGCCGGAGCCTTCGGGTACGTCATCGCCCAGGGCGGCCTAGGGCCCGAGCTTTCTCTGGTGCTGGGGCCCATAATCCCGGCGGTGGCCCTTCCCTTCTTGGTGGCGTCCCTGATCCAGCTGGCCCAGGGCTCGAGGGTGGTGACGGTGGTGATAGCCGCAGAGATCATGGGGGGCTACCCGATGGACCCCACGACCCTCCTCTTCTCGATCTCGGCGGGGGCCTTTGTCCTCTCCAGCCTAAGCGACCCCTACTTCTGGCTGGTGAAGGAGACGACGGGTTCGGATTTGAGGCAGAACATCCTCGGCTACACCCTCCCCCTGACCCTCTTCGGCCTCATCGTCTTTTTGGCCACCGTCCTCCGCTGGCTATTTTTCGTATGAATCGGGGATGGAGTCGCGGGCGTGGGCGGACTTCACCGCCGACAGGATCTCCTCCCGATCCGGGGAGCAGTGGAGGTGGCTGGAGCACCGACAGTCGGTGCAGCCGAAGCCCTCGACGGAAGGGAGGACCTCGCCGATGGCTCGGGCGATGGCGCACTCCAGATCCATCTCGGTCCTCGTCGCCACCACCGTCACCAAAGCAGTATGGGGGAGGAGGTGATCGATGTGCCACCTCCGGGCGGGGTTCGTCCCCACCATCACCCGCATGTGCCGCTCCACCCGGGCGAGGCCGCCGGGGCCCCGGGCGGAGCCGGTGTAGGCGTAGTAGCCGGCCTCGAAGCGGACGGGGCCGAGGGAGCCGACATCCACCAGCCTTTCGGCCGGGAGGCGGAGGACGAGGGTGTAGATCCCTTTCTCCATGGGAGGAGGATCGCCCTTTTCCTATAACAGGTTTGGCCGTTGGGGGTGCGGCTGGCAGGGACGGCCTCTCAGACCCTCTCCAGCTCCGAGAGGATCTCCGAGACCCTCCTCCTCACCTCGGCCTCGATCCTCCTCTCCGCGTCGCCGCGATCGACCACCAGGTGCTGGCTGATCGCCGTCCCGACGATCACGCCCTTGAGGAAGGCGGCCCTGCAGTCGGTCTCGACGGAGTTCTCGACCCGGTGGACGTACCTATTGAGGGTGGTGCCGGGGATGGACCTATAGGCTTCAAGCTCTGTGATCACCGCCAGGAGTTCGTCCTCCTCGAAGCCTGCAGCCTTGATGAAGGTCAAAAAGTCGTACTCTTCGGCTTCAAAATTTTCAGCTTCGCCTTTATCGTCCTTATATCCTATATCTCCGTCCTCGTCTACCTCTTGATCTCCGTCCCTTTTCCCGGACTGGCGGGCGGACGACGGGTGATCTGGGGATTCGCGTCGGGGCATCGCCTCACCTCGGCCGTTATCGAGGGTTTTTCACTTGCGGGAAACTATTTATCTTCCGCGCTTAAACCCCGCCCCATCGGTGGGGTCCGTCTCCGAGGTCGCTTCTATCGGGGGGCATCGCCATCGATTCCCGGGCGGGGGTTGCCAAGTGGCCAAAGGCGCGGGACTTAAGATCCCGTCTCGCAGGAGTTCGCGGGTTCGAATCCCGTTCCCCGCACTATATTACGCCTTATGTTGTTGATCGTAATCGACTTTTTCCGCCGCCTTGATCTCGCCCCCCTCTCTTCTGGATCGATCTATTGGCTCGATCCTCTCCGCCGGAGACGACGGGCTCATTATTCTCGCTGGAGAGGAATCAGGTCACCGCCGCCGGGAGAATATTTAACCTATTATTTTAAATGCCCAATGGTTCTTTGGTCCGGTGGCCTCTCCCGCCGCAATTCGACGATCCGATCGGCCCCCGCGATAAGATCCTCGCCCTTTCCAGGCGGCCTCCTCATCGAATCATCATCTTTTTTACGATATCCCGCAAGAATACCGTCCATGGACTACCTTTCGAGCGGCTTCTCTAAGGTCGACGGCTCCCTGGACTCCGAAGTATTCTTCTCGTGTCTACGGACCCTATCCTCTCTCCCATACTTCCAGGATTACAAGAGGAAGAGCTTACAGCTCCTGGAACCGACAGAATGCAGGAGGATCCTCGAGGTCGGCTGCGGCCTGGGTGGGGACGCGGTGGAGGTGGCCGGGATGATCGGCGAGGGGGGCTACGTCCTGGCGATGGACTCCAGCAGGGGGATGATCGAGAGGGCATACGAGGCCACCGGGAAAGGGGTATCGATCCGCTGCTGTTTGGGAGATGCCTGCCGCCTCCCCTTCGCCGACAGCTCCTTCGACGGAGCCAGGGCCGACCGGGTACTCCAGCACATAGCCGAACCGAGGAGGGCCTTCTCGGAGATGGTCCGGGTCGTCAGGGCGGGGGGCCGGGTGGTGGTCTACGAGCCGGATTGGGGGACGTTCATCATTCAAGGGGGCGATGGAGAGGTCAGCCGCACCATGGCCCAGCTCTTTGGAGAGACCTTCCCCAGCGGCTGGATCGGCCGCCAGCTCCCCGGCTTCTTCCGGGAGGAGGGGCTTTGGGGGATAGAGGTCAGGCCGGAGACCTTCACCACCGATGACCTCGATCTCGCTTCCCGGGTCTTCGATCTGGTCAATAACGCCCATAGGGCGGAGGCAACGGGTCGCGTCTCCGAGGGCGAAGCCGAAGATTGGCTGGAAGATCTGAGGGTGGCAAAATATCACGGCCGATTTTTCTGCTCTTATACGGGTTTTCTCGTCTCGGGGGTGAAGCCGGAGGTCTCCTCCTTCTGATACCTTCTGATATAATCTGATCCGAATCGTTTCCAGATGAGATGATTCGACGCCAAATCAGCTAGATGAGCGGGATTTTAGATTTTTCTTGAAGGAGTTAGCGGATTTGAATCCCGTCCACCGCATTAATTTTTTGGTGCGACGATGGGACATCAGAGGTCCCGCCTCCCCGAGCCAAGGATTAAATATCAAAAAAATGAAACACTTGGCGAGAGGATGAGATATGAAATGGAAACGATTGGTCATAATTTATTTGGTTGTAACCTCGATATCGTTATCTTTTGGCCAGCATCTGCCGTCGACGGAACTGGAGACGGATCCGGGGGGTGAGGAGCTATCTAGCATCGATGACGCCCTCCCAGCCGCTGTATCCGAGGAGGACCTGATCGGGGCGATGAAGGAAGGTCCCGAGCTGACCCTCCAGTTCGTGGAGACCACCTACCATCTCAAGGATGTGGCCTTCCTCACCCTAGATCTCGGATGGGCGGTGGGGGCCCCCCACTGGAATCGGTCGGAGAAGCGGTCCAGAGGCACCATTATCAAGACGACGGACGGGGGGCTGACCTGGACCGCCCAGGATGCCGGCAGGGTCGAGACCCTCAACGCCGTCTTCTTCGTGAACCAGGACCTGGGATGGGCGGCGGGAGAGAACGGGACTATCCTTTACACCACTGACGGTGGTGACCACTGGACTCTTCAGGAGGTGAACACCACCGACGAATTCAGAGGCCTCGCCTTCTCCGACCCCCTCAACGGCTGGGCCACCGCCGTCCGGCCGGTCCATCAGGACTGGCGGGGGGAGGTCGACGACTGGTCGGCTAGCATCTGGCACACCTCCGACGGAGGGCGGAGCTGGGCGATGCAGGCCCTCCCCGAAGACGTCTCCATCCTGGGCAGGATGGATTTCGTCGACTCGTCGACGGGATGGACGGCGGGGTCCAAGAGGCTGGAGGGGGATATGGGCATAAGCCACGCAGGGGCTGTATACAGCACCACCGACGGTGGGGCTACCTGGTCGGAGCTTTACAGCCCTGGAGAGGATATAGCCCTCAAGGCCGTCGACTTTCTCGACTCTTTCACCGGCTGGGTGGCGGGTTTTCCGACATCGAGCGCTCTATCCGGTGGCTTTGTCTTCCATACCGAAGACGGGGGGAGGACCTGGGAGCGGCAGGGACCGGGGGGCTTCTTCGACCCTCTCTGGGACATCCAGTTCATCGACGATAAGAGGGGCTACACCGTGGGGTTCAACGACATAGCCGCCTGGGGTCCGCCGGTCTACCGGACGGAGGATGGCGGCGCCACCTGGACGAAGATCCGGATGAAGAAGGGAAACCCCCTCTCGGCCTTGATGGCGGAGGGGTTCTTAGCCCTGGCCCTGGTGGGTGATCGGGCGGTCTTGGTCGGCGATCACGATCTTGTGGCCAGGTCGGATCGGGCCTGGGAGAACCCTCCAGAGGTGACGGCTTCCGGAGAGACCCGCTACGATGGAGACTGCCTCTTCGACCAGAGCCTCATAAACGAGCACTACATGCTCCACGATGTATTCTTCACCGATGAAGCCAATGGCTGGGCGGCTGGGAGCGTCAGCTTCGCCCCCCACCTCTGGGGTCAGGTCATCTTCCACACCTCCGACGGCGGAGATAACTGGATGGTCCAATACCAAGACTCGCCTCCAGAAGACGATTTATTCAGCTACCATCGGATAAACAGCATCTTCTTCGTCGATCGGGATACCGGATGGGCTGTGGGAACCTCCGAGACCTTCTGGGACGAGGGGGAGGGGGCTGCCGGAAGCTGGCAGCATCGCGGAGCCGTCCTCCATACTGACGACGGCGGAGATACCTGGAAGGAGCAGGGGATCGACCTCTACGACCAGTGGGATCTGGAGTTATTCGCCGTCGAGTTCCTGGACGAGCTGGAGGGGTGGGCGCTGGCGACGGGCCGGTTCCCGAGCCGGAATATCCATCTCGCCCATACCACCGACGGCGGTGGGCGCTGGAGCTGGGTGGATACTGGAATCCCCGGCACCATGGCGGTGGGATACGCTCTTGTCCAGGGCGACCTGGAGGTCGTCGACCAAAACCGCATATGGGCTGCCGGAGGGCTGGGGGAGGTCGTCTCCTCTGAGGATGGCGGAGCGACCTGGGTCAAGCAGAACCTCTCCTGCGGTCATCCCACCTGTCCGATGAGGTGCTTTGCCCTGGAGTTCATCGACGAGAGATTCGGCTGGCTCGGCGGCGAGATGCTATTTTCGACGACCAACGGGGGCGACCTCTGGTCCCAGAGGAGGACGGACGGAAGAGAGGCCGGAGACGTTGTGGACATTCAGTTCCTGGATGAGATGAACGGCTGGATCGTCGGCGAGGAGGGGCTCGTCAGGAGGTCCTCCGATGGTGGCAAAAGCTGGGCGGATGTAGAGGGGATCGCCTTCGATCTGAGGGGGCTCTTCTTCCTCGACGCGGAGGAGGGATGGCTGGTGGGAGACCAGGGGATGATTGTTAAGGTGGACGGGAAGGGGGGGGGCAGGTCCGGCAGGACTAAGCGGTCGATCGCTGAATTGAAGGATGGCGGTTTTGATCCCGCCTTTCCCTCAACCCTCAGCTATCTATCCCCTTCTCGCCCTCCTGATCCAATCGATAGAGATTAACGGGATCTCCTCGATCATGAGCCTATCATGATCTCCGATTTTTCCCTCCGGAGGGCGGCGAAAGAGGACGTCCCCGCCATCGTCCGCCTCTGCATCGAGACGATCCCAGAGGTCTACGGCCCCATCATCCCCGCCGAGACCTTGCGCCCCTGGGTCGAGGGCGACGTCGTCGAGGGGCTCGTCGAGGTCCAGTGGCCGAGGATGATCGTGGCCGTCGCCGATAGAGCGGCTGGCATCGTCGGAAGCGAGGGTGGCGGAGGGGTGGTGGGGGTGGCTGCCGCCTCCGGAGACGCCGTCGACCTCCTCTGGGTCCATCCCCACCACCAAGGAAGGGGGATCGGCACCGCCCTCCTCGGCCGCCTCGAGGCGGAGATGAGGGCAGGGGGGCACCGGACGGGGAGGCTCTGCTGCTTCACCGAGAACCTCCGGGCTATGAGGTTCTATCAGGGGAGGGGTTGGACGGCGGCAGGCGAAGGGGTCAACGAGGAGACGGGGGCCCCCGAGACGAGGATGGAGAAGTGCCTGATGGAGGAAGGCGGCAGAGACCGGCGAGCACCGCGTCGACCTTGATGCAAGGATGAAGATCTCCGAAGGCTCTTCGTCCCATATTTTGGATCTATCTCTCCATCAGCTCACCTTTAAGGACGGTGACCGCCTCGCCCCCGATCTTGACGCGCCTGTCTCCCTCGCCACCATCGCCCAATCGGACGCGGACGACCCCGCCCCGTTCCGAGGCCTGATAGCCGACGAGCTCGGTCTTCCCGAGCTTCTCTGCCCAGTAGGGGCCGAGGCAGCAGTGGGCCGATCCCGTCACGGGGTCCTCGTCGACCCCCAGGGCGGGAGCGAAGAACCTGGAGACGAAGTCATAGTCTGAAGAGTCGCTTCTGCTCGTAACGATAACTCCGCGGACCGGGAGCTTCTTCAAAAGCTCGAATCTTGGCCGGAGCATGCGGAGGGTCTCTTCGGATTCCAGCTCCACCAGGAGGTCGAACCTGTTTTCGCCGACGTATCCGAGCCGCGCGCCCAGGGAAGCTTCAAGCATTGGAGGCGAGCATTCGACGGTCCTCTCCGGCTCTGCCGGAAAGTCCATCTCGATCAGCTCCCCCCTTTTCTCAGCGAAGAGGGGGCCGCTCTTCGTCGCAAACCGCGCGATCTCGTCCTCGGCTAGGATCCTCTCCTCCCAGAGGACGTGGGCGCTGGCCAAGGTGGCGTGGCCGCAGAGGTCGACCTCGGCCTTGGGCGCAAACCATCGGAGGCGAAAGCCGTCCCCCTCGGGGGTCAAAAAGGCGGTCTCTGGAAGGTTCATCTCGGCTGCGACCTTCTGCATCCACCCGTCATCCCGAGGCTCTTCGAGGAGGCAGACGGCGGCGGGGTTTCCAGAAAATGGCTCTGAGGTGAAGGCGTCAACCTGGAAGATCTTGAGGGGCATGGCGACTTCATTTATATCTCTTCGTCCTTATATCCTTCCGTCGGCGCGAAGCTCCGGAGGCTGAAGAGCCCGAGATCCGATCGGGTTCGCCCGAGTCTCCCAAACGCCGGTCGGCGGGCGCCGGACCATGATCGGGGCTTCAAAAGGCCCTTCCCTCCTCCGGGCCCTGGTGAGGCCGCAAACCATTTTAAAAGATGGATGCGAAGCGGCTCGCGCATGGTCGATACGAGAACGCTTCGCATCCTTCAGTCGGCGGTAACCATAGGCCTCGGCTTTTTCTTGGGAAGCTACTTCGGGCATCTTTTGGAGCTATCGCCGATAGGGACGGCCCTCCTCGCCGGCGGATTCTGCTTTCTCGCAAATGTCATCACGACCCCCATTTTTGGCCTCGGAAGAGGGCGGCGGTGAGGGGCGTCGAAGACCGTGGACTTGCCGCTGCCGCTCGCGCCGAGGAGGGCGGTGAGGGGCGCGAGGGGCTCGAGCGTCAGGTCGCAGAGCGCCCGGTAGTTCTTGATCCGAATTGATTCGATCCGCGGTACGGACCGCCTGTTACGATAACAAATAACGATAAATACTAATATATGTGGTTTGAACAATAAGCTGGGAGGCATATAATAAAATGGTTGAAGAACATTTCCAAGCAACACTATTACAACCTCGTTTTGGGGAGGGATTTCTCGAAGATCATGCTGGACGAATAATACAAAATCCTGAAATCGCTATAGTAGAGCTGGTTGCTAATTCGTGGGATGCAGGGGCAAGGAGAGTTGACTTAACCTGGCCAGAAGAAGTAGGTGGCAATTTTGAGATCGCTGATAATGGCACAGGCATGACAAGAGAAGAATTCGAAGCTATATGGACTGAATTGAATTATAATCGGGTCAAAATGAGAGGTCATAATGTAGAATTTCCAGATGCATCTGTTAAGCTTAAGAGATCTGCTTACGGGCGAAATGGAAAAGGTAGGCATAGTCTATTTTGTTTCTCAGATGAGTATGATATTGAGACGTGGAAAAATGATTTTGCATCAGTGTTCCACGTAAAAAGAAGTTCGGGTGTAAGCCCATACGAAATCACGCTTATAGAACAGAATGGGAAGAAAGGTCATGGAACGAGAATTTGGTGCGAAATAACCAAAAATTATATTAAGGAGCTAAATATTCAGGAGATCCTCGGAACAAAATTTATTACAGATCCCGACTTTGCCATATATTTAAACAATAGTAAAATTAATTCTCTTGATTTGCAGGAGGGGATTGAAGAAGAAGTATATAGTATTCCCGGAGAAAATGATCCTGTAAGGATATTGAGGATAGACAGCAAGAAAACTGGACGGCTTAGTGCTCATCATGGAGTTGCTTGGTGGGTCAATAAACGACTTGTGGGGGAACATTCTTGGAAAGGGTTTGAAGGAGCTTATCTCGACGGAAGAACATCCGAGGCAAAGAGATTTACATTCATAGTTGAAGCCGATTTGCTGAGAGATGAGGTAAAAGAAGATTGGACTTGGTTCAAGGATACTCCGAGAGCGGAAAAAATAATACAACAAGTAAATTCGTATATATTTGAGTCTATCAAAAATTTGATGGAAGACAGCCGAAAAGAAATAAAAATAAATATATTACGGCGTCATAAAAGAAGTTTAAGACAATTGAGCAATTTATCCAAACAACAAATAGGGTCTTTCGTAGATGAAATCCAAATGAGATGTCCTACGATAACTCAACGAGATCTATCTAACACTGTAGAGATTTTCACTAAAATGGAATTGAGTAGAACTGGGTATAATCTTCTCCAACAATTAGTCACTCTTTCAGCAGATGATTTAGATAATCTGAGTGAAATACTCGATAATTGGAGTATCAATGATGCAAAAAAGGTATTGGAAGAACTAGATTGGAGACTAAAATTGATTAAGAAAATTGAGTCTCTTTGTGATGACCCCAAAGCAGATGAATTGCATAAATTGCAGCCATTATTTGAAACAGGTTTATGGATTTTTGGTCCAGAATATGAGGGAATTCAATTCACATCCAACAAGTCCTTGTCAACAGTAATTAAAAAATTATTTAACGGTGGTGAAGTAAACGACCCCAAAAAACGACCCGATTTTGTTGTTTTACCTGATTCGTCCTTAGGAATATACAGCAGTGATCGATACGATGAAGATGGAGAAGTATGTGGAATAAAAAAAGTTTTAATTGTTGAATTAAAGCGTGGTGGATCAAAAATAGTTAAGAAACATCTTATACAAGCTACAGATTATGCGGATGAAATAATTAAGTGCGGGAAAATTGATGCTGAAACAAAAATCATCTGTTACGTTCTAGGCAGTAAGGTTGAATATCGCGACCCGTTTAATACTGGCAGAATAAATGCTATACCGAGGGCATACAGCACAATTCTGCGCCAAGCTCACGCAAGAACGTTTAATCTGATGAAGAAAATTGAGGATTATAAAAACATTTCAGAAATAGATGATAATGAGATAAGAGAGATACTCGCTCAATCAGAAATTGAAGAATTTTGTTTATCAAATTCAGAAACATAGTTAGGGAGACGCCCACTTCTCCTTCGGGCGCTCCCAGTAGGTTTATCCCCGCTTCTCCGCCCGCACCCTCATCGCACGGACGAAGGCGAGGAACGGAGGCGAGGGGCGGCCGGGCCTCGATTTCATCTCGGGGTGGAACTGGGTCGAGAAGAAGAACGGGTGGCCGGGGATCTCGGCGATCTCCATCCGGTTTCGGTTCTTCCCCGAAAAGATCATCCCTTTCTCCTCGATCCTGGGGATGTAGTCGGGGTTCACCTCGTAGCGGTGGCGGTGCCGCTCGACTATCTTGAGGGTGCCGTAGATCTCCTCGGCGAGGGACCCCTCCCGGAGGATCGCCTCGTAGTCGCCGAGGCGCATCGTCGCCCCCATATCCTCGACCCCCTCCTGCTCGGGGAGGATGGTGATGACGGGATGCGGCGTCTCCCCGAACTCCCCGGAGCTCGCGCCGTCGAGGCCGAGGACGTGGCAGCAGAACTCGACGACGGCGAGCTGCATCCCAAAGCATATCCCCAAATAGGGGATGCCGTTTTCTCGGGCGTACCTGATAGCCGCCATCTTGCCATTCGTGCCCCGGGCGCCGAACCCCCCGGGGACGAGGATCCCGTCGAAGTCGGCGAGGAGGTCGGCGGCGGGGCACCGCTCCAGCTCCTCCGCGTCGATCCAGGAGATCTTCGGCCAGGCCCCCGCCTCGATCCCGGCGTGCTTCAGCGCCTCGCGGATCGAGAGGTAGGTATCCTCCATGTGGGTCGTGCCTTGCGACCCGGTGGTGTACTTGCCGACGATCGCCATCTTGACGGAGTCTTTGATCGAGACCATCTTCTCGATCAGCTCCACCCAGTCGGTCCGGTGCTCCAGGGGGTATAGCCGAAGCATCTTCATCAGGTACAGCGGCGTTCTCTGCTCCTCCAGGAGGAGGGGGACTTTGTAGACGTCGTCGACGTCGTGGTTGGATACGACCCCCTCCACCGGCACGTCGCAGAAGAGGGAGATCTTCGACTTCGTCTCGTCTCGCAGGGGCGTTGTGCACCGGACGGCGACGATGTCGGGCTGGAGGCCCAGGGCCCTCATCTCCTTGACGCTGTGCTGGGTCGGCTTCGTCTTCTGCTCGCCGTCGGTCGTCGTCGGAGCCAGGGTGACGTGGACGAAGGCGATGTTTCCCATCTCCTCGTTCCGCAACTGCCTCATCGCCTCGAGGAACGGCATCCCCTCGATGTCGCCGACGGTCCCGCCGACCTCGATGACGCAGACGTCGCAGCCGCTCTCCCGGGCGACCCGCCTGATCCGGTCCTTGATCTCGTTGGTTATGTGGGGGATGATCTGGACGGTCTTTCCCAGGTACTCGCCCCGCCGCTCCTTCTCGATGACGGTCTTGTAGACCTTTCCGGTGGTGATGTTGTGGTCGCGGGTCAGCTCCACGTCCAAAAATCGCTCGTAGTTTCCGAGGTCGAGGTCCACCTCCCCCCCATCCTTGAGGACGAAGACCTCGCCGTGCTGGAAGGGGCTCATCAGCCCCGCGTCGATGTTTATGTAGGGGTCGATCTTGATGGCGGTGACCTTGTAGCCCCGCTCCATCAGCATCCGACCGATGGAGGCGGCGGTGATCCCCTTTCCCAGGCCGCTCATCACCCCGCCCGTTACGACGATGTATCTTGCGCTTATCACGTATCCGGGAAGGGTTTTCGTCCCTAGATAAGAGTGACGATCAGAATAAAAGAGAATTTAAAAGGATCACCTGGGGCGGGATCTTGAGGCTGGCCCTGAAGGGCTCGGGGCCGATGGCGGCGAGGCCGGCGGGGGCGCCAGCGGCGCGAGCCTAGCAGCCCATCTCCTCCCGCAGATCCGGTGGGAGCATGTTCGGTATCCCGTCCTCGATGGGGTAGACCTCGCCGCAGCCCTTGCAGCGTAGCCTCCCGTCCAGAATCTCCCCGTCCTTCTCCTCGAATACTTCGAGGTCCAGATCGCCCTTACAGAGGGGGCAGGCCAGAATCTCCATCAGGTCGCGCTTCATGCCCTCAATACAGCGACGATCCGTTAAAAAAGTTGGGCTCCGCCGGGGGGCCATATCGCGCCCACGGTCGATCTATCGGCGGAAGAGGAGCCTTTCAGCGTTCTCCGAGAGGATCATCTTCTTCTCCTGGGCTGAGAGGTCCATCCCCTCTATGAAACCGACCTCCTTTGCCTGGTCGGTCCAGGGGTAGTCGGTCCCGAATAATACCCGGTCTGGGCCGATCTCGCTTATCAGATCACAGGCCTCCTCCGAGGTCAAACTCGGCGAGGTGTAGGCGGTGTCGAAGAAGACGTTCTCCGCCGCCGGGATGAGGTATTTGCGGACGGCAGACCACATCTCCCACCCCCCCAGGTGCGCGAGGATGACGACGAGGTCGGGGTGGCGCGCCGCCATCCGGGCGAAGCGGTCGGGGGTCCCGAAGAACTCCGGCAGGTCCTCGGGGACCTTCCCGGCGTGGAGGAGGAGGACCATCCCCCGCTCCGCCACCCCCTCATAGAGCCGGTCGCACCGAGGGTCGTCGGGGTAAAATCCCTGGAGGAAGGGGACGGCCTTGACTCCCCGGACCCCGGCCGCGAGGAGCCTATCCAGCTCCTCTTCCAGGTCGGACTGGAAGGGGTGGATCGCCCCGAAGGGGACGAGGCCGTCTCCGTCGGCGGCCGCGAGGAAGAACTCGTTCGTCGGCCGGACGTGTTTGGGCAGAGGTGCTAGGGGGAGGATGATCGATTTTTCGACGCCTGCTTTCACCATCGAATCCTGCAGGTCGGCGACGGTCCCAAGACCCGGGACCCTCACCCCCATCCTCCTCTTGACGGAGGCTATCGCCTTTGGCGCCATCTCGTCGGTGTAGATGTGAGCGTGAAAGTCGATGACCACGGTCGAAAGAACAACTCAAAATAGATATAATTTCGCCCCGCCGTCGAGATGGCGCTGACTTTCAGGAAGGTGTGAAGGGCGTTGCACTTAAAGGGCCTTTTCGGCCCGACTTTACGTAGCAACCCTGAAACTTCACGTGCAGAACGGAGTTTACGTGCAAAGCTCCCTTCATCGCGAATCGAATACTTGAAGCAGAGGATAAGTGATTATTGCTTATGCGGGATCTAATTGATGAAACCAATAAGTAACGCTATTTTGAGATAGGTCCTCTGAGAAAACTAAATTCCCTCCAGAGCAAGCCCAGTACACCAAAGAGCATCAGGAATTCCGCGGCCGGAGTTGCGAGCCAGACTCCATCAAGGCCCAGTAAGGGGGGAAAAATCAAGAGAAGTGGGATGAGGAAGAGGAAAACTTTTCCAAGCTGGATAAAAAGAGCGGATCTGACTCCGTTTATAGACTGAAAATATATGGAACCCAGCACAACCGTCCCTTCTGCAAGGAATGCAAATTTGAAAATCTCCATGCCGTTAAGGGTAATCGCCAGGAGTTCTGGATTATCGTGGTTGAAGATATAGATGATCTGTTCCGGGAAGAACATGAAGAGCAAAAAACCAGCTGCTCCAGTTCCAAGGCAGGAGAGGATGGCTATCTTCAGGGTTTTGGCAACACGGGAGTAATTACGAGCCCCATAGTTGAAACCGATGATTGGCTGGGAACCGACTGCAATTCCCTCAACAAACAAGGTAAAGATTGAGAAACTGTAACCTATGATACTGTAGCCTGAAACCGCGAGTTCTGAGCCGTACCTGAGTAACATGTAATTGTTTGCAAAGAGTAGGAAAAATATTGAAAATTGCATTGCAAAGGAAGGGAGACCAGCCTTTATAATCCTTAAAGTAACACCCGGATCCAAGCAGATAGAATGGGGTTTTAGCTTCAGTCCTGCCCACCCACTGAAAAGATAGAGAGATAGAAGGATTCCGGAAACAGAGAATGCAATTAATGTGGCTATGGCAGCTCCGGTGACCCCCATCTGCATGCGAATAACAAATAGGTAGTCAAGACCGAAGTTTATGAGAACACCTATGACCATGAATATCATGGCAAGTCTTGGTTTCCCGTCGTTTCGGACCAGGGGGTCGAGGGCAATGGCCAAGAGCAAGAATACCGAACCTGCAAATAGAACCTTGATATAAGCATTTGCCATGGCAAAAACCTGGCCGGAAGCTCCTATCAGGTGGAGATAAGAGTCCGAAAAAGCCAGTCCGAAGGCGGTAAGCCCTATTCCCGCAAGCAGGAACAGAGGAAAGGCGCTATGTATGAGCCTGAGAGCTTTCTTTTGGTCACCTCTTCCAAGGGCCAGGGCTACAAGGCTTGAAGTTCCGATTCCGATCATCTGCCCAACTGCAATGATGGTGATAAGTGCGGGAAATGCAAGGGTAACCGCTGCAAGTCCTTGACTGCCTACCACGTTCCCGATGAAAAAACCATCAATGACCCCCTGGATTCCTCCAACAATCATCCCGACAGTTGCCGGAAAAACGAATTTCAGGAAAAGCTTTTCGATCCTCTCAGACCTCATTTCCCGTTCATCTGTCATGCTTTTTCCTCTTCAAGTCCGGCAGCGATTTTCTCAAAAATTCTCGCTAAAATTTCAAGTTCTTTATCATCCAGGATCAACCGAATCTTTTCGAAAAATTTTATGTCCGCGCTGTTTTCGATCTTGACTACATTTTTCCCCTTATCGGTAAGCGAAAGCAGGCAAACCCTTCCATCTTTCGGAGACGCCCTAGTTTCCACCAATCCGTTTTCTACCATTTTAGAGACCATGTTACTGGCAGAAGGCTTGCTAACATCCATAGCTTTTGCTAATTCGGACATTGTGGGATCGTCAAGGAAATTTATTTTCCTGAGGTAAAGATAGGCATTAAGGCTAATCTCGCAGTACTCATCAGAGAACTCATATTCCTTTAGGAACTTTTGATACGATTGATCGATTTTCTCAAAGAATTGAGCGATTGTCATTTGTTTGCTTTCATGATTATTATATGGTGATTCGTCAGCCATGTCAATAAGTTAGTTAGTCTAACTAATACTTAGGGTTTTCCCCCTAGCACAACCTGTGTATAGTCCCGAAACCTTTGACTTTAAATACTCAACAATCCCGCATGGGAAAGCGAAATAAGGTTGTAAAGCTAACTGATAAGAAGATCAGATACATTATCCGAGCTAAAACCAACAACATAAGCACTAAACGCATCGCGCTTGAGATGAAGGTAAGCGAATCTACAGTAAAGCGAGTCTGGATGTATTGGATGAAAAACCGCGAGCTTCTGCCCATTAAAAAATTTGGCAGGAAGTCGCAAGACCTAGATGGGGAATCCGTCGATTTAATACTTGAAATCCACAAAAAGCAAAGATTGGGCGCAAGACGTCTCGAAAAGATCATCGAATTCGAACATGGCATCCATATCCCCCACAACAAGATCCACAAGGTCCTTCTTGAACACGGTTTGGCGAATGAGAGCAAGAATAAGAAGAAACGTAGAAAGGCCTGGATAAGATACGAACGCGAACACAGTTTGACGGCAGTACATCTCTCGATTGGCATACCTCCAAGATCAACGGCAAAGAGCTTTGTGTGGTCCTCGACGACAGCTCCAGATGTATCCTCGCAGGAAACGAATTCGACGCGGCGACCGCAGAAAACAGCATCAATCTAGTTCAAGATGTACTGGATAGCTTCGGAGAAATAAAAAAATAGAACAAGTTATTACCGATCAAGCAAGCCAATTTTTCGCTAACAAGACAGACAAGAATGGTGAGAGCAACAGTAAATTCTCGTTATTTCTAGAAGAAAATAATATCAAGCACATCAAAGCTCGCGTCAAGCATCCGCAGACGAATGGCAAA
>Ga0334890_1000973_pt1 | contig 43385 bp, 29 predicted proteins | sample GraSluR1_MG_3_FD_207220 | JGI IMG/M metagenome (GOLD analysis project Ga0334890, IMG submission 207220) | Sludge microbial communities from methane-producing bioreactor in Wageningen University, Netherlands - Granular Sludge_31_08-R1 | ecosystem: Engineered > Bioreactor > Anaerobic >... | reverse complement strand
CGTCGGGTGGATTCTGCCGCCGTTGTGTCTGGCGACGGGGATTCATCGGGAAGCCCGGACCGCGCGTCGCCGCGAGGTCCGAGCCCCGGGCGGGGCCGGGACCTTCATGGGTACGGTTCTGGCGGCGATGCTGCCGGCGGCCGCCCTGATGGTTCCGTTCTGGCTGCACGGCCAACGGGCATTCGGTCGGTTCCCGCCGGCTGTGTTGTGCGGGACGGCCCTGTTTCATCGCACGGTGGCGGTGGAGCGTTTGAACACGGCCCAGAGCCCGGACCTGGCCGAGTTGAGAAAGCGGTTCGCGCAGGCCCAGGCGGACGGGTGGATTGCCGCGGACGCCGAGCTTGCGGATCAGGCGGGCCGCCTGGCGGACACGATCCGCATGTGGCAACTGACGGGCGGCAGCGTGCCGGAAGCGATGTCTGCGGTTACGGGCGCAGGGTGGGACCTGGCGTTGCTCAATCCGCTGTACGTGCCCAAGCAGACGTTCGGGCACGTGACGGGTTCGCTGCTGGCGCCGGACCAGGCGTACCTTCGCCAGCCGAACGGCGAGCGCCTCCCACCACTGAAGCCGCTGGCGATCTACGATTTCTCGGCGATGGACGAAGCGAGCACGCAGGGGTTTGCACGCTACCTGGTCATGCACGGGCGGCCGGGCCGGGCCTCCGCCACCTGGGCGGGGTTCACCCAGTTCTACCACACGCGGTTCGAGTCGCGTCGGGGGTACCTGGGTCTCGGCGGGACCCCGTACGCCGAATGGAATTTCGTGCTTCTGTTGGGCGTAGTGCTGGCCCTGCTGCGGCGGAAGCGGGCCATCTGGTGCCTGTTGCTGATCGCAGCGGTAGGGCACCTGGCGTCGTCGTCGTTCGTCCACGGCGCACTGCCGCGCAACGCCGTCGCCATTCATCCGATTCTGCATGTCTTTGCGGCGCTGGCCGTGCTGGAAATCCTGCGGGCTGCCGCGGCGGTGCCGGCCATCCTGCTGTTCAAATGGTCCACCCGTCGCAGCGTCAACCCCCGCATGGTGCTGTAGCGCCGGTGCCGGTTCTCGATTCCCTCTGACCGCAACTCCATTCGCAAACGGTCCATCGATCCGCCCGAACGTGATGCAGGGGGAGAGGTGTGCCGCCGATGCCATGCGCAGCACGTTCCCTGCGGCGGGTTGACGACTGACGCGGATCGGCCCTATCGTTTCTCAGGCCATGACCGGTAAAGGCTATGATCGTGTTCACGTGACGGCCGAGCTCCACGAGCGCCGAGAGCGGGTGTTCCTGCTCTTTGCGGGCCTGTTCATCGGGGCCATGGCCATGCTGAACATCATCGGGATCACGAAGTTCCTGGTGCTGTTCTCGATCCCGTGGCCGTCGGCATGGTCTCCGGCCTGGCTGGGGAACATCGGGCGGGACGACCCGGTGCTCTGGGCAGGCGTCACGTGGTTCCGATTCCGTTTCGAAGTGCCGGCCGGCGTGCTGCCCTACCCGATCACGTTTCTGTGCACCGACTTCATCAGCGAGTTCTACGGACGGCGTCGCGCGAACTACGTGGTGTTGCTGGGCTTCGTGGTCAACCTGTTCGTGATCGGGACGCTGTGGGCGGCGAATTGGTTTCCGTCGGTACCGAACCCGCTCCCGTGGCAGGAGGGGCTGCTCAAGACCATTTACGGCGCGACCTCCATGGCGGTGGCGGCTTCCATGGCGGCCTACCTGACGGCCCAGTTTGTGGACGTGTTTCTTTTTCACTTCTGGAAGAAGCTCACGCGGGGCAAGCACCTCTGGCTGCGAAACAACGGATCGACCATGGTTTCACAGATGGTGGATACGGTGGCAGTCGTGACCATCACGTTCGGGGCGGCATGGCGCCGGGGTGACGTGACCACAGATATCGTGCTCGGGATCATCCTTTCCTCGTACGTGTACAAAGTAATGGTCGCGGCGGCGGACACGTTGCCCTTCTACGCGGGCGTACGCATCCTGGGGCGTTACCTGCAGATTGACCCCACGCAGGAACACCACATCGATGCCGAGGAGACGCGAGGGGGGCCGCAACCGGGCGTTGAGCACTGAGGTTGGACCCGGATTCGGGGGCACCCCAAAGCTGCGGCGGCGTCAGGGGGCCGGGGAGGCGAATATCTCCAGCAGTCTCTGGTGACGATACGCGAAGATGTTCTGCACGTCATGGCGGACAAAGAGACGTTCGATCAGCCGCCCTCCGTAGACGGCGTAATGGACCGAATCGGACACCTGCGTTCCGTCCTGGCGGCCCTCGAAACGATGCTCATGGACCCAGCGCCGGTACGGACCGCGTCGCTGTTCGTCCACGAAGCGGTGCGGCGGCTCCCAGACCGTGATTTCGCTTTGCCAGCGCAGGGGCAGGCCGTGCAGGCGCAGTCGATAATCGATGCGCAGGCCGACCCGCATTTCGATCGGGCTTGGCGTTACGACCCGGAAGTTCAGGAATGGCGGGGTAAGCGTTTGCAGGTTGAAGGCGTTCGCGAAGAACGGGAAGACCTCGGCGCGTGGACGCGGCAGCCAGAGTTCCGACTCCAGGCGAAACCCGTTCCGGACGCGCTTGACCGTGATCTGTGCGGCCATGGTGTCTGCGCCCTTCGCTGAGCCTGCGGGGCCGGCGTCGGTCGGCACCAGGCGGGGCGGCGAATGCACGAGCCTCCGCCAGGCGCGCGACCCGTCAGTCCATGCCTTCCATGCGGAGCAGGAACGGTTCGGCCCGATTCACGGGCAGGTTTACCACCTCTGCCAGGGCGGCCTGCACGTTGGCCTCGACCGTTTCGTGGGTCAGGATCAGAACGTGTGCGAACTCCCCGGGATGTTCGGCCGGCTGCTCCATGGAGGCCACGCTGACTCCGTGTCGGCCGAGCGTGGTGAGCACCTGCGCGAGCGCGCCGGGCACGTCCTGCAGCCCGAAACGCAGGTAATACCGTGACTTCAGTCGAGCAATAGGCCGGATGCGCGTGGCCTGCCGCGGCACGCAGAGGCGCATCTCCCGTCCCAGGCCGCCCTCGGCCTCGGCGGACGACAGGGCCATCAGGTCGCTGAGGATGGCGCTGGCCGTCGGTTCGGGCCCGGCCCCGCGTCCGGAGAGGACGATGGGTCCGGTGAGGTTGCCGTCCACGCGGATGGCGTTCAATACGCCGTTGACGGACGCCAGCGATCGCTGCTCCGGCAACAATGTCGGGTGTACGCGGACCTCGACGCTTCCGTCCGGCAGGCGCTTAGCGATGCCGAGCAGCTTGATCACGTAGCCGAGTGCCCGGCCGTAGGCGATGTCCAGGGGGTGGATGCGGCGGATGCCTTCCACCCAGACGTCTTCCACGCGGATCCGCTGGCCGAACGCGAGACTCGCGAGGATCACGATTTTGTGGGCCGTATCGATGCCCTCGACGTCGAACGTGGGGTCGGGCTCGGCGTAGCCCAGATCCTGGGCCTGTCGGAGGGCCGTTTCGAAGTCCAGCCCCTCCTCGTCCATGCAGGTGAGTATGTAATTGGCCGTACCGTTGATGATGCCGCGGATGGCCGTGATGTCGTTGCCGGCCACTCCCTGGTGGAGCGTGCGGATGATGGGAATTCCGCCGCCGACGGCCGCTTCGAAGAGCAGGCAGGTGTTGTGCTCGACGGCGATGCGGAGGAGCTCGGCGCCGTGGGTGGCGATCAGGGCCTTGTTCGCCGTCACCACGTGCTTGCCGCCGGCCAGTGCCCGGGCCACGAGGTCTCGTGCGAAGTCGATGGTGCCCGTCAGCTCGATGACGGCCTGGATGCCGGGGTCGGCCAGCAGGTCGTCCGTGTCTGCGGTGAGGATGGCGGGGTCGAAGGGAGCGTTGCGGGGCGTCTGCGTGTCACGGTCGGCGATCCGAACGATGCGGATGGGGTGTGGGACGCGGGCGTCGATCAAATCGCGGTTGGCTGCCAGGGCCCGCACCAAGCCGGTCCCGACATTTCCGAACCCTACCAGCCCCACGTTATACGGTGACGCCATCTGAATACACCCCTCGGTGGCCTGGCCGTTGTTTTCGGTGAGTCTTCCCGTCCGCCTGACTCGCGGGCAACTGTACGTGTTGGTTCGTGTAGAAGTCAAGGCGGGATCGTCCGGTGCGGCCGGGGAGGGGTTGCGTGGGGTTCGTGTCGGCCGGTGGGAAATACCGGTTTGCCCGATCCGAATCAGGGGATATAGTGGGCCTGCCCGACGCGGCGAGACATTCGCATGGCGGCGGCAGGGATGTCGCCCGCCGATCCGGCAGGAGTCATGCGGCATGCGCGAGCTTTCACCTCTGGCGATTCTGATTGGTCTGCTGTTGGCCGTGGTTTTCGGGGCGACCGGCGCCTATGTCGGGTTGAAGCTCGGCGTGGTCATGGTGGCGTCCATTCCCGCTGCGGTCATCTCGATGGCGGTGCTGCGCGGGCTGCTGAAGCGCGGCACGCTGCTGGAACACAACATCGTTCAGACCATTGCCTCTTCGGGTGAAGCGCTGGGCAAGGCCATGATTCTTGTGGTTCCGGCGCTGCTGCTGGCGGGTTTTGAGCCGAATCTGCTGAAGCTGGTGATCTGGGCTGCGGTGGGCGGGCTGCTGGGCATCCTGTTTCTGGTTCCCATGCGCGGCACCCTCATCGAGCGGGAGGACCGGCGCCTGCCGTACCCGGAGGGCGTGGCGTGCGCCAAGATCCTGCAGGCAGGGGACGCGGGCGGGCCCGGCGCGCGGCCTGTGTTCGTGGGGCTCATCGTGGGCGGGGTGTATTCGCTTCTGCAGGGGTTGGGATTCTGGCGGGAGAAGGCCGTCCTGGAGATTCGGTCGGTCCGGACGGCTGCGTCCTTGAACGCATCCCCGGCGCTGCTGGGCGTGGGGTACCTGCTCGGGCCGCGGATTGCGGTCACCATTTTCGCCGGCGGCGTGGTGGGCTGGTTCATGATACTGCCGCTGATCGGGCTGTGTGCCGACCCGGCGTTGCAGCCGATTCGACCGGAGGCCGCGCGGCTCGTTCGCGACATGGGGCCCGACGACCTATGCGCAAGCTACCTCCAATACATCGGGTTGGGCGCCGTCGTCTTCGGCGGTCTGCTGGCGCTGATTCGGACGTTGCCGACCGTGCTCGCGTCCAGCGGACGGGCGATTGCGGGCACGTTTGGCCGGCGCGGCGTGGAGCCCGCGCGGCGTGACGTGCCAATGCTGTTGGTGCTTCTGCTGTTGGGCGGACTGGGCTACGCGATGATCCGCTTCTCCGACCTGGGGCTGTCGACGGCGGGGGCGGTCTGCGTGCTGGTGGGGGCGTTCGTGTTTGCGGCGGTGGCGGCGCGGCTGGTGGGCCTGGTGGGCGGGTCGTGGAGCCCGGTGGCGCCCCTGGCGCTGGCGGTCGTCATGGGAACGGCGGTGCTGTTTGCGGTGGGCCTCAAAGCGGGCGCGGCGGAGGCGAGGCTGCCGGTCATGCTGGTTGGGGCCCTGGTGACCATCGCGATCTGTCTGGCGGGTGACCTGTCGCAGGATTTGAAGACGGGTTTTCTGGTGCGGGCGACGCCGTACAAGCAGCAGATCGGCCAGATGCTGGGTGTGTTGGTTTCCGCGGTGGTGGTGGCCGCGGTGATATTGATGCTGAATCGCACGCGCGGGTTTGTGCCGACGGAGGCAACGCCCGATCCGCTGCCGGCGCTTGAGGCGAACCTGCTCAAGCGGGTTGTGGACGATGCCTTGGCCGGGCAGTTGCCGTGGGAGCTGATGCTGATCGGGGCGATGGCGGGCTTGGTCATGGAACTGCTCGGGGTGCGTTCGTTGGCGTTTGGCGTGGGATTGTACCTGCCGCTGGCGGTTTCCGTGCCGGTGATGGTCGGCGGCCTGATCCGTGCGGCGGTAGACCGATGGCGAAGGCCGGCGGCGGACGGCGAGGGGCGGGGCGTGCTGTCCGCGTCCGGTCTGGTCGCGGGATATGCGCTGGCGGGGGTCGTGCTGGCGGCGGTCGGGGGGTTAGCGGCATGGGCCTGGCACGATCCGAAGTACGAGACGCCCTTCGATGACGTGCCGAGAGCGGTTGTGGCCGAGCACTTCCAGCCCTGGCTGGCGGGCACGCTGGGTTTTGACGCAACCTATGGCCTGGGCGACCGGGCGGATGCAGCGTCTGCGGCGGTATCCGCCACGCGTCCGGAGGGTGAGCATTCGGTTCGGTATGCGAACCTGTTCTGGTTCAAACTTCTGCCGGTCGTGCCCTTCGCATTGTTGTCCCTCTGGCTGCTGATCGCAGCGGCTCGCCGCGGGCCTCCGGACATGCCGAGGCCGGTGGAGGGCCCGAAAGCCCCGGACGAGCCGCCTGGACCGGTTGAAATCGGATACAAAGGCCCGCTGACGGGCGAGCCGCCGGCGCGGGCACGGGAATGGCATCCACCCTCCGTTCGATTGGAGGAGCCGCCGGCGCCCCCAAGCCGGTCGTGGCGGAGCGATCCGGTTGCGGCGCCGATTCCGCTTTCGGAGCCGGAACCGCCCCCACCGAGCGAGCCGGAAGCACCGGTGGTGAGCGAGCCGGCGCCCCCCGAGCGGAGTGAGCCGGAACCGCCGGTGGAACCGGCGAGCGAGCCGATTCCGACGGTCGAGGAGGGGCCCGCCGCGGTGGATGAGCGTCCGCCTGTCGAGGAGGCGCCCCCGGAGCCGGCTCCACCGGATGATCCGAAGCCGCCCTGGCGGGTGTTTCACACCACGGTGCGGTCGACGGATGATCTTCCGCCGATAGACACGATTCTCCGGCGAGAAGAGCCTTCCGCTCCGAACCCCGAGGAGACGGCTCAGCCACCCGTCACGCGGACGGACGAACCCACTGAGGATCGCGAACCGGAAGAGGAGACGGAGGACAACCGTGGCGACGAGTCGCCGCGATAGGGCTGCCAGGGCAAAGGACGGAATATGGATCGCGGATTGCAGTCCCCGGAGGCGATGGTTCGGACCCTGCGAATTATCGTGTTCGCGATGATCGTCGGTGTGCTCGCGGTGACGGCCGTGGCGGGGGGCTTTGCTCCGCTGGGCGCAGCGGACGAGGAACTCAAATCCATCTTCATCCTGGTGGTCGTGACGATGGGGGTGAGCGGCGGCTTGGCGTATACGCTGGTTCGCAGGCAACTCCTGGCAAGAGCGTGCAGACAGGCGTCGGAAGGATCGGAGCGGGGCGACACCCAGGACCTGGCCATGCAGGCGTACCGAACGCTGGTCATCCTCGGTTCGGCTATGGCCGAAGGCGTGGGGTCGCTGGGGGCGGTGGCCGTGCTGGTGACAGGGTTCTGGCCCCTGGCCGTGGTTCCACTGGCAGCGGTCATCCTGCTGGCGATGAATATGCCTTCCCGTGACGGTTTCGCCGTGTTCGCCGAGCGGCTGACGGCCCCGCCGCGGTAGGGAGCTATCGACAACCGGGGTCCGACTGCATACAGTTGCGGGTACGGCCAATCGTCAATGACCTGCACGAACATAAGGAGAATGCCATGCCCATCCCATTGCCCGAGCTGCCGTATGCTCGAAATGCCCTGGAGCCGCACATCAGCGCCGAGACGCTGGAGTTCCACCACGGCAAGCACCACAACGCATATGTGACGAACCTGAACAAGCTGATTGCCGGTAAGCCCGAAGAGGGCAAATCACTCGAAGACATCGTCGGCAGCGCCTCAGGCCCGGTGTTCAACAACGCGGCCCAGGTCTGGAACCACACGTTCTACTGGAACAGTCTCAAGCCCGGCGGCGGCGGCGAGCCCGGCGGGGCGCTGGCCGACGCGATCCGGCGCGACTTCGGATCCTTCCAGGCCTTTCGCGCTGCCCTGGCCGATGCGGCGGCCACGCAGTTCGGGTCCGGCTGGGCGTGGCTGGTGGCGGAGGGCGGCCGGCTCAAGGTGGTCAAAACACCGAATGCCGACCTGCCTCTGCGGCATGGCCAGACGGCCCTGCTGACGATCGATGTCTGGGAGCACGCGTACTACATCGATTACCGAAACGCCCGCCCCAAATACGTGGAGACGGTGATCGACCATCTGCTGAACTGGGATTTCGCCGCGCAGAACTTCCAGAAGGCCGGGGCATGATCTCATCATCATTCCTCGGGCGAACAGAGAGCTCAACAGGCGGGCGGCTGGGCTGGGGCTCAGGCCGCCTGCCGTTTTTCTGTCCAATTGCGGTCTGCCGCCTACACTCGCATGGGAACGGACACCCCGTGCCCAGCGTGTGGGCCGCGGGCGGGGGCAGAGAGTGCGTAACCTTTGTGGGAGGGTTGGATTATGGTCGTTCGCAGAATCGTGTGGTTAAGCGTGTTGCCGTTGCTGGGGCTGACCGTCGGCGCGGGCGGATGCGGCGCATTTACCCAGTCCTACCCGCCGCTGGCAACGGTAGACTACGTGGATCTCGACCGATACCAAGGCACCTGGTACGAGATTGCACGGTATCCCAACAGCTTTGAGCGGGGGTGTACGGGGGTGACGGCCCAGTATGCACCACTGCCCGACGGGCGAATCCGCGTGGTCAACAAGTGTCGGAAGTCGTCCCTGAACGGCCCCGTGGACCGGCAGATCGGCGTCGCCCGCGTGGTGGACCGGACGACCAACGCCAAGCTCAAGGTGCAGTTCTTCTGGCCGTTCGAAGGGGACTACTACATCATCGACCTCGACCCGGACTACCAGTACGCCGTCGTCGGCGAGCCGTCGCGCAAGTTTTTCTGGATTCTGAGCCGTACGCCCAGCATGGATGCGGCCACCTTCGACGCCATCCTGGCACGAATGCCAGACTGGAGATATGACCCCGACCGGCTGTTCCTGACCCCACAGAGGACGGACGAAGAAGCGGAAGGTGCCGACGGCGACGAAACGCAGCCAATGTGAACGCGGACGGGAAGCCAGGACCATGGCAAGCATTGTCTGGTTTCGTCAGGATCTTCGCCTGCATGACAACCCGGCCATCGAGGCTGCGGTTCGGCGGGGGGTTCCCGTCGTTCCCGTGTTCATTTGGGCGCTGGATTGGGAGGGCGAATGGGCGCCCGGAGCGGCCGGCCGGTGGTGGCTGCACCATTCCCTGACGGCCCTGGCGAAGGAACTGGAGCGGTTGGGATCGCGGCTGATCGTTCGCCGGGGCGAGCCGATTGCAGAATTGCTGGCGGTGGCGCGATCCACGGGGGCGGTTGCGGCATTCTGGAACCGACGCTACGAACCATCGGCCGTGCGGACCGACGCAGCCGTGGAGGAAGCCCTTCTCAGGGATGGACTGAACGCCCAAACCTTCAACGGCAGCCTGCTCACAGACCCGGCCGAGGTGCTGACGCAGCAGGGCGGGCCGTACCGGGTCTACACGCCGTTCTGGCGGGCGTGCGGGCAGACGCTGGACCCCGGTTCGCCTTTGCCGGCCCCGCGGACCCTGTCGGCCCCGTCACGCTGGCCGGCGTCGCAGAGCCTCGATTCTCTGAGACTTCTGCCCGAGCCCGACTGGGCGGGCGGAATGCGGGCGGCCTGGGTACCTGGTCGGGAGGGTGGGTTGCGGCAATTGGAGGAATTCCTGGAATCGGCCCTGGCCCGATATGACGAAGATCGTAACCGCCCGGACCGCCGGGGCAGTTCACGGCTGTCCGCTCACCTGCACTTCGGAGAGATCAGTCCGCGTGAAGTGTGGGTGGCGGTTCAAGAGCGAATGGGCCGTCGCGGTTTTGAGGGGGCCAAGTCCGCGGAGGTGTACCTCAAGGAGATCTTCTGGCGGGAGTTTGCCCATCATCTGCTCCATCACTTTCCCCATACCACAACGTCTCCGTTGCGGCCCGAGTTCGCGAAGTTCCCCTGGCGGAACGATTCGCGGAGCCTCGGGGCGTGGCAGCGGGGAGAGACGGGGTTTCCCCTCGTCGATGCGGGCATGCGCGAACTCTGGACGACCGGCTGGATGCATAACCGCGTGCGGATGGTGGTGGCGTCGTTCCTGGTGAAGGACCTGCTGATTCCCTGGCAGGAGGGCGCCCGCTGGTTCTGGGACACGCTGGTCGACGCGGATCTGGCGAACAACACCCTGGGCTGGCAGTGGACGGGCGGCTGCGGGGCGGACGCCGCTCCGTATTTCCGGGTGTTCAACCCGGTGTCGCAGGGCGAGCGGTTTGATCCGGAAGGGAATTACGTGCGCCGATGGGTCCCGGAACTTGGCAAGCTGCCGGCGGAGTGGACCCACAAGCCGTGGGAGGCGCCGGCGGCGGTGCTTCGGAAGGCAGACGTCCAGATCGGTCAGACGTATCCCGGCCCGATCGTGGACCACGGCCAGGCGCGGGATCGGGCACTTGCGGCCTACGCGTCCATCCGGGGGCAACTGCACGGGCAGCACGGAAAGCACTGAATGTCGGGGTCATCAATCCGGCGGGGCATGCGTGGAGTCGCCCGGCTTTCTCCCCCCGGGCGTGGGGGTGAGGGCACGTCCGCCGGGCATGATCGAGCTGGAGTGAGTTTACGCCATGTCGATCGTCCTTTCCGATCGTGTGCTGCTCACCGGGGCCACCGGCTATGTGGGAGGGCGGCTGCGTGGGACCCTGGAGGCGATGGGCGTTTCGCTGCGCTGCATGGCCCGGCGCCCGGAACATCTGGCCACCCGGGTTTGGTCCACCACGGAGGTCGTCCACGGTGACGTGCTTCACCCTTCATCGCTGCGTCCGGCCCTCGAGGGCATCGGCGCGGCGTACTACCTCGTGCATTCCCTCGGGTCCCGGCGGTCCTTTGAGCGGGAGGAACTGACAGGCGCCCGGAACTTCGCCGGCGCCGCCCGGGAAGCCGGCGTGCGACGCATCGTCTACCTCGGCGGCCTGGGGTCCGGCGACGATTTGTCGCCGCACCTGCGTAGCCGGCAGGAGGTGGGGCGGGTCCTGCGGGAATCAGGTGTGCCCACCATCGAGTTCCGGGCCTCCATCATCCTGGGGCCGGGCAGCCTGTCCTTCGAGATGATTCGATCGCTGGTGGAAAGGCTGCCCGTGATGGTCACACCCCGCTGGACGCGAAGCCGGGCACATCCCATCGCCATCGAAGACGTGATCCAGTATCTCGTCGAGGCCCTGCGCGTCGATCTGCCCGGCAGCGCGGTGTTCGAGATCGGCGGGGCGGACGTGGTTTCCTATCACGACTTGATGACCGAGTATGCACGACAGCGGGGCCTGCGGCGGGTGATCATTCCCGTTCCCGTGCTAACGCCCCGGTTGTCCAGCCTGTGGCTGGGTCTGGTGACGCCCGTGTTCGCGCGGATCGGTCGGAAACTCATCGAGAGCGTGCGACACGATACGGTGGTGACGGATGACTCGGCGAGCTATACATTCGGTGTGCGCCCGCGCGGCATGGTTGATGCCATGGCCCGAGCCTTGGCCAACGAGGACCGGGAATTGGCGGAGACGCGATGGTCGGATGCCCTGTCGTCCAGGGGCGCAGTCCGGGGCTGGGCGGGAGTTACCTTCGGTCATCGCATCGTCGATTCGCGAACCGTGGACGTGCCGGTGCCGACGGGGGTCGCGTTCGCCCCCATCGCCCGGATCGGAGGTGACACGGGCTGGTACTTCGCGAACGGGCTTTGGCGGCTACGGGGGTTTCTCGACCTCCTGCTCGGCGGGGTCGGCACGCGCCGAGGTCGCCGCGATCCTGTCAACCTGTTGCCCGGCGACGCGTTGGACTTCTGGCGGGTCGAGGCGGTGGAGCCCGGGCGGCTGCTACGCCTGTCGGCCGAAATGAAGGTGCCCGGCCGGGCATGGCTGCAGTTCGAGGTGGATGCCCGCGACGGTCATTCCACGATCCGTCAGACCGCGATTTTCGACCCCTTGGGCCTGCCCGGCCTGGCCTATTGGTACATTCTGTATCCTCTGCACGCCCTCATCTTCCGTGGCATGCTGCGCAACATCGGGCGGGCGGCCGCGCGGCAGATCGACCCTCCGGCGTAGCGAAGTAACGCAACGATGTGTGGGACCATCCGACCACAGACGAGCGTCCCCGGGTTTGACGCGTTTTCCGGGCGGCGGTACGCTGCCTGTCGTGTCCGGCCGTATTGGAACGGGGGAAGCGGGGAATCCTGTCGTGGACGAAGCGTTCAAAAAGATGGCCGATCAGTTCAGCTCCATGATCGACGAGATGATGGGCGGAAACCTGTTCCGCTCGTCGGCGCCGGACTTGTGGGTGCCCGCGATCAACGTCTACGAGTTGGACGATCGCTACGTCGTGTGTGTGGACCTGGCGGGCATGGAGCAGGAGCGGATCGACGTGTACGTGGAGGGGCGGACGCTGCACGTCCGGGGCGATCGGCCCAAGCCGGGCGTGCCGGACGGCGAGGGGCGCGTCAGCGTACACCTGATGGAAATCAACTCCGGCCGCTTCCATCGCAAGGTCCGCCTGACTCCCGACGTGCGCGTGGCGGACGTAAAGGCCGTCTACCGGAAGGGGTACCTGTGGATTGACTTGCCGCGCGAGCGACAGAGCGTGGACGAATGAACCTCAGATCACCCGGCGGGGCAAGATGAACGAAGAGGATTCTCAGCAAGATACACCGGAAACGGACCTGGATTTCGAGGACGATTCCGTGGAAGAGGTCCCGGTGTCTGCCCGGCCGCCGGACGGCGCGCGGGCGATCGACCCCAGGGACATCGTCATCCCTGCCGTTCTACCGATTCTGCCCATGCGGGACGCCGTGGCCTTTCCGGGAACCATCATGCCGTTGGCCGTCTCCCGGGAGAAATCCAAGCGGCTGCTGGACATGGCGTTGGCGGGGGACCGGCTGATCTGCGCGGTGGCCCAGCGGGTCCCGGAGAAGGACGATCCGGACCTCGACGACCTGCACCGGATCGGCACGGCGTGCATGATTCTCAAAATGTACAAGCTGCCGGACGGGACCGAGACCATTGTGGTTCACGGCATCGCTCGCGTGGGCATCGAGGACCTCACGTCGGCCGAGCCCTACCTCGAGGCGAAGGTCCACCCTCGTCACGATCCGGAGGGGCTTACCACCGAGCTCGAGGCCCTGATGCACAACGCCCGTCACGCCGCGCACCGCATCCTGGAGCTGTCGCCGAACGTGCCGGATGAGGCCCGCATCGTGCTCGACAACATCCGCACGCCGGGCGGGCTGGCGGATTTTCTGGGGGCCAACCTTTCGCTGAGTCTCGTGCATAAGCAGGAAGTCCTCGAGACGTTCGACGTGCCGGCCCGGCTGCGCAAAGTGCATGCCGCCATGGAAGGCCAGCTCGACGTGTTGGAGCTTTCGAAGAAGATCCAGTCCCAGGTCCGCTCGCAGCTCGACAAGGCCCAGCGTGAGCACTACCTGCGGGAACAGCTCAAGGCCATCCAGCATGAGCTGGGCCAGGAAAGCGGCGCCGGCTCGGAGATCACGCGGCTGCGCGAGAAGGTCCAGGCCGCAAAGATGCCCAAGCCGGTCCTGGCCGAGGCCGAGCGGGAAGTCGAGCGGATGGCGAAGATCCATCCGGCCTCGCCCGAGTACGGCGTGTCATTGGACTACGTGAACTGGCTCTGCGCGCTGCCCTGGAGCGTCCGCACAAAAGACCGGTTGGATGTCAAGCGGGCGGAGGGCATCCTGAACGAGGATCACTACGGCCTGGAGAAGGTCAAACGGCGGATCCTGGAGTTTCTGGCCGTCCGCAAGCTCAAGCCGGACGGACGGGGGCCGATCCTGTGCTTCGCGGGGCCGCCCGGCGTCGGCAAGACATCGCTCGGCAAGAGCATTGCCCGGGCCTTGGGACGCAAGTTCATCCGCATGTCGCTGGGCGGCATGAGGGACGAAGCGGAAATCCGTGGCCACCGCCGCACGTACATCGGGTCGATGCCGGGTCGGATCATCCAGGAACTTCGCAAGGCGGAGTCAAACAACCCCGTCTTCATGCTGGATGAGGTGGACAAGATCGGGTCGGATTTCCGGGGCGATCCCGCGTCGGCCCTGCTGGAGGTGCTGGACCCGGCCCAGAATAACACGTTTACGGATCACTACCTGGACGTCCCGTTCGACCTGTCCGACGTGTTGTTCATCGCGACGGCCAATTACATGGACCCCATCCCCCAGCCGCTGCTGGACCGGATGGAGGTCATCCACATTCCGGGGTACACGCAGCGCGAGAAGCTGGAGATCGCGCGGCAGTACCTGGTCCCGCGGCAGCTCGAGGAGAACGGGCTGCGACCCGACCAGGTGGTCTTTGACGAGGCGGCGCTGAACCGCCTGATCACCGGCTACACCCGGGAGGCGGGCGTCCGGAACCTGGATCGCCAGATCGCAGGCGTCTGCCGCGCCCGGGCGGCGGCGGTGGTTCGGGGCGAAGAGGGTTCGGCCCGCGTCACGCCCGAGAGCATCGAGGCGGACCTGGGCCCGCCGTTGCTCGAACCGTCGGTGGCCACCGCCGTCTCCTTGCCGGGCGTGGCAACCGGGCTGGCGTACACACCGACCGGCGGCGACATCCTCTTTATCGAGGCGACGAAGATGCCCGGGAACGCCAACCTGAATCTCACCGGGCAACTGGGCGGCGTGATGCGAGAGAGCGCGCAGGCGGCGTTTTCCATCGTGCGGTCGCGGGCGGCCAGCCTGGGGATCGATCCGGCGGACGTGCTGCGCCACGATTACCACATCCACGTGCCGGCGGGCGCCATCCCGAAGGACGGGCCGTCGGCGGGCAGCGCGATCCTGGCGGCCCTGGTTTCGCTGTTGAAAGATCGTTGCGTCGACCGGCACACCGGCATCACGGGCGAAATCACGTTGCGCGGTCGGGTCATGCCGGTCGGCGGCATCAAGGAAAAGGTCCTGGCCGCCCATCGCGCCGGCCTCAAGCGGGTGATTCTGCCGGAAGGGAACCAGCGAGACCTCCAGGAGATCCCACAGGACATCCGCGAGCAACTCAAATTCGTCTTCGCCCAGACCACGGACGACGTGTTGCGCCATGCCTTCACCGGTCGAGACGGTCGTACGAAACCGCGCCCGGCCACCCGGCTTGCCGGCAAGCCGAAACGAAAGGCCGCGAGAAAGACGAAGAAGGTCCGCCGCCACAAGAAAGAGGCCCGCCGGCGATCACGCTGACCGGGCCGCCCCTTGCCTGAATTCACGATGTCAGAACCGGCTCCAATCTGCGATCCGTCCCATCTTCTGGGGTTGTTTCCCGAAGAACTTTCGTCTGTGCCCGCGTTGACCGGGCAGCCGGCGTACCGCGTGACGCAATTGATCGAGTGGATCTATCGGCGGATGGCGGGCGAGTTTGCGGACATGACGAACCTGCCGAAGGCCTTGCGGGACACCCTGTCGCAAGCGGGCGGGCTGTACACGTCCGTCATCGAGCGGGATGTGGCGTCATCCGATGGGACCCGCAAGCTGCTGCTTCGATGGCCGGACGGGGCGACGAGTGAGTGCGTGCTCATTCCGGACGCGGACCGGCGGACGGCCTGCATTTCGACGCAGGTGGGGTGTCCGGCCGGTTGCGTGTTCTGTGCCAGCGGGCTGAGCGGCCTGGAGCGGGACCTGTCCGCGGGGCAGATTGTCGAGCAGGCCATGCGGCTGACCCGGCTCTGCGGTGACGATCGCGGGCTGACGAACGTCGTTTTCATGGGCATGGGCGAGCCGCTGCTGAATTACGAGGCGGTGGTCCGGGCCCTGCGTGTGATCAATGCGCCCTGGGGAATGAACATCGGGGCCCGGAAGATCACCGTCAGCACGGTGGGATTGCCCAAGCCGATGCGCCGGCTGGCAGAGGAAGGGCTGCAAATCACGCTGGCCTTGTCGCTCCACGGACCGAATGATGAACTGCGACGGCAGATCGTCCCGTGGGCGGCGCAGATCTCGATCGACGAGCTCGTGGAGGCGGCCGTGTACGTCTTCGACTGCACGGGTCGTGAGGTGACGCTGGAGTACGTGCTGCTGGGCGAGCTGAATGACCGCCCGGAGCACGCGCGGGAGCTGGCGGCCCTGTCCAAGCGAATGCGGAGCAACGTCAACCTGATCCGCTACAACCCGGTCGAGGGATTGCCCTTCCGGCGGCCGGATGCCGACGCATCGCAGCGCTTTCTGGAGATTCTCCGCGAGCGCGGCGTCAACGCGCACCTGCGCCGCAGTCGCGGCCTGGACATCGACGGCGCCTGCGGCCAGCTTCGACGACGTACTCCGTCGCGGATGCAAACAGGCCCGGAGCGGGACCCGTAAGACGCATTCACGGCCACCGCAGCCGGCCGGATGCCAACACGAGGTTCATCGGCTCAGTATGCCTGCCGGATGTCCATCTGCTCGAAGTAGTGGTGCAGAATTGTCGCGTAATCGTAGCCCTGCAGGGCCATGCCCAGGGCCCCGATCTGGCAGAGGCCGGCCCCGTGGCCCCAGCCGGCGCCGATCAGGCGAATGGTTTGCAGCCGGCCCCTCTGGTCCCGCTCGGCCGCCACCTTGAACGCACTGCTGAAAAGGAACTTCTCGTGCAGGGCGTGGCGGATCCAGTACTGGTCTTCGATCGTCGCCGTCCGGCGCCGCTGTTCCGGGTCGTGGTAGACCACCTGCAGAGCGGTGGCCCGGCCGGAGTGGCCGCGGCGGGTGACGGCGAGGTCCAGCAGCTCGGCCAGGGCTTCGCGGCCGGTGATGCCCGTTCGTTCGAAAAACTTGGTGCGGAGGATCTCTTCCAGCCGCGCCCGCGGATACTCGACCGTCCAGCGGAAGTAGCTGCCCGCCTCGTCCACCGCGCCCAGGTACTTCTCGAACTCCGCCGGTGACACCACGTTCGGGCTGCAGAACACGTCGCACGTGTTGAGCCAGTCGCCGGTGAGGTACTCATCCAACTGGGCGGGCTGAAGTGGGACGAAGCGGCGGGCATGCGAGTCGGGCGGGGCGTCGGCCACCACGTACTGTCCGGGCTTGTAGATGCCCCACACGGGTTCCGGGCCCTCGACGACACCGCCGCAACACTTGGAGTAGTTCGCGTCAACGAGGGTGCCGCTGCGGTGAATCATGACCTCGCCGCGCGTCTCTTCGACCGCGGAGTGGCCTGCCGGCGTCAGGTGTGTGAAGCCCTGGTAGCGCTGGCAGCAGTCGTCATTGCAGAAGTCAAAACCCTGGGCCTCGTGCTTGCGCTCGGTCCGAGCCAGCAGCCACGACCGGGCCGTGACGCATTGGGCCTTGAGAAGGTCCATCGGGCACTCGCCGCCCATCTCGGCCGTGATGACGCCCTTGAGATAGTCCTCGATCGGGATTTCGTTGACCAGCAGGATCCGTCCGTCACAGACCGAGGCCACAAAGGCGCCCGGCACCACCTGCGTGATCCGCTTTTCCCAGTGGAACCCGCGGCCGGCCACCACGTCGTGCAGTGTGATCAGCGGTGGATGCGCCCGGTCCCCAGCCGGGGGGATGACCCTCCAGCGACGCGCCACGTCCGCCGGCTTTCCGTCGACCACCAGGGCGATTCGCTCGCCGTCCACGCGCAGGACGAACGAGCGGGCGCCACACCCGGTCCCCTCGGCATCTGAGGTGGGGGTCAAGCGGTAGTCGGTTTCGGACGCATCCATCCGCACGGACGTGGCGCCGTCTTCGGGCAACACAACCCCGACGCGGACGAGCGGTTCCTGCCGGCTCTCCAGCGTCCATTTGTCCATCCTGACTCCGTGTAGCGGCTCACTCATGTGCCGGCGTCCATGGCTGAGAATGCGATCGCCCATTGCAAGTTTGTATGCCCCATCAGGCCATGATAATGTAAACGGCCCCGATTGCGAAGGGCGGGAAAAGACCCTAGCGCCCGGAGGTCCGCAGTCACTCGAGGGCAAAAGCCCGCAGGAACGCCACCTAGGCCCGCGTGGAGGACAGGGAACCTTCGTATCAGAGGTTGAAACTGGGCAAGAGAAGGGAAGTGTAACATGAAGCATCGAGAGCTGGGCAAGAATGGTCCGAGCGTGTCGGCCATCGGCCTGGGTTGCATGGCGATGTCCGAGTTCTACGGCCCCCACGAAGAAAGCGAGTCCATCGCCACCATTCACCGGGCGCTGGATCTGGGTGTGAATTTCCTCGACACGGCCGACATGTACGGCCGGGGGCACAACGAGGAACTGGTCGGCCGGGCCATTCGCGACCGGCGGGATCGCGTGGTGCTGGCCACGAAGTTCGGCATTCTGCGGGTGGAAGGGGAGACGCGTTCCGTGGACGGCCGGCCGGAGTACGTCCAGTCGGCCTGTGAGGCGAGCCTTCGCCGCCTAGGGCTGGATCACGTGGACCTGTACTACCAGCACCGGGTCGATCCGGCGACTCCGATTGAGGACACTGTGGGGGCCATGGCCGAGCTGGTGCAGCAGGGGAAGGTACGGTTCCTGGGGTTGTCCGAGGCGTTGCCGGCGACGATTCGTCGGGCGGCGGCGGTGCATCCGATTGCGGCACTCCAGACGGAATACTCGCTCTGGTCGCGCGAGCCGGAGGCGGAAATCCTGGCGACCTGTCGAGAGCTGGGCATCACGTTTGTGCCGTACAGCCCGTTGGGTCGAGGGTTTCTCACGGGCCAGATACGGTCGGTCGATGAGCTGGCGCCGGATGATTGGCGGCGGATGAATCCGCGCTTCCAGGGTGAAAATCTCAAGCGGAACCTGGAGCTCGTGGCACGGGTGGAACAGGTCGCGAAGGAGAAGCACTGCACGCCGGCGCAGTTGGCCTTGGCGTGGCTGCTGGCCCAGGGGGAAGACATCGTACCCATTCCCGGGACGCGCAAGGCAAAGCGCGTGGAGGAAAACGCGGCGGCGACAGACGTGGTGCTGACCGCGGACGATCTGAAGCGGATCGACGAGGTCGCGCCGCCGGGTGCCGCCGCTGGATCACGCTATCCCGACTGGGCGATGAAGTTCGTGAACGGCTGACGGGTCCGATTGGGCAGCGCCACCCACTGGAATCGACGAATGGCATGCAGGCCGCAGACAAACGTGCCAATGGCCGGCAAGGCCCGCCCGGCCAGCTCGCTGGCCCGCGCCACACCACTCACCGGTCGGTTGATGCTCTGCCTGGGACTGCTCTTCCTCATTCCAGCTCTCTCGTTTCAGGCGTGCGAATGGTTCTATCCGTGGATTCCGTTCGACGACATCCAGGGAGTCAACCTGTCGTTTGTCGTGTTGGTTGTGGGGGCGGGCCTGTGGCTCTGGCGGCGTTTCGTGCGATGGACGCTCGGCCGTGCGGCTGCCACGGCTGTTACCGTGCTGGTGCCCCTGGCCCAGGTGCTCTGGTGGCAGCCGATGTTCAACGTCGGATGTGTCACTGACGACATCCTGCGTACCGGGCAGAACCTCAGCCTGGTCGGCCTGTGGGTGTGGGTGGCCGTGTGGCTGTGGTGGGGCCTGGATCGGGGCTGGGCGGTGATCCGAACACGTTGGCCGCTGGGCGGCGACGGGAGGCGAATGATGACACCGACTGCGCGTTCCCTGGCCGCGGGCATGGGCCTGTTACCGTTTCTGGTCGGCCTGTGGCTGATTCTACTCGTGTTTCTAACGGACGTGGTGAGCCTGGGAGAAGACGAGCATGCGGTCATAATCTGCAATGGCGTGTGCGCCGTTGTGGCCGTCGTCGTCTGGATCTTGATCTGGCGGCATCGCGTGGCATGGACGCGTCGGGCGCGGATCGGGACGATCCTTTCCTCGGGAGTGCTTCTCCACGTGGCGGTTCTGGTTCCGCTGTACTACGTGCTTCGCGGCGATTCCGACGGGGAGGTCGGCGTTGTGGCGCTTCCGGTTGTTGCGCTGGGGATTTGGCTGCTTTTTACGGCGTTCCTCTGGCCGGCACGGGCGGTGCCGGTACAGGAGCGGATCGAGGCGGGTGTTCGTTGCACGCGCTGCGGCTATAGCCTCCGCGGCCTGACCGGCACCCGCTGCCCGGAGTGTGGGTACGAACCGACGCTGGAGTCCTTCTGCGCCGGGTGGGTGACGGAAGAAGGATTGTGACGCCGTGCATCAAGGAGCGGCGGGATGCATGAGCGTGCCGGGGGAAGGCGTTATCGCCGCGAACGCAGGGCGCGGCGGCGTTGCACACAGGCCCGGTCCTCTGTTGCTCCCGGGCTCTTCCTGTGTGTCGCGAACTCGGCTCGCAACGAGGTGGGAAAACTCCTGACAGACTGCTTCTCCACTGCCTCGACGCTCGGTTCATGGGGGGACTCGGCTGGAATGCACAGACCCGCTTGATTCTACGGGGGCGCGTGTTACCATGTGCGTCGCTGGAGTGGGCCCGAAGCGGGTGGGCAGGCGGTGGTCGCGGTCTGACGCGAAGACGTCGGATGACGAAGTGAAGGGCGGCCCGAAGGGGCGGGCGGTCATTTACGAGTAAGCCGATGTGGTCGGATGCCTCCGCGTGTTCGTCCGCGTCGGTTTTTTTGCCGCCTTGACGGCATGGATGCCCGCTCGCGCGGGGGCAGCCGGCGGACGCCGCACCGGGAGGGGTGTGACGCCGACGTGACACAAAGGCCAGGGCCGGAAGGACAGAATATGGAACTACCTCCCCGTCCACGGGGCGATGAACTGCTGCGACCGGGGGAACTGCTCGATCTGCGCCACCGAGTGCGGCGTCTTGCTCGCGCGCACGACCTGACCAGCGTGATCGCCTGCGCATTCGACCCGCGCACGCAGATGCTCCCCTTCGTCTATGCGGCCACGCACATGGTGCCGGCCGGCGTCCGGGCCGTCGGCGCCGCGATGCTGGACGCGGGCTTTGAGAAGACGCGCATCGTCCTGCAGCAGTGGAACCGGAATTTCCGACCGCAACAGATGCGTCTGGACGGGCGCGTCCCGGACCTCTTCATGGTCTCGAGCATGCAGCTCCATTCCGCTGCGTGTGAGGGGCTGATTCGCGACGCGTGCCGTATCGATCCCCGGCATCGCCCATTGATCATCGTCGGCGGTCCCAAGGCGATCTACGAGCCCTGGGACGCCTTCAGCGCCGACCCGCGCGATCCGTGGGGCGCAGACGTGGCCGTCACCGGCGAGGAATACGTACTGCTCGATCTGCTGGAGGTCCTGCTGTCGATCCGGGCGAACGGCGAATCGCTGCGATCGACGTTTCTGCGGGCGCGGAACAGCAGCCTTCTCGACGACGTTCCCGGCCTGGTCTATGCACAGACGGACAAGGCCGGCGTCGCGGAGACGCTGGTCGACACGGGTGTGCAGCGCCTGCTGGGTGATCTGGACGAACTGCCGCACCCGGTGCTGGGCTACCGGTTGCTGGAGCCCCCCGGCCGGCGGGCGACACTCGGGGCACATGCCCTTCCCGCCGGGCGCGTGGCCCGGTACAGCCCGATTGCGTCTCTCGTGATGACGTTTGGCTGCAGGTTTGCCTGTCCCTATTGCCCAATTCCCGCGTACAACCAGCGGCAGCATCGCGTGAAGAGCGGGGCGCGCATCGCGGACGAGTTTCAGCGACTGTATCAGGAGTACCGCATCCACAACTACTTCGGCACGGATGACAACTTCTTCAACCGGAAGGAGCGTGCGCTGGACATCATCGAGACCCTGGCCCGCACGGAAATCGAGGGTGCGCCGCTCTGCAAGCGGGTCCGCTGGGGCACGGAGGTCACTCTTCACGATGCATTCCAGCTTCGCGACCATTTCAAAACGGTTCGCAAGGCGGGCGTGCGTGCCCTGTGGATGGGGATCGAAGACATGACCGGGTCCCTGGTGAAAAAGGGCCAGAGCGTTGACAAGATGACCGAGGTGTTCCGCCTGCTGCGGTGGCACGGCATCTGGCCGATGCCGATGATGATGCACCATGACGCGCAGCCGCTGGTCAGCCGCGGCCCGGTGCCCGGCGGTCTGCTCAACCAGGTCGGCCTGCTGCGCAACGCCGGTGCGATCAGCATGCAGGTGTTGATGCTGGTGCCTGCGACGGGCTCCGCGTTGTACGCCGGAACGTATACGTCCGGGATGGCCTATGAGAGCGTCGGGGGGTGTCGCGTGGAGGAACACATGCTCGGCGGAAGCCACGTCGTGGCGTCTTTCCATCCGAAACCCTGGCGCAAGCAGTTGAACCTCCTGGCGGCCTACCTCTACTTCTACAATCCCGTCCGCTTCCTTTGGGCCCTCGTGAGGCCGAAAAGCCGACTGTATCTCGTGGACGCCGGCGAGCAGTTGCTGGGCATGAAGGGTCTGCTGCTGACCATCCGCCGGACCCTCGGTTGGGCCCTGCGACTGCGTTTTGGCGACATCCGACGCCGGTCGGCGCCGCCCATAAGCTCCATACCGATGCGCAGCGCCGACGGCCTGGAGGCGGACCACGCTTTGCCCGGCACGCGCCCGGCGGCATCGGCTGAACGAAAGGAGCCGACGGCCGTGCGGCGCGGAGTTCCCGGAACGGAATGGCCCGCTCATGCCGGTCGGACCTGAAGGCGAGCGGCCGGAAGGAGACGCAGTCGTTCCGGCGCTTCGTGGATGCGATGGACGCTCCAGAGGGAAGGGGGGGCGCAGAGATTCAGATGTTGTCGCCGCGGAAGAAGGCGGCGGCCATGCGGTCGGCCATGGGCTGGTTGGAAAAGACCAGGGGCACCAGGAACTGCATGTCGGTATTGGGTGAGCGCAGATACTCCGCCATCTCCAGTCGCCATCGCGTGTCGAACGTCATCAGCTTGTCCTGCGATTGCCGGCTCTTGAGCGCGGTGGTCACCACCTTGGCCGCAATGGAGGCCGACCACATGGCGGGCACCACGCCTTCGTTCGAGAGGGCGGCCACAAACCCGCCCGCCTCGCCGATGAGAAGGGCGTGCTTGCCAACGTGCGTTTCCATGTCCAAAGCGTTCAGCGGCGGCGGCACGATGACCATACGCTCCGGTTGAGGATCAATGTCGGCCGGAATACGCTCCCGTTCCGCCAGGGTCTGGCAGAGACGTGTCAGCCGTGAGACGGCGTCCGCCCGGGTGCCCGGCACGCTTACCGCCACGGTGAGCTGGCCCGCCGCAGACAGCGTCATCCCGTAGCCGCCGTCGCGGGTCAGGCCCAGGATGATGCTGATCTTGCCCTTGTCTCTGGCCGGCGGCGCGCCCGTGGGCACGCATAGATACGCCGCCCAGAATCGTCCGGATGGGGCGGTCAGGCCGATCCGACCGGCAAGCGCAGACGAACGACCGTCGGCGAGCACGAGGATTCGTCCCTGGACCGGGTCGTGGTTCCGGAACCGGGCTTCCACGTTCTTCTCACGGAGGGTTACGTCCAAAACCGTGGCCTCGTGGATCGCCTGGACGCCGGCGGAGGTGGCCGAGTCGATCAGGGTGTTCTCAAACGCGGCGCGGTCGATGAAGTAGCCGGGAGTCTCCCGCGTCGCGGGAGTGGCGGATTTGGCCAGGTCCGCGCTGAGAAAGGTGATGTCCGCGATGGGGCGGTCCAGCGTCTCCCGGCAGGCGCCGATGCTTTCCAGTAGCGGGGCGGCCTGCGCGCCCACCCACCCGATGCCGGCGGGCGTCCGGGGAAAGGGCTGGCTGCCCACCAGGGCGACGCGATGCCCCGCTTGGGCCAGCAGAGAGGCGGCGGTACTTCCGGCCGGCCCGGTTCCGACGATCAGAACATCATAGGTCACAGTCCCTGACCCTCCCGGTCGGCGTGGGCTGGGGCTTTCCTGTGTTGGCGAGGCAACATATCGACTTCCGACTTCACAAGTGGCAGCCGCACGCCCAGGCCGGCCGCTGCGGAGGATCGTTGTAGTCTAATCCAGGTCGACAATCAACATGCGGCGGTCCAGAAACACCGCCTGGTGATGGATGCCGGCGGCTTTCACTATCGCAATGGCCGTGTCGAAATCGGCGGCGATGTGCTCGGGCCGGTGAGCGTCGGATCCGAACGCGACGGCCTGGCCGCCGAGCGCGGCGTAGCGGGCGATCACCGAACCGTCGGGCATGGGTCGGCCGGTGCCGAACCGGATGGAGGAGGTGTTCACCTCCGGCACGAGCCCGGCCTCCAGGCAGGTCCGGAGGATGTCGTCCACCAGGTCTGCTCCGATGCCCGGCACATCGTTCTCGAAGAAGCGGTGGGTGTAGCGTCGGACGAGGTCCAGGTGTCCGAGCACGTGGAAGACCGGCCCACGCTGCCGAGCCAGGTCGCGTGCCCAGCCGACCGCCTCCAGCACGGCTTCGAGATAGATGCGAACCCCCGCGGCGGCGTCGATGTCCTTCCAGTCTTCGGGACGGTGCAACGCGCCGCGCTGCGTCCAGTGCACGCTCAGCATGACCAGATCAAACGTGTGCCGGGCCAGGTGGTCCAGGATGAAACCCTCGTTCCGCGGCTGATAACAGACTTCGATGCCCTTGCCGATGCGGAGTTGATGGCCGTACATCTGGCGCAGCCACGCCAGATCGGCGGAGTAGCGTTCGTCGTTGTAGCGACACAGGTGCCACTCGTCCGGGTGGGTGTCGAAGTGCTCGGTGAAGGTCAGACCCTGCAGGTCGAGTTCGATCGCCCGGCGCACGTTTTCTTCCGGGTCCGTTTCGCAGTCAAACGAGTGCCGGGAATGGAGGTGCTGGTCGAATCGCATCGTGAGACAGTCTACGAAGAGGGCTGTGGGGCGGTCCAGTGGACTGTCGAGGCGGATTTTCCCGAATGCCGTTCCGGGGCTTGGCGAAGACGGACGGTGGCAGTAGGATATGTGCATCGCGCGGTCGAGTCCGGGCCGCTCACCGGCGCAGGCGGACGAATCCTGTCTTCGGAGAAATCCCGATGCCACAGACGACGCAGTTTTCCGTCTTTACCGCGAACAAGCCGGGCGTGCTGGCAGAAGTCTGTCGCACCATGGCCCGGGAGAAAATCAATATCACGGGCATGTCCATGATGGATGCCGCGGAGAGCGGGGTCCTGCGGCTGATCACGGACAAGCCGGACAGCGCCCGCGTGGCGCTGCAGCGAATGAACATCCCCATGACGGAAACGGATGTCCTGGCCATCACGTTGCCCAATCGGGTGGGGGCCGTGGCGGACCTGTGCGAGCGGCTGTCCAACGCCCATGTCCACATCGCGTACATGTACGCGACCACGGGTGGCCGGGGCGCCAACGCGACGGTTGTCTTCAAGGTCGGCGATGTGAAGAAGGCGGTTCGGGCGATCGAAGCCCCGGGCAGGCTTTCCACGGGGAAAGACATGAAGATCAAGCTCCGGCACCCCCCCCGCGTGGCCCGGCGGCGATAGACTGTGCCGGGGGGCGGCTTCGAGGCGGCTTGCATCGGTCTGTTGGGCTCCTATGATGGTCCCCATGACCGCCACCCGTCGTGACGAGACTGGCGAGGAAGCGCTGACCACGGTCCGGTCCGAAGCCGCATTCCGGGCTGCCCGCGAGGTGATGCCGGGAGGAGTGAGTTCACCCGTCCGGGCGTTTGGCGCCGTGGGCGGCGTCCCCCGATTCATCGCCAGGGGCGCTGGCGCCGTTCTCACCGACCTGGACGGCAATTCGTACACGGACTATGTCGGTTCCTGGGGCCCGCTGATCCTCGGCCACGCGGATGAGCGCGTGGTGGCGGCGATCAACAAGGCGGCCGCCAAAGGGTGCAGCTTCGGCGCTCCGACGGAAGCGGAAGTCCGATTGGCCGAGCTGGTGATTGCCCGCGTGCCCGGAATCGAGATGGTGCGGTTCGTCAACTCCGGGACCGAAGCCGCCATGAGCGCGGTGCGGCTGGCTCGCGCATTCACCGGCCGGGACGCGATCGTCAAGTTCGAGGGGTGCTACCACGGCCACGTGGATGCCCTGCTGGTGAAGGCGGGTTCCGGGCTGCTGACGTTCGGCACTCCGTCCTCGCCCGGCGTGCCGGGCGGCGTGACCGCGGACACCCTTGTGCTGCCGTACAACACCCTGAGCGCGGCGAAGGATCTCTTCGCCGAGCATGGCAAGCGGATCGCGGCGGTGCTGGTGGAGCCCATTGCCGGCAACATGGGCTGCGTGCCGCCGGCGGAAGGGTTCCTGGCCGGATTGCGGAGTCTGTGCGATCAGCACGGCTCGCTGCTGGTGTTCGACGAAGTGATGACCGGCTTCCGGGTGGCCCCGGGCGGTGCTCAGGAGCTCTATGGCGTTCAGCCAGACTTGACCTGTTTGGGGAAGGTGTTGGGCGGCGGGTTGCCGATGGCGGCCTACGGCGGTCGGCGGGAGATCATGGAGCAGGTCTCGCCGCTGGGGCCGGTCTACCAGGCCGGGACCCTCTCGGGCAATCCGTTGGCGACGGCGGCGGGTATCGCCACGCTTGAGGCGCTGGCCGAGCCGGATGTGTATGAAACGCTGGAGGCCCGGTCGGCTCGATTGGCCGAGGGGCTCGGCCAGGCCGCTCGGTCGGCGGGGGTCCCCGTTTGCCAGACGCGTGCGGGCAGCATGTTGTGCGTGTTCTTCACGGAGGGGCCGGTCACGGACTATGCCTCGGCCGTGCGGTCGGATACCCAGGCCTACGCGCGGTTTTTCCACGCCATGCTGGAGCGTGGGGTGTACCTGGCGCCCTCCCAGTACGAGTGCATGTTTGTGTCATTGGCGCATACGGATGATCTGATTGAGAGCACGATTCAGGCCGCGGACGAGGCGTTTGACGAGGTTTCGCGCGGCGGATCGAGCGAATCTTGAGCGGTCGAAAGGACAGCAGCATGAACAGCGATTTCTCCGGTCGAAGCGCGAAGCTCAGCGTGGAGGAGCAGGCCACGTTGCGGGACTACGAGGGGGCGCTGCGGACGATCCGCGGGGCTCGGGGCGTGTTTTTGCTGTTCCTGATCCTGTCGCTGCTGGTGCACGTGGCGGCATTCGCCTCCGTGCGCTGGGGGAACATCCTGGGTGCGGCGGCGGAGCTGGAGGCGGGTATCGCATCGACACAGCCCGGTGTGGAGTCCCCGGATGGCCCTGAGCCGGAGAAGGCGGGCCGGACCGCCCTGGCGGCGAACCTGATCGAGCTGCTGCTGCCGCTGGCGGAGTTCGTGGGGCAGATCAGTTGCGGGCTTCTGGCGCTCTGTTTCCTGGCGTCGGCCCAGGTATGCCTGGCGGGCGGGCTGGGCGGCGTGCGGGGCAGTCTGTCGGCGTTTTTCTGGATGCTCGTGCTGCTGGCCCTGCTGTTCCCGTGGGCACGGTGGTTCCACGGGGATCTTCAGGTTCAGGTTCCCGGCGTGTTCGTGAGTTTCGTGGAGTTGCAGGACTACAAGCCGGAGTTCCCGAACGCGCTGACGCAGGCGCTTTCGTACCTGCGCTTCCTGGGATACCCGCTGCTGGCCCTGCTGATCGCCTTTGTGGGAGACAGCCGCTACGCGCGGGGATATCGCCTGGTGCGCCGGCACCTGGAGGCGCGGCTTCAGGTCCGGCCGATTTGAGGGGCGAACGGCGGAGGAGTTGGGGTAGACCGAGCGAGTCGAACGCGAGCCTGCCGTACGATCTCCTGCATTGAATGAGGTTTCTGCCGGATGCCAAGGAAGAGACTGATTCTGGCATTTGTTATTGTCTCGTCCCTGCTTGGTGCGCTGATCAGTTACTATCTGCTTCTCAAACACGAGGTGAAGCACACGGGCCTGGCGTGGTTTGACGACGTGTGCGAAGGGGATTCCGAAACCGGCAGTGCCCGAAGCTGTGACGCGGTGGTGGCCAGTCCCTGGGGGACGTTTCCGCCCATTCCCAGGGAGGAAACGGAGGACGACGCAGGGCCGGATGCGGATCGTCGCGCCGCGCTGGCCGCCCTGGCAAGGCAATTCGAACCGCGCCCGCTGCCGATCCTGAGCGACATCGAGATGGTGCCGCGCTCGGTTGCCCTGTTCGGAATGATGTACTTCAGTGTGCTGGCCACGTGGTACCTGGCCGTGGGCCGCGTGACGTACGAGCGGCGGGTCTGGCACCTGGTCCCGCTCGGGCTGAACGTGGCCGGCGTGGCCGGAGCGCTGTTCTTCATGTACCTGATGTTCTTCACGGACCTGGACGAGTGGTGTCCGTGGTGCCTGGTGGCGCACGCCCTCAACGGGGCGGCGCTGGTGGGCGCCTTCGTGCTCTGGCCGCGAGCGGATGGGGGGGCGGCGAAACCGAAGGGCGCGGGGCCCGTGGCGCCGGCCCCCGCGTCGCACCCCAGCCGCCGATTCGCTCTCGTGACGTTGGCCACCATGGCGGCGGTGGCGGTCGCGGAGTTGTGGCTTCACGACTACGCGGCGGAGCAGCGCGGGCGGCGTCAGTACCAGGTCGGTTTTGCGTCGGCGGCGAAGGCCCATGCGGAACTCGAGGAATCCATTCGCCAGCACGCCGGCACGCTCTACGCGATTTACGAGCAGGGCGAGTTGCTGGACATTCCCATCCGTCCGGACGACCCCGTGAAGAACCCCGACGCGACTGACGCGGTCATGGTGATCATCACGGATTTTCAGTGCCCGCACTGTTCCCGATTTGCCAAGTACACGGATGATGTGCTCGAACCGATGTTCGGGGATCGGCTCAAGATCGTGTTCAAGCATTATCCGGCCGCTATGGACTGCAATCCCCACATGCGGCACAACATGCACCCGGCCGCGTGCGAGGCGTCCAGGGCCGCCGAGGCGGCCCGCGTGCTCGGCGGAAACGACGCCTTCTGGAAGGCCCACGATCTGATGTTCGCGAGCCCGGGCCGGCTGGCCAACCCAACACGATACCTGCCGGAACTGGCGAAGACGCTGGGCTTTGACTGGGAGACATTCCGCGAAACGATGGACTCGGACGCGGTGCAGAACCGGCTCCGTGAAGATATTGAACTCGCCAAGAACATTCGGCTGCGCGGCACGCCGTCCGCGTACCTGAACGGGCGACACGTCCCCTCGGTTTGCCGGTCGGTGAAGGTGTTCTGGCAGGAGGTGGAGCGGCGGCTCACCGGGAAAGCCTGGGAGCTCTACGAGAAGAATCCGAGGCTTCAGTTCAGGCTTCGCCCGGACGACCCGTCCACCGCCGTCGATCCAGACTCGCAATCCCTGACCGTCGTCGTCTTCGGCGACTTCGCGGACGAGCGGTCGCACGCACTGGCCACGTTTCTGCATGACCACGTGACCCCTCTGTTCAAAGGACGGGTGCGGATCGTCTTCAAATACCTGCCCGACAGCACCGACTGCAACCCGTATGCCTCCGGCAACGCCGTGCCGGCGGCCTGCGTCGCGGCCCGGGCGGTGGAGGCCGCCCGCGTGCTCGGCGGAAACGAGGCGTTCTGGGAGGCGCACGACATCTTCTACAAGGCGCGGAAGTTCGACATGCTGGAGAAGATGGACTGCACCAAGGTCGCGCAGAGGCTGAAACTGGATGCAGCGCAGTACCTCGCCACGATGGAGTCCGACGCCGTCCGCCACCGCATCGCCGAGGATGCGGAGTTCGCCCGCACGCTGAACGTCGGCAAAGCGCCGGCCGTTTTCGTGAGCAACCGCGAAGTGCCGGACGAGATCCTCTTCGACAAGGGCTTCTGGGACGAGGCGGCCCGCCGGTTCGAGGCCATCGTCAAGGCGCAGGAAGCCCGGAAGCGACAGGCGCCCTCATCGCCCGTCGGCGCCGAGCCCCCGGACGAGCCTACTGAAGATAGCCCAGATCCATAAGCCGCTCGGTCACTTTGCGCAGGTCCTCGTCCGAGTAGACCTCACCCGTCGCCGCGCCGCCGGCGGCGCCCGCCGCTTCCCGCTCCACCACAACGGGCGGATCGAACATGCCCTCGATCACCCGGCCCTCCATATCGTCCGGCACCGGCAGACCCAGCAGGGCCAGCACGGTGGGCGTGGAGTCGATGATGTCGGCGTCCAGCGATCGGCCGCGGGCAACGCCCGGCCCTCGCGCCGCGAAAATGCCGTTGTCGCGGTGCGTGCCCTCGATTCGCCGCCACGGAAGCCAGCGCACGGGAGACGACGCCCGGATCTTGCGAATGACGGCCAGGCTGTCGTGCGGCACCAGCAGCAGGTCGGGCAGCCACTCCCGCTCCTCGCGAGAGCAGCCGTAGAGCTCCTCCGGCTTATGCACGGCCCGGAAGACGCGGATGGTCCGCCCGGCCGGGTCGCGATCGGTCACCTCGAGAAACCGCGCTCGAAGCTCGTCGCGCAGCGCCTCGTAGCGCTCCGGCGGCACAATACCCGTCTCCTGCCGACCGGCCAGGTTGATGTACAGAAAGCCGGCCATGCCCGCATGCATGACGCAGGCCTGCGTGCGGGCCAGGTCGACGGCCAGGTCGTGCTCGATGCTGAACATGCCGCCGTCAAACTTCCCGCGCTTTCGCTTGCGCATCCGCCGCAGCCAGCCCAGGCCGCGGTTGGCGCCCTCTGCGGCGGGGTTGATCGTCAGGAACCCCCACTGCTGAAGCAGCCGGTTCGGCTGCGCCTGGCCCTCCAGGCTGCCGTGGCCGTGGTCGGACATGACGAAGACGGCGGCCTGGTTCCGATCGGCGTAATCGACCATCCGGCCGAACACGGTGTCCAGCTCCGCGAAGCACTGGAAGACGACCTCGGTGCGTTTTGGGTGGCGTTCCACCCAGCGGGGATCGATGTACCTCCAGGTCTTGTGCTGGAGGTTGTCCACGAGCTTGAGGACCACCATCAGCGCGTCCCAGCCGTGCCGGTCGCCCAGCTCGCGGGCCAGCGTTTCACCGTGGTGAAAGCTGCGTTTGACCGCCTCCAGGTTTTCCTGAAAGACACCCTCGCCGCCCAGCGTCTTGCGCCGCCAGCGGCTGCCGAAGCCGTAATCCGGGCACAGTTGCAGCACCTCGTTCTTCAGTTCGGCCGGCCAGGTGAACTCGCTGTCGCGGTTGGGCGTGCCGAACCCACTGATGAGAAAGCCGTTGACCGGCGTGGGCGGGTACGTCATGGGAATGCTGATGCAGCCCACGCGCAGCCCCTTGTCGCCGAGAATCTGCCACAGCGTGCGTACGTGCTGCAGGCAGTTGGTGGTGTTGAACGTCAGGCGGTTCGTGCGGACATCGTATCGCTCGAAATCGATGATGCCGTGGGTGCCGGGGCTTTTGCCGGTCATGAACGTGGTCCAGGCGGCGGGCGTGATGGGCGGCACCGTGGACCAGAGCGTGCCGCACGTGCCCTCGGCGCAGAACCGCTTCAGACGCGGCATGAGACCGCGGTCCATCAGCGGGCGCAGCACGTCCCACGTGGCCCCGTCCAGGCCGATGATGAATACGCGCCGGGCGCGGGCGGAATGCTGGATGTCCGGCTGTGCTTCGGGTCGTTCCGTCATGTGAGTAAAAGAATTCTCCGTGCGCATCCTTATTCCGGCCCAACACGTAGCCGAATGGGTCAGTGTAATGGCGTCCTTCATGCGTTGCAAACGAAGCCGCGGCGGACTATCTACAGTCTCCCGCCCGGCACGCCGGGCTGCCCGGAAACGCACAGGAGACTGCCATGCGGATTCTTCGCGAGCCGACCGTCTATCTCGTGGGACGCCAGACCGTGGACGAGGAGGCGGTGGACCGCTTTCTGGCCGACCACGGCGTGACCCGGTGGGCCACGGATTCCACGGTGGCCGGCGAGAAGCTGTGTGAGATGGCCGGCCGCATGTGCTACATGAGCTTCGCGAAACCCCGGCCCGGCGGCAACGCGGCCTACATCGGACACCTTCTGGAGGTCGGGCACGGCAGCGTGCTCGAGCACAGCGTATGGAACTTCATCATCACCGGCGTGTCGCGATCGTTCACGCACGAGCTCATCCGGCACCGGGCGGGCTTCGGGTACTCGCAGCTTTCGCAGCGGTACGTGGATGAGTCCGTGGCGGATTTCGTGGAGCCCGACTGCATCGCCGACGATCCGGAACTGCATGAGGTCTGGCGCTCGGCGGTGGAGCACGCCCAGGAGGCGTACGTGAAGCTCGTGCAGGGTCTGGACCGCGTGTTTCGCCGGGAATCCGACGCCACCCTGCGCCGCAAACTGGCTCGCCAGGCGGCCCGTTCCGTGCTGCCCAACGCCACGGAGACGAAAATCTTCGTGACGGCCAACACGCGCGCCCTGCGGCACTTCATCGAGCTGCGCGCCAATGAGCACGCGGAGGTGGAAATCCGCAAGGTGGCCAGTCGCATTCTGGAGATCGCCCGCGCCGAGGCCCCGAACCTTTTTGCCGACTACGAGTTGATCGACCTGCCCGACGGCACCCGCGTCGCCCGCACCCCCTGGAAGAAAGTGTGAGTCTCGCTCCGCAGCTTCCGCCGCGCCTTCCTCGCCACGTCCCCCGCCTTGTGGTATGGGACCGGCCTCTGGTGTGGGACCGGCTTCTGGTGTGGGACCGGCTTCTGGTGTGGGACCGGCTTCTGGTGTGGGACCGGCTTTCCAGCCGGTCTTCCCCTTCCAGTTTCCAGTCTCAAGTCTCCAGATCTCTAGTGTTTGTGGGACCGGCTTCTGGTGTGGGACCGGCTTCTGGAGTGGGACCGGCCTCTGATGTGGGACCGGCTTTCCAGCCGGTCTCTGGGTGTTCAGAGTCACCTGCTCCTGCCGTCCATTGTTCTCGCTCCTTCTCCTCCGCCCCCATCCGGGGGCGGGATAGGGGTGGGGAGGGCGCCTCCATCTACGGGTTCCGCCCCGATTGTCATCGGGCCTCCACCCGTGGCTACCCGCCCCGACCCCGCCGGGGTCGGATTCATTTCGCAGCGCGGTGAATTCCCACGTTCACCGAACGGAGCATCAGACGGGATTCCTGCTCCCGGTCGTTCTCCCGGCAGCTCGCCGCGGCTTGACACAGCGTGCCGCCGACGTGAGCCGACCCGCCCCCGGTCGGGGGCGGAATGAGCCGGCTCGCGCAGAAGAGAGAGAAGCGATCTACCGGCCGTGAATGGCCGGCCAACGTCCGGAAACAAGAAAATCGAGACCAGAAGGGATGGTCCGCGAGGCGGACCCTAAAGGCATGCAGCGGGGAAGGGCCGTGAACGGGCGTGAACACAACCCCCAGTCTTACAGCTCGCCACGGCGAGTCGCGGGGGCGACCTGCGGCGGGAGCGTTCGCGTTCATTGGCGGATCAGCCGGACCGTGGCCGTGGACTGGTTGCCGGAGGAGTCGGTGACGCGGACGGTCACCGTGTGCGTGCCGGGGGCGGCGGAAGTCGCGTCCCAGACAAAGCTCACTTCGGCCCGCGTGCCGCTGATCGTCTGCGACGACCGGGAAATGCCGTTGACCAGCCATTCCACGCGGGCGAGCCCCGCATTGTCGGTGGCCGTCCCGCCGATGCCCACGCGTGATGCGACGAGCGTTCCGTTGGTCGGGTAGTTGATGATCACGGCCGGCGGCTGCGCGTCTGCTGTGCCGCTGCCGCCACCGTCGCCTCCGCCCGCCTGGGCCACGAACACGGTAATCTCGGCCGGCCGGGATACGTTGCCGTAAACGTCCGTGGCCACGCAAGAGATCGTGTGCGAGCCGGGCAGCAGCGCGGCGGTGTTCACCGCGAACAGGTATGGCCGGTACAGGTCGGACGCCCGGACCTGGCCGTCCACGAGCAGGGTGACGTCGGCAATGTCGCCGGCGTCCGTTGCCTGGGCGATGATCCGCACCACGCCGGAGACGGTGGCGTTATTGGCCGGCCGAGTGATGGAGACGACCGGGGAGGACCGATCGTCCTGCTCGATCAACGCCTGGGCGGCGGCGACGGCCGCCTGGGTATCGAGCACGCCCTCGCCGTACTCGTCGTCACGACCGGCCGGTCCGATGTCCCGGGCGGTGGAGAGCAGCAGGTCGGCCACCGTCGCCGGGCGCAGGTCGGGACGGACGGACCAGACCAGTGCGGCGGCCCCGGCCACGATGGGACTGGCGAACGACGTGCCGCTGACCCCGCGGTAGCCGCCATCGAGGGCCGGCGCGAGGATTCCCGTGCCCGGCGCGGTAAGGTCGACGAATGGGCCGGCCGAGGAAAACGAGGCCCGCTGTGCGTCGGCGTTCAAGGCGCCGACGAAGAGAGCCGCCGGGTTTTTCGGTGTTGCGTAGGTTGCCCCGTCATTGCCCGCACTGATCAGGGTCAGGCCGCCGCGGGCCCGGACGAACTGCGCCGCCCGCAGCACCGTACGATCGGTCTGAAGCGGCGCGAAGCTGACGTTGACCACCCGGGCCTGGTGCTGGACCGCCCAGACCATGCCTTTGGCGATGTGCCGGGTCGTGCCGAGGCCGGAGTCGTCCACAACGGCCACCGGCAGGATGGGGCTGCCCCAGCTCACCCCCGCGATGCCGACCCCGTTATTGGACATGGCGGCCGCGATGCCTGCGACGGACGTGCCGTGCCCGACGTGGTCGTCCACCCCATCCGCGTCTTGTGCGACGTTTCGGCCGGCCAGCACCTTGGCGAAGAGGTCGTCATGTCCGGTGCTGACGCCGGTGTCGATCACCGCGATGACGATGTTCTCGCTTCCGGTGGTGGTGGACCAGGCCTGCGGCAGATTCACGACGCTCAGGTAGTTCTGGGACGCGAATTCCGGGTCGTCCGGTATGTTGTCCGGCTCGTAGAAGTAGCTTTTCTGGACGGCCTCCACCTGCGGATCGCGGGCCAGCGCCTCTGCCGCCGCCTGGAGGTTACCGTTTGCCACCCGAAGCACGGCTGTGTCCAGTTCCGGCCAGCTTTCCACAAGCGTGGCCCCGGCGGCCGAGAATGTCGCGTGGAGGGCGTCCGAATCGGCGGCCGGCAGGGTCTGGACCAGCAGCTCGTCCGGCACGTGGGCGAGGCCCGCCATCGCCGGTTCACTGTCTTCCGCGAAGACGACCGCGGCCGGCGACACGGGCGAATCGCTCGGGCCGGATCCGTTCGAGTTGCTGTCAGCCGGGTTGGCGGGGCGGCTTGTGTCGGTCGGCGGGGTGGAGTCAGCCGGGCGCGAGCCACACTGGGCACAGGTGAGGGGGAGGAAGGTTATCAGACCCCAGCGAAGCATTGATCCCGGCATTTCCATCTGCAAAGCTCCAAACAGGCGTATGGATCCCCGACCGCGGCCGGGTTCTCGGGCCGGATCCGGAGAGCCATGCACATACATGATCGGCGGGGTGGCCACACCCGGTCGCGGATTATCCGGACTATCATTGGAGTACAGCATGTCTGGAATAGATGGACTGGAAAGGCAATTCAGCGGCGTTTCATCCAGGCTTGTGCGAGCTCAATACAGCAGTCGTAAGGTTCGTTGTTAGATCGGGTTATGCGGTCTTCCCGCGTTGTGTTGGTGCGTGGCAGATTCGGATTGACTTCCCGTTTTCGCGGGTGTACCGTTAGAAGAGGAAGGCGGGTCACACTGCGGATGGATGGCGTGCCAAGCGACTGCATAGCATAGGGCGCGTCTACCCGTGGGTGTTTCGTGCTTGAATTATCGCACTTCTGCCTTACGAGTTGATAGGACGGGGTGAGCGGAAGGCAGGTAGAGCCCTAACGATTGGGTATGCAGTGGGGTCATGCGGCTGAGGGACGCCACGAAGGGAGTGGGGGATCCGGCAGGTGTAAGAAACCGAGGAAGCGGGGGGGCTATACGCTTGGGGTAGACATTTGTAAGTCTGGATGAGCGTAAGCGTGGAGCACCGATCACTTCTCCCCGAGGTGCGCAGACGAACGCGAGTCCGGATTCTGCATTGACAAAGTGAATGGAGGCGGCGCCGCGGACGCGCCGGGCGAGCGTTGTGAGACGGCTCGTCGGTGCGGGGGTGCTGTATGGCGCCCCGAGACGCGAGTCTGCCCGGTGGGGCCCGCAAGCGGTGAGGCGGGTGTCAGAGCGCGGCAGGAGGAGAAAGCACTTCGGTGCAGTCGTTGGATTGGTATCGTCGACGTCTGAGCGCGATGTCGGTGCCTGAGGTGCTGTGGCGTGTGCGATCACGGCTGACTCAGGCGGCGGATCGGTGTGTGGCGGTGCGCCGTCGTCGCCTGCCCGTGCTGGAAGACATTGCGGGCGGCAACGGCGAGAGTGCGCGGTTCGATAACCGCTTGGCCGGTCATCTTTTGAGCGTGGAATCGGTGCCGTCGTTGCGGGTGGCCGCCTGGCGTGAAGAGCTGATCGATCGAGCGGAGCGGCTTTGTCGGAACCGCATTTCGCTGTTTGAGTGCGTGGATTGCGATCTCGGGCCCGAAGTGGACTGGAACTTCGAGTACGAGGCGCGTCGGCAGACGCCGCTGCAGCCTGCGAGCCGCATCGACTACCGGGACTATCGCGAGACGGGTGATGCGAAGGTTGCGTGGGAGCCGAGTCGGCACCAGCACCTGGCGGTGCTCGGACGGGCGTATCGGCTGACGGGCGACGATCGCTACGCGGCGAAGGTCGTCGAGCAGATTCTGAGCTGGATGGAGCAGTGCCCGTTCGGCGTGGGGATGCAGTGGCGCGGTCCGCTGGAACTGGCGATCCGCGTGATCAACTGGTCGTGGGCCCTGTCGCTGATCGACGGGGCGTCGTGCCTGACGAGTGGCGTGCGACGGACGATCATCCCGGCTGCGTATCGGCATTTGTGGGAGATCGCCCGGAAGTACTCGCGGTTTTCCTCGGCGAATAACCATCGAATCGGAGAGGCGGCCGGCGTATACATCGGCAGCCGCTTTTTCCGGGGCCTCCGCGAAGCGAACACCTGGGCGCAAGAGGCGAAGACGATTCTGTGCGAGGAGATGGAGCGGCAGGTGCTACCCGACGGCGGCCACGCGGAGCTGGCGACGGGATATCACCTGTTCTGCCTCGAGTTCTTCCTGTACGCCGGCCTGGTCGGTCGCTGGACAGGTGACGAGTTCCCGCCTGCGTATTGGGCGCGGCTGGAGCGCATGTTCGAGTTTGTGGCGGCGCTGGCGGAGGGCGGCGACGCGCTGCCCATGTTCAACGATGCGGACGACGGGCACGTGCTTCGGCTGTGTGCGCGGTCCCGGCGGGTGCAGGGCCTCCTGGGCGTTGGGGCGGTCCTGTTTGAGCGGGGCGATTTCAAGGCACTGGCGGACGGTTGCTCCGAGCCGGTGTTCTGGACGCTCGGAGCCGCCGGTCTCGACGCGTTCGATGGGCTTGACGCCGGCGCCGTGGCGGCAACGGTTTCCAGCCGGGCGTTTCCGGACACGGGCGTCTATCTGCTGCAGAGCGGAGGACGCGGCGGGGGTGACCGCATCAGCGTCACGCTGGACTGCGGATCGCTGGGGTTCGGGTCGATCGCGGCGCATGGCCATGCGGATGCCCTGAGTATGACGCTTCGTGCGTTCGGGGTGGACGTGCTGGTGGATCCGGGTACGTACGACTACTTCACGGACCCGCGATGGCGAGACTACTTCCGCAGCACGCGTGCCCACAACACGGTGGTGGTGGACGATCTGGACCAGTCCGAGTCGCTGGGACCGTTCTTGTGGGGGCGACGGGCGAACGCGCGATGCCTTCGCTGGGAGCCCGCGGTGTGCGGGGGAACGGTAGAGGCGGAGCACGACGGGTACGAGCGGCTGGCCCGCCCGGTGCGACACCGCCGTACCGTGAGCCTCAACGCCGAGCGGCGTGAGATCACGGTGGTGGATGAGCTTTCCGGCGCGGGCGTTCACAGCGCCATGCAATGCTGGCACTTTGGGGAACGCTGCAGCGTCCGTCGGATGGATGATCGCGGGCGCCTGCGGATCGAGTGTCCGAACGGCATCGTCCGGGTGGAGCTGGATGACTCGTTGGAACTGGCGATGTTGCGGGGTGAAGAGGAGCCGATCGCCGGTTGGGTGAGTCGGGCCTATCACCAGCGGATGCCGGCATGGACGGTGGTGGGTCGCTGTGAGTGGGGTGAGGAGCTAAAGCTCACGACCCGTTTTATTGTGGGGGAGTGCTGCTCGACTGCGTGAGTGGCGGCCGGGCGGCAAGCGGCCAGAGGGGTGGCTGCCGAGTGGGGAATGGGGAGGTTGGCAAAATGGACAACTGTGCAATTCATGGGGGGATTGGCGGAGGTCGGCTGCCCGTTTCGGAGGCAGACGGCGCCCCTGGCGAATCGATACGCCAGGGCGTGACTGGGATCATTCTGGCGGGAACGCACGTGTGGGGGGAGAACACGCTGGACCAGGTGGTCCCCCGGCCCCTGGTTCCCGTTGGAGGTCGGCCGCTGATCTGTCATATTCTGGGCTGGATGGCGTCGGGTGGTTTGGGGCAGGCGACGATCTGCGCCAACAGTGATACGGCGCTGTTTCGGGCGTGTCTGGGCGACGGGCGATGCCTGGGCATTGACGTGAACTACGCGGAAGACACCATGCCGCGCGGTCCGGCCGGCTGCATTCGTGATGTCATGGCCCAGACTCGTCGAGGGACGTTCGTGGTTGTGGAAGGGGGGACGCTGCCCTCGCTCAATCTGGATGAGTTGCTCGCGGCGCATCGGGGGACGAAGGCGGCCCTGACGATCGTGCTGTCTCCCGAGTCGAATGAGGATTGCCCCGGCCGGCCGCTCGGCATCTACATTGTCGAGGCGGAAGCGATTGACCAGGTGCCCGAGCATGGGTTCCAGGACATCAAGGAGCGTTTGATCCCGGACCTGTACCGGGCCGGGCATCGCATCGCGACGGTCGTTGCGAGCCCGGGCTCACCGCTGCGGGTGACCGACGCGGCGTCGTACCTGGCCGTGAACGCCTGGGCGACGGAGCAGATGGTGCGAGACGAAGGGGTTCGGGGCGACGGATCTTCGGTTTCGCCGCATGGATCCCGGGTGGCGTCGTCGGCCAGGGTGGTCGGTCCGGTGTGGATGGGACCGCGTTGCGTTATCGGGCCGGGCGCGATTATCATCGGTCCGACCTGCATTGGCGCGGGTTGTGAAATTGGGGCAGGAGCCGTAATCAGCCGATCGGCATTGTGGGACGGGTGCCGGGTGGGAGCCGGGTCGATTGTGGACCATTCGGTCGTGACGGTCGGTGCATCGGTGGAGCCGGAAGCCGTACTGCGGAGCGCGTTCTGCGTATCGCCGTCTCCGGCCGGGACGCCTGTGGTGGACTGGTTGATGTCACGATGCTGGGCGGCGCCGGACGGGGTTCGGAATTCGCCTGCCGCCCGCGCGGATTCGGTTCTGCCGCTGGCATCGTAACCGGGCTGCCCTTTCGGGCGCCATGCGGGCCTGTCGGTTGCCTCGGGCGACGGGGGGGAAACGGCGGGTGCCGGCGGATGTTGCACGATTCGCCGGACGAGGACAGGATCAGAATGATGGAGGAGCATCATCGCACGCCGGATGGACCGGTTTCCGGTCCGCTTGTGCCCCACGAGGGCTCGTCCCGCGCGCGGGCCCTGTCGGCGGCGTCTGTGCCGGCGGATCCCCTGTTTGATGATTCCGCGGGCGCCGTTTCGGGCGCTCCGCCGGGCGCTCCCTTCCAGTATGGTCTTCTTCTGCGCCACAAGTGGCTTGCCCTGATTGTCTTTCTTGTGGTTGCCGGCGCGGGCGTGCCGTTGGTGTGGACGATGTACGTGCCTCAGTACAAGGCAGGGGTGGCCGTTCGCGTGCGTCCGGTGCTGCCTCGTATCGTCTTCAACACGGATGACGGGGTGGCCCCGATCTATCGGGTGTACCTGAACACGCAGGTGGCCATCATTCGCAGTCCGCAGGTCCTGGAGCGCGTGCTGGACCGGCAGGACGTGATCGACTCTGCCTGGTACCACGACAAGCCGAAGTCGCTTCGGATGCGGATGGGAGGGTCTGCGCCCAGTCGGCTGGAGCGATTGCGCGACGCGGTGGAGACGGTTCCGCGTCCGCACACGGAACTGGTGGACGTGGTGGTGTCCGCGCCGGACCCTCGGAGTGCCCGGATTATCGCGAACGCAGTCGTGAGTGAGTACCTCCAATATACGAAGGAGGAAGCGGCGGACGAGGAGGAACTGCGGTTCAACACGTTGCGTCGCGAGCGGGACTCGCTCGAGAAGGCCATCGACGGACTGGTGGAAGTGAAGGGCAATTTGTCCAAGCAGATGGGCACGGGTGATCCGGACATTGTTCGGGCCCAGACGGCGGAGCGGCTCAACGCTCTCGAAGCGAGGCGGGAAGAGCTCCAGCGAGCCTATCACATGGCCCAGGATGACCTGGCCGGTCGACGCGCGGAGATGGAGGCGTCGGGCGGGGCCGGGGCGGATTCGGCGTTGGGTTCCCGGTACGCCGAGGACGTGGAGTGGCGGGGATTGAACGCGCGGCTGCGGACGGCTGAACACCAGTTGAGCACGGCTCGGGATCGGTACGGGGAGTCGCATCCCCGGATTCGGCAGTTGCTGGCAGAGGTCGAACACGCCCGCGAGATGCTCAGCGAGCGGGAGGGGCAACTGGACGAGTTGTGGCTGCGCGGCCCGGGCGGCGGGGTTGCGTTGGGAGATGGCTTCCTGACCATGGATGCCGCCGGCCTGGAGCGGCTGATTGCCCGCCAATCGCGTGAACTCGAATTGCTGGACGAGCAGATCCGGGTCCTGCGTACGCAGCAGGAGCGACAGGGCGAGCTGGCCAAGGAGATCGCCAAGTACGACCAGCAGCTTGTCTACCGCCACGAGTTATACAGCCAGGTGCATAAGCGCCTGGATGCACTGCAGATGGAGGAGAAGGCGCCGGGTCGGATTGCGGTGGCCTCGTATGCCGTCGAGCCGACCGCCCCGAGTTCCGATCGCCGCCCGCTTCTGACGATCATGGTCCTGGGTGCGGCGGCGCTGGCGGGCGTGGGGCTGGCCTTCGTGCGACTCACGCTGGACACGCGCATCCGTGAGGGGGGCGACGTCCGCCACGCGGCCCGCGTGCCGTTTCTCGGACAGGTGCCGCGCGTCCGTTCCATCGGGGGCCTCACCAGCGAGATGCCGCCGCTTCTGCTGGAGAGCATCCGCATGGTGCGTACCGCGCTGTTGGAGCGGTTGGGCGCCGGTCGAAACACCGTGCTCATCAGCAGCGCGCACATGAAGGCCGGCAAGAGCACGCTGTCCGTGCTGCTGGCTCGGAGCCTTGCGGCCATGGGCAAGAACGTGCTTCTCGTGGAGGCCGACCTGTACCGGCCGGCGCTGGCCGACCGGCTGGGTGTCCAGGGCCGCGAAGGGCTTGCGGATGTGCTGAACGGGAGGCTGCGTGATGATGCCGCCATCCGGGGGACCGGGGTCCGGGGGTTCGACATTCTGCTGGCCGGCTCGTTGGAGGCGGGGTTCGATCACGACCGGCTTGCGGCCGGTCACCTGGCGCCGTACCTGAAGCGATGGAAGAAGGCGTACGACTACGTTCTGCTGGACGGCCCGCCCGTGGCGCCGGTGGCGGACGCCCGGATTCTGGCCAGCCAGGCGGACGGCGTGCTCATGGTCCTGCGGGCGTCGCAATCGAAGCGGGATGAGGTTGTGCAGGCCTACGCGGACCTGAGTGCCGCCGGGGGCACCTTGGTGGGCACCGTGCTGGTGGGGACGAGCAGCGGCCGCGGGTACGGCGGTTATGGCGGCTACGGCTCGTACGATGGCTATCTGACGGACAGCGGGGACGGCCCCCCGAAGCTCGAGGCCAGGGAATCCGGAATCGACTCGCCGAAGCAAGGTGGGTGAGAGCGTGCCGCTGCTGGTTTTCGATCATCGACCCGAGTTTCTCCTGCGTGACGGAGGCAGTCTCTCTCTGCTGATACTGCCGCTGGGGGCTTTCCGATTCCTGGATGCGCTGCGCCATTCGCTGCCGGACGGCGCGGCGGAGCGGACGCTGGTGCTCCCGACGTTTCCAGCCTCGGAGTCGTACGTCGATGCGCTGCGCGGGGGCGAATCGGACTCGGTGGAGGTTGTCACGCCGGATTCGCTCCACGCGGCGCTGGATCGCTGTGAGGCGGCGGACACGCTGTGGGTGGCCGATGCGGCCCGATGGCCGGTCGAGGGTTTCGAGGGGGTGGGACCGGTTGATGCGGATCGACCGTATCGGGGGGCGATGCACTGGATCGGCCTGGGGAACGGCTCGCCTCGCGCCCGGGAGTCGGTGGAACGGGACGAGCACGGCCTGGTCCGGCGTGTCCAGCGTTTGTACGGCCAGGTGAGCTGGCCCGACGCGGGCAACAGCGGGTTGTTCCTGTCGCAGGCGCCGGCCCGAACGGTCATGCATGCGCCGTTCCGATCGCTGCCCGAGCTGCGGGCTCGTCTGGTGGTGCAGGGCGTTTTGTGTCGGGACATGCCGGTTCCGTCGGACGTGCTGGATCTGAGCAGGGAGGCGGGCTACCTTGCACTGACCGAACGGATGCTGTCGCAGCGGGAGGCGCGCCAGACGGGTCCCGGCTTCACGTGGCACGGTCGGGGCGTACGCGTCGGACGCGAATGCTGCATCGAAGCGGACGTGCGGCTTGTCGGTCCGGTGGTTGTGCATGACAGGGTTCGACTGGAGGCGGGCGCTACGGTGGTCGGCCCCGCGGTGATCGGCCCGGGCAGTCACGTGGGTCGGAACGCCATCGTGGCCCAGTCGGTGCTGGCGGCGGACACCTTCGTGCTTGCCGGGGCGAGCGTGCGACACTGCGTGGCGTGGGGGCGGTGCCTGACCTCGCTGGAGGGGGATGCGGGCACGGCCGACGCGGCGCTGGGCGCCCTGTCGAGCGTGTCCGGAGACCTGTGCTCCCTGGAGGGCACGGGCGAGGGGCCGACGGACCGTCGGCGGGCGATCCAGTTTGCCGTCAAACGCGTGCTGGACGTGGTGGTGTCCGCGGCGGCCCTGCTGGTGCTGTCTCCTCTTCTGCTTCTGATCGCCGTTCTCATCAAGCTGGATTCTCGCGGCCCGGTGTTCTTCTGTCATCGGCGGGAGAGCCGCGACGGCAGGGAGTTTCCGTGCATCAAATTCCGCAGCATGGTGGCGGACGCCCACCGGCAGCAGCGAGCGTTGTACGCGCAGAACGAAGTGGACGGCCCGCAGTTCAAGCTCAGGAAGGACCCGCGCGTATCGCGTGTGGGCCGCTGGATCCGTGCCACCAACATGGACGAGCTGCCGCAGCTCATCAACGTGTTTCTCGGGCACATGAGCCTGGTGGGGCCGCGCCCGTCTCCGTTCCGGGAGAACCAGGTCTGTGTGTCCTGGCGACGAGCGCGGCTGTCCGTTCGGCCGGGGATCACGGGGCTCTGGCAGGTGTGTCGCAGTGACGACCGCTCCGGCGGGGACTTCCACGAATGGATATATTACGACATCGCGTACGTCCGGCATTTCTCCCTCTGGCTGGACTTTCGCATTGCGATTGCTACCATCACCACCCTGGGCGGAAAGAGGAGCGTGCCGCTGGAGAAGCTGATTCGCACGCCGCACGGGCCGGGTGTCCGGTCCGACGGTCGTGTGGTGGCGTAAGGCGCCTCCCGCGGTCGCGGGTCCGTCCCGTTTGGCAAAGCCAACCATTTCCTCTTGCCGATGAAGGAACAAGCGGGCGCCCTGCGGCCCGATTTGGACTCTGGCGCGGAGTCAACGGAACCTATCGAGAAGCAAAGGACAAAAGCAATGGACGGCCAACAGATCACGCTGCGCGAGGAAGAAGGGCGAGGCGGGTGGAGTGCTGCGTGCGGGTTGTGTCTGCTCGCGGCGCTGTTTGGGGTCGGGTGTGCCCCGGACCATCGCATCGGGCTGGACGAGTTTATGCAGATGCAGTTGGAGGCGCAGGCCGCGATCCCCGCCGAGGAGGCTGCGGCGA